>Ga0208497_1000745_pt1 | contig 13702 bp, 12 predicted proteins | sample CryBogCBE25Aug07_FD_184555 | JGI IMG/M metagenome (GOLD analysis project Ga0208497, IMG submission 184555) | Freshwater microbial communities from Crystal Bog, Wisconsin, USA - CBE25Aug07 (SPAdes) | ecosystem: Environmental > Aquatic > Freshwater > Lake | place: Crystal Bog, Wisconsin, USA...
GTATTTTAATGTACGTAATTTAAATGATACTGCTAAAAAAATAATCAATGATAAATTTTCCAATTACAACGGTCCTTACTGCAACGATATTATTAAAGTCATTGAGTTTATGAATCAAGGCGACGGAAGCGATTGTTCTATGCTTATTGAAGTACTGACTAATAGTGACATACAACGTAATCAATTGTTTTCAAATCATCATCCTGAAATAGCAAAGGCAATAGGGTATGAATGACTTTTGTTTAGCACCGTGGACACACACTTATATTAGTCCACAAGGTGAGCGTAGACTTTGTTGTGCCAGCAGAGAACCTGCACAAAACTTTAAACAATATATTGACACTGATAGTGGCACAGGACAGTTTGCTCCTCTAAGTCTTAAGTCATGGTGGAACAGTGAACATGTTAGAACAATTCGTAGTAAATGGCTCAGTGGTGAAATACCCAGTGCATGTGAAGTATGTGATAAAAAATTATTAAACACAAATGTCTATAAGGATTACTTTGGTCATTTGTTTAAGGATCTTAGACAACAAGCGATAGACTCAACTGATAATGAAGGTTATACAACAATGGAACCTGTCAGCTGGGACTATAGATATAGTAATGTCTGTAATTTTAAATGTCGTATGTGCGGGGATATGCTTAGTAGTGCGTGGGAAAGCGAAGCAGTCAATAATCAAATGGTTGATTTGAATAATCCCAAAAACAATTGGTTGCGACAGGATAATAGACAATTAATTAAAGAGTTTGTTAGCAATACAGTTGTGCCAGAGTTTATGGATGCTGTTGAAGCAAAGTCAATACGTGAGATATATTGGGTTGGCGGTGAACCATTACTTTATCCAGAACACTGGCGTGCAATGGAACGTATTATTGAATTAAATTATGCAGATCAAGTGCGTGTGCGTTATAATACTAATCTAAGTCAAATTAATTATAAAAAAGGAAATCTATATGAATTACTCGGACACTATAATCATTGGGAAATATGCGCTTCCTTGGACGGCACTGGATCTATTGGTGAGTATGTTCGTAGTGGGCTTGATTATAATACTTGGCTTGAGAATTTTAGAACTGGTTTGGCATGTCAGCGGCACCCTAATCAAATGCGTATCGACTTTACTCTTACTTTGCCTGGCATGTGTGATATTCCCAACATTGTTGCCCTTGCTAATGACCTCAGGTGTGGTCTTCTTAGTAAGTGTATCTTTAGTTTTAGCAGTGATATTCTCTTAAGCCCGCTTGCATTACCTAGATCAATACTAATACCATGGATTGAATTGATACAGGATGAAATTAGACCAATGATAACACATCGTACTCAAAGTATGTGGGATCTACTAGAACAACTTAAAACTCGCCAAACATTTGAAGAACAATATAATGATCCTGCTGCAATTGTCAGAGGTAAGCAACATCTTTTGAAGTTGGAATCAATTCGTAAAGATGCTAAACTAACAATGCAGGATATTCTTGGTGAGTATAAACCTGCATTGGCTTGGTGGAACGCTATATGATTACAATGACTTTGAGAAATCCTGTTAGCAAACGGGATCTGTTGCCTGTATATATTGAACCTAATAGTACCGAACTTGCATTAGATTGGCAAGTGGCATTAGCCAAAGAGCTAATGAAGAATACTCCACTTGAAAAGAACTATTGCTGGCATGGTTGGGCAGATACACAGCGAGATCTTGATTATCTTTGTAAACAACTTAATCAGCATATTGAGCGACTGAATGATAATCTCGAAGGTTATGAAACAATTGAATATGTTGATGAGGATGAAGTTTTTAAAGATCTCGAAATTAATCATGACATAATGAATAAGATTCATAATCATTTTGAACATCTGCAGGGCACTGTAGGTAATATGAGTTCATGGTATAAGCAAGCAGTACCTGAGGTAAAGTATAGTATTCGACAGCTTAATAATCTCTGTCATGAAATTGAAAATCTATGTCTCAGTATGCGTAAGAAAGTACAAGCGCCAGAGTGGCAGCGCCCTAGTCAAATCACAACATTTCTCAATGCTAAACGGTATCCGCTTAACAGCGAACATCGCAAAGGTTTTCTAACTAACGGATACGATCGTAAGTTTGGCTATGTTTATATGCATTGGGCACAGATCGGTAAAACACTATATGAAGTATTTCGTGACGAACATGGTGCAGCAATGACTAATGTTATGTGCGATGCAGTTACTCATCTTGAATACTATAGTGGCGAGTTTGATATTGAATGGGGACAGGATGTTGTTTATGGCAATGCTCATCCATGGCATACAACAGAAATGGATAGTTTTCAACTTTGGTTAAAGATGAATGGCTTTGATGCCAATGATCCCATGCTGAGTCTCGGATATTTAGAAATTGGTAAGGTTAACCTAATTAAATCATTTGGTACGGATGATAGAAGTAAAATTTGGGAAATGATGAGTCGTAGATTAGACATCTATAGTATTGAATGTTTGGGTCATTCAGCTGTATATGATTATAGTTGGAGCGATTTAGATTATGAACAGCAGCAGATAGATTTTCTAATGCCTGGTTATCGTAGTCATGTATGATATATTTTGGTATACTGATAATTTCGAGCAAGTAAAACAACAGGCTATTGCAAATAGTCGCACTGAATATGCTTGGATATTATGCGAAGCAGTTAATTATACTAATTTTAATTTACGTTATGTTCCTAGTAAACATGAACAAAAACAATATCATGTATGGGGGAGTCATAATAATGCTAATACGCATACTACGTGGCTGTTGCCCGTTAATCATAATGAAACAGCAGTAATAAATTATCATTCAGAAATATTACCCAGTAAAACAATTATTAATGGATGGGAATGGATCAAAGACGACAGAATAGATTATACTAATTTTAATTTTGATTGGCTTCCTGACAGTTGGGAATGGGAAAAGAATCATGCTTGGGCAATGCGTGGTACAACGCAATTAGCATATACCTATCTAATAAAAGCTGGCGCAACAGAAACAGTTCATCATCTGAGTGAGCTGTTATTCTTGCCAAATGATGAATGGTGCTGGACAACGGATGACAGAATAGATTATTCAAACTTTGACTTTAATTGGTTGCCAGATGCATGGGATAAAACATTAGAACATCGTTTTGCAATGTATGGCTGCGACAAGTTGAGTTATACAAGTTTAATTAATACTACTTGTGAGATTACAGGCATTAAACATCATACAAGTACACTGATGTTTAAAGAACCTATACTAAAGATTGCTAAAGAAGAACTCATACGTACAGATCTTCCTGAATGGGTATGGATAGTTGACGACAGAATCGATTATACTGGATTTGACTTTAACTGGTTGCCTGATGCATGGGATGTTAATAAAACCCATTGTTTTACCATGAAAGGTTGTACTGAGTTATATTATACAAGTTTAGTTAATACTAGGCATAGTTCAGTTTCAAATAAGTTTCATCTAGCTGAATTGACATTCAAAGAAAATGCAGCCAATGATGAGTGGAAGTGGATAACCGACGACAGAATCGATTATACTGGATTTGACTTTGCATGGCTACCGGATGCATGGGATATAAACAAAACACATTGTTTTACTATGATTGGGTTGCAACAATTAAGTTATACTAAACTGTACAATAAAAAGTATAATAGTGGAGAGTGTAAATATCATCCAAGTAATCTAAGGTTTAAACTTAATATAGCAAGTGACGAATGGGTTTGGATAACCGACGACAGAATAGATTACTCAAACTTTGATTTTAATTGGTTGCCAGATTCATGGGATCTTGATAAAGAACATTGCTTTACTATGCGTGGTTGTAAGCAATTACATTATACAAGACTTTATAATTCTAAACATGTACAAACAAGTTCAAAATATCATACAACTGATTTAACTTTTAAAACTGATGCAGCTAAAGATGAATGGGTTTGGATAACCGACGACAGAATAGATTACTCAAACTTTGATTTTAATTGGTTGCCAGATGCATGGGATATTGATAAAGAACATTGCTTTGCAATGAAAGGTTGCGAAAAGTTAAGCTATACAAGACTTTATAATTCTAAACATGTACAAACAAGTTCAAAGTTTCATGAATCTATATTGACGTTTAAGCCTCAGGCTGCTGCAAATGAATGGATTTGGCATACAGATGACAGAATAGATTACTCAAACTTTGATTTTAATTGGTTGCCAGATGCATGGGATATTGATAAAGAACATTGCTTTACTATGGCAGGTTGCAATCATTTACATTATACTTGGTTGGTTAATGTTAATCATCAAAATTCAACTTTTAGAAAGATTCACAAAGCTAATTTAAAATTTAAAACTGATGCTGTCAATGACGAATGGGTATGGGTTACTGATCCCAGGATAGATTATTCAAATTTTAATTTCTCATGGTTGCCTGACACTTGGGATATTAATAAAGAACATAACTTTTGTATGCGATATACTGATCAATTAAGCTATACAAAGTTATATAATTCTAAGCATGTCATACAGGGTAAAACCTATCATTCAAGTCAATTGACATTTCGCGACGGAGCAGCAGATGATGAATGGATCTGGGTCACTGATCCACGTATCGATTATAGTGAGTTTGACTTTGATTGGCTTCCCAATGGGTGGGATATTGACAAAGAACATTGCTTTACAATGACAGGTTGTGAGAAACTACACTACACAAAACTGTATAACAAAAAGCATAATAAGGGAACAAAGAAATATCATTTTGCAGGATTGAAATTTAATGAAGGTGCTGCCATGGATGAATGGGTATGGGATATTGATTCAAGAATAGATTATAGTCAATTTGATTTTACATGGCTTCCCGACGAATGGGATTTGAATAAGACTCATTACTTCTGTATGGAAGATAAAAAACAATTAAGTTATACAAGTTTGCGTAACATAAAAGTCGAATCAATTAAAGATATATTTCATGAAAGTCATTTAAACTTTAAAGAAGAACCTCAGACAATATTTTGGCCTGACTACATTACACATGAACAGCAGTATGAATGGCTATGTAGTCAGTATTTTGAAGACGAATGGGTATGGGTATGTGACAGTAGAATTAACTATGATAATCTAAACAAGCATTGGTTACCTGATGCATGGGATGTGGACAAGATACATTGTTTGTCAATGAAGAATAAGCAACAGCTTAGTTATACATGGTTAATTAATACGAGGACATTAGACAAGAAAGATTTCAAATACTATAAAAGTTCATTGCGGTTTGAAAAGAGTATACAGGATAAAGTATACTGGCCAAACTTTGTCACTGAAGTGCTGTTAGGATTTGATTGGCAGGACAGTCTTGCCAATTGGGTTATTGCACAGGAATTAGAAAATGAATGGGTATGGATCATTGACAGCAGAATTGACTATGATGAGTTTGATTTCTCATGGTTACCTGACTCATGGGATAATCAATTCATACACTGCTTTGCAATGAAGGGTAAAGAAAAACTTAGCTATACATGGCTTGTTAATACAAAAACTATGATGCAGAAGAAATTTAAATATCATGCAAGCGAGTTATTGTTTAACGAAAAAATAACTGATCTTATATTTCTAGATATGGGATCGGGTAATACTAGTGGGTTTACAGCAGACAAGAAAATTAGATTCACTGGTAATATGGAATCAGTCGTGCGTAGTGCTGTTAAAAGATCAGCAAGTGAATATGTATGGATCTGTTCTACTTGCAGTGACTATTCCAATTTTAAATTTAATTGGTTGCCAGATTTAGATCAACTGGACTTTGCACATTGCTGGCCCGCTTTATATCAAATTAAAGGTGAAACATTTTTCATTCATGTACCTACATTTCTAAGAACAAATGAATTTAAATGGGATTTTGATCATCCAGCAATACTAAGATATCCGTGGCCCACAGTAATTTATACTGAGGATAATCTAGCTGATGCAATCAACAAAAATACTCGCAGTCCTGCTCTATACACAGTTTATCATAAAGAATATATGGATGTAACAACAATTCCCAATCCTTGTTTATGGGAAGATCGTCCTGTTGTTGGAATGAGTACATGTAATAGTGTAAGTCTTGTACCGCGAGATTGCATTGTCAGCAAAGAAATATATGAATATCCATTTCTTGAACGCAAGATTGTAGCTGATAATTGTAAGATGGATGTTATTTTCCTTCATAACGGTGAAAAGAATTCACAAGAAATTTATGATCGTCTTAATCATCGTTCATATGTTATGCCAAAAACAGTTCGTGGAATTACCCCAAGATTAAAAGCATATCAGGCTGCTGCTGAACAAAGTACAACAGATTGGTTTTTGGCTGTATTTGCTAAATGTTGGATGACCGATAACTTTGTTCAATTTGAATGGCGTCCTGATTATTGGCAGCAAGCCAAACACTATATTTTCCATAATCATAATAAAGATTTGGATTTAACATATGGGCATATGGCTCCCATTGCTTATAACAAGAGGTTGATGCTGGAGAATACCGGCGGGCTTGATATGACGTTGGCTCAGGAACATGCTGTTGTACCATTGGTAATCAGTGAAACTACACTAACAGATCCATGGGATACATGGCGCACTGCATTCAGAGAAACTGCTAAACTTCTATACTACCGAAAAGAAAGCAATAATCTAGAATTAGAATTTAGACTTAATAAATGGCTTACAGCTGAACAGATTTGGTACAAGAGAGGAGCTGAAGATGCAAAGAACTATTTTGAATCAACTGATGGTGAATATAGTTGGCTAATGTTAACTAATGAATGGGATTGGTTGAATAAGAAATTCCAATCTCTTTACAGTGCAGATTTAACAACTTTAACTACATGATCAACTTCTGCATCTGTCAAATGCCAATGATTAGGCAAGCTAATACAACGCCCCGCTAGTGCTGTTGCTTCGGGGCAATAATCAAAGAACTCTTTAAACGCTATATAATGATGCAAGGGTTTTTCATAATGACTAGCAAATTCAATGCCATTGGCAGTTAATGCAAGTTTCATTTTGCCAGGATTTAATGGGGCAATTTCAAAAACATAATTGGTATGAGTGCAGATATAGTTACGTAGAGGCATAGGCACTAACATTTCAAGTTGTTGCCTATAATACCAACTGATATCACTCTTACGACGCATATTCTCATCAAACTTTTGATATTTAACATTCAATACAGCAGCTTGTATAGCATCTATTCTACAATTAAGTCCAGGAGAAATCACATCTCCATCTAACTTTCCCTGCTGTGTATATTTCTTAAGAACTTCAACATTATAGTTTTTGCTAACAACTGCACCTGCATTACCCATTGCACCCAAATTCTTTAAGGGATTGAAACTAAGTGCTAGACTATCGCAATAGTCAATTTGATGATAATGATCGTAGAACAATTCAAAACTCTGTGCAGCATCAACTATTAATTTTACTTTATAGTGATCGCATAGTTCCTTAAATTTTTTAATGTTAACCCCTTGGCCATAAAGATCAACTACAATAACGGCTGAAATTTTATCATTGAAAGTCTCAAGATATTCATGTAGCTTATCGTAATTCATGAGCCAGTGGTTATCGATGTCGATGCAAACTGGATGAAATCCTGCTGCACGAACAGCATTTGCAGTGGCAACATATGTCATTGCGGGTATAGCAACTATACTATTTTTTACCAGCTGTGCTGACAGGAGTGCAACAATAAGACTACTAGTCCCAGAATTACAGCACGAAACAGCGGCACCGTCATATAAAGCACTGATGAGACTCTCAAATCTTGTAACAGACTTATTAGCAAAGTATTGCCCACTCGCTGCAACTTCAGTGATAGCCTGTTGAATTTCATATCTCTGATCTTCAAATTGTTCTTTAAGATTATAAAACTTAATTGACATTTTTAAAAATCTTAATCCAATTTATATAGCTTTCGATACCATCTTGAAGATCAATTCGTGGTTGATAATTGAAATGGTTTTTTGCTTTTGTGATGTCCAATGCACCTCTAGTGGGGCTATCGTGTTCAGCAGGAACATATATTATCTGACTCTTGCTCTTAGTAAGAGCTTTAATTAGTAATGCAGCTTCGCCTAAACTACGACCTTGACCTCTTGTTATATTATATGTTTCGTTACGATAATGCGTAGTTGTTGCCGCTGCAAATATACCTTTAACTAAATCACTGACATGTGTAAAGTCTAAAATTGTTGAAGGATCGCTAACAATAATATCATCATTTGATAATGCCAACAATATCCATTTAGCCAATACTCGATCGAAACTATCACCAGGTCCATATACAGCACTGGGTCTAACAATTATATAATTATTGGTAATTAATTTAACTATATCTTCACTATGAGACTTTAGTGTTCCATATAAATTAACGGGCTTCAATATTGTATCTTCAATTTGTGGAAAACTTGTAAAATTGCCATAGGCCATGCTGCTACTAACATGAACAAATCTACAGCCTAATGCCTGTGCAACTGATGCTGAACTCAGTGAGCCATTAACAATACTGGACACAGCACTCTGGGGTATATCAGCAGCTGACTTTTGATTTGGTATACTGGCGAGGTGTAGAATAACATCTATGCCAAGTTCCTTGAGTTTATTTCTGAAGTCATATTCACTACGACAATCAAAATTAAGAAATTCGCAATTTTTACTTTGTATAGATTCTAGTCTATATTTGGTTAGAAATGGATCCATGTGCAAACTAAGATCGTCGACGATCTTAACTGACCACTTCTTTTCTAAAAAGAATTTAGCTAAATGGTGACCAATGAATCCCATGCCACCAGTAATAGCTACCGTTTTCATACAGCCATCTCTGCTTTAATAGTAGCATATGACTGATAGTTGATTAACTTACAATCATCTACAGTGACAGAATACAAACTACTAACATTGCTAATATCAAGAGTTGGAAAGTCATTGGGTTTTCTCGTCAATTGTTCTTCTACAGCATCGATATGATTCTTGTAGATATGAACATCGCCAAAAGTTAAAATAAGTTCTCCAACATCGGCGCCAATCTCCTTTGCTATCAGATGTGTAAACAATGCATAACTTGCAATGTTAAAAGGTACTCCTAAAAATACATCAGCACTACGCTGATACATCTGGCAGCTTAGTCGATTATTACGTAGATAGAACTGCATAAAAGCATGACAGGGAGGCAGCGCCATACGATCAAGTTCGCCTGGGTTCCAAGCTGAAATAATATGACGTCGACTATTGGGATCTTTAATTAATCCTTCAATGAGGTTCTTGAGCTGATCAGTCTCTGTGAAACTGTATGATCCTTTGAAGATGGGGCTGCGCCAGTTGCGCCATTGTACGCCGTAGACTCTGCCGAGATCTCCTTCAAATCGTGCGTGGGGAAGCCAGTAATCTGCTGTTGCATTGGCAGTCCATATAGTTTTCTTAGCGTTGTCTCGGGTTCCAAACTGAATTTCAGCAAGTCTTCTCTCATCACCTGATCCTTCAATAAACCAAATTAATTCAGACACAACCGATCGCCATGCCAGCTTCTTTGTTGTAACAGCAGGAAAACCTTCCTGTAGATTAAAACGAAGTTGTTCACCAAATAAACTTAGTGTACCAACTCCAGTTCTGTCATCACTGGTTAATCCAGTGTTTAGTATACGTTTGCATAGTTCTAGATAATTTAATTCGCTCATTCTTTTACCCATGTAGTGTATATCTTATCACGACCAAATGCTTCCGTGCATTTATTAAATCCGCGAAGATATTCGGCCATGTTTAGTGTAACATCACAGTTGTATTCTGTCATGAAAGTTGTTAAATTAATTTCTTTAATATATGTCCTACAGCTCATTAGTAGTTTGGCGCCACCAATGATCCAAATAGTCTTGTCGGGATTATGCTGATCTAGCATCTCGAGACTTTCTTTAAGCCATGCACCTGCTATAACTTCGTGTGCTTGATTAAAAAGTTTTATATCTTGATTTGTAACAACAACACAGGTTCTATTTGGTAATGGTTTTGGCATCTTGGGATCCAACCATGTATTAGACCCCATGATAACAATATTTCCCGACGTTGCTTCTTTAAAATTTTTGAGATCTTCTTTATCGTGAGGCCAGGGCAGTGAGTTTTGATAACCCATACCGCCCTGGAGATCAGTTGCAAAGATTGCTTTAATCACCTAATAGCCCTCGTGTTTTTTGATCTACTTCATTTGCTAATGCTTCGATATTAATGTGAAAGTCTAAGGTATCAATATCATCGTCAAATTCTTCAACAAAGTCATGTACTTTTACTTCGACTTCTTTAAGCGTTAGTCCTTTTTCTATTAGATCTTTAACATTGAAATTTACGATGTCGCCATCATTTAATTTTATACTAACTTCTTTTAAAAAATTAATGGGTATTTCTCGTATATCCGATTCGGCTATGATGCTTTCCCAACGACTATAAAGATCATCGTTGGGATCAATGTTCCCATCCACTTTATTAGCCAGCAGCTACGTTCTTAGTCTTAGTAACCTTTACAGCAGCAGGTTTCTTAGTGGCAGGCTTCTTCATTTCAGCAAGTTCCTTCTGCATCTGTTGCATAGTCTGCATCATCTGCATCATTAAATCAGTCTGACTAGGAGCAGCTGGTTCAGTGACAGTAACAGATGGAACCATAGCAGATTCAGAGTCATCATCGCCATATTGGATATCAACAGTTGGACTATTCTTTGCTTTATTGCGAGAAATATTAGTCTTTGTTGGGTCATTATTCATGCCTAATTCAGCATCCATTTGATCCAGTCTCTTGGTAGCAGCTTCGCCTCTACCTGCCTCAGTAAGCAATCTATTAAGTTCATCTAGACGAATTGAACTCTTACTATTTGGCTTAACAATAACTGCATTTTGAGGAACTCTCTTAATGAAATTTTCACTGCTGAGCGATTGAAGCATGTTAGTACCATCAGCCATCATACGACGCTGTAGAACATCTCTAAATTCATATGACTTTTGTCCTTCGTCTGATTCCAATACCTTCATTACATCATCATGATACCGTGTAGGTAAGATGTCACTATAAAGAATAGCAGCCATATGCTCATCATCGCCACTCAATTGACGCTGAACAATAATTACTTTTTTGTTGTTGGCAACGCCAACATGTTTAAAAAATGTCATTAATTAACTCCTGCTACTGGTGGCACTACACCATTGACAGCTTCTGGCTGTGTTGTCTGTAGGGCTCCATTTGAGATTAGAAATGCACGAAGTCGATCATATACTGCACCAACATTAGTAAGTTCATCAGCTCTGAATGCACCGCGCTGTGCCGCAGCTTCATAAACCTGCAGGGTGAAGACTAGATCAGTAATGCCAAAACTTACTTCGGCATTTGTATTTTCAGTGGTTGTATTTTCAGTATCGGTCATTGATATTTCCTTTTGCAAGATATTTACTTAGACTTATATTAGCATATCTAATTCTTGATATCAAATTATAATTCATATAAATCGTCATCGTCCCATTCATCCATTGTTTTAGAGTCTACAATCACACCCTCAAACTCAGGATTTAGGAAAACTTCTTTACCATTTCTACCATCGCCATACCATATATAATATGGATTATCCTCGGATAATATCTCAAATTGATTGGGATATACCATTGCTAACATAGTTAAATCATCTTTGGCAATTTCGATAACATAGCTATTACGCCCGCATCCGCCTGCATATTGCATACATGGCCCATGCTCGATGCCGTTATGTTTCAATAACCATAGGAACTCATTTTTATAACGAAAGTGAATCCTAATTGGCAGCAGTGCTGAGAGTCTTTCCCGATCTTCCTCAGTCAATTCTGTAATTTCGGCATTGCCATCTTCAAGTCGCAGTAATGCATTCTTGAATTTAATAGCACCTTTAGTGCGAACATTGAGAGGAGTTTCTTTAGTTGTCCAGGGCAAGGTAGAGGTAACATGATCTACGTAGTAGGTCTTACCTTTTGCCATTAAGATCCACATTGGAATTGTGGTATCTTCTAAGTGTTTCTTATTAAAGTGAAACACGATATCCTTACATGCTAATTCAATCTAGGCCATTGTTACTTTTCCTTTGTTATTAATATATATGCTAGTTAGTGGCGCCTCTGGGGGGAATTGAACCCCCGCTTACAGTTTTAGAGTCTGTTAGCTCATCCACGAGCACAGAGGCTTATTGTTTTAATCGTTCTCGTAATAAGCGTGACGACCAAATGAAGGTTCAATGTTCTTGTTATATTTGTTATTGATGATCCATACAGTATCGCAATAGTTCTCGTCACCCCATTCACCCCAAATTTCACCATCAGTGAACACAATTAGTAGTTTGGGGTTAACATCATTTTCTTTCATATAATGCCAAATACAAGTGGGATCAGTACCGCCATAACCTGCAAGATCATACTGTGTCAGATCACTATTACCATGTGGAGTAAATTCTTGCGGATTGTGAACTGACGTATCCCAACACCAAATATTCAATTTATAATCAGTAAACGTATCCATAATGCCTTTAACTTCACTGAAGAAGTCTCGTGCCATGTCATCCGATATGGAACCGCTAGTATCTAATGCAATGCAAACTTCGATGCTGTCTTCTTTAATCATGCTAGGCAGACTGAACCCATTTTGAAAGTTCTTTTTGCTGGGCAAAGCATAAGTGTAATCATTTTTCACTGTGCTTTGAATCTGTTGTTGGATGAATTCGCGCCAGTCAATTTTAGGCTCAGTGAGATCTTTAAGCAATCGCTTAAGTCCACCGGGGACATTTCCAGCACCTGCGGCTTGAGCAGCACTGAGCATTGCTTCCTTAAATTCATCTCGGATCTGCTTGCGTTCCTCGTCACTGAGTTTAGGACGACCGCCCTTGCCTTCCTTGTCGCCATCTTCTCCTTCATCACTATCAAGATGATCGTCCAGCAGCATCTCAGCCATTTCTTCAAGCGTAACCTGTTTGACGTTTTTCATAAGATCGTCGTAAACAGCTTCCCAGTGCCAACCCTCATATTTGCGATCATACAAAATGGGAACCTGCGTGATACGTTCTCCCAATGCATTATTGATGCAGTCGGCGTTGACAACATAATCCATTGCAATATTACAAACCATTCGGTTACGATCACCAGTACGGCTCATATGATCATAAGCGCAATGAAGCAGTTCGTGACAAAACAAAAACATCATCTGTTTTGTATTGAGCAGATTAATAAATTTGCTATTATAATAAAAATGCCTACCGTCGGTAGCAGCCGTTTCAAGCCAACTGTCAGCAGCAACTAGTCGAAGTCGCATTGCCAAATTACCAAAAAAGCCATGTTTAAGTACAAGTGCAACGCGAGCGCCCAAAATAGCATCACGTGCCTTTTGGTCGGCGATAGCATCAAAAATTTCATTTTTGAAACTTTTATTTTTAATTTTGGTCGCTGTAGAGGGTGCTTTGGACATAGTTAGCTCCTTTGCTATATGTATATAATAACATAATCTTAGACATTGTCAAATGGATAAATATCATTATGTCAGCTAACGGTATATCTACATTATCAACCAAACAAGCCAAGCAATTGGCTAAACTAAACATTGCCCAAGGCAAGCGTCAGGGAAAGACTGTTGCTACAAACGGGAATATCACTGGATCAGTTGATCCTAGTAAAAACTATTATAGATACTGGAATAC
>Ga0208497_1000747_pt1 | contig 13595 bp, 11 predicted proteins | sample CryBogCBE25Aug07_FD_184555 | JGI IMG/M metagenome (GOLD analysis project Ga0208497, IMG submission 184555) | Freshwater microbial communities from Crystal Bog, Wisconsin, USA - CBE25Aug07 (SPAdes) | ecosystem: Environmental > Aquatic > Freshwater > Lake | place: Crystal Bog, Wisconsin, USA...
GGCTTAATCCTCGCGCAGCAGCAACTCGGCGGAACTGCGCGTCTGCCAGTCCAGATCGTCGCGCGCCCGCAAAACGGCGGCCTCGACCTCGGGCCCCTCAAAGGCGGCGAGGGCGACCACGGCACGACGTCGCACACTGGGCTTATCGCTCAGGGCCGCAATCACGATGTCGCGGGCATCATCGCCACCTAATTGAGCCAACGCGACCACGGCGGCCTCGCGACAACGAAGGTCATCGTGAGATGTCGCCACGCGGCTTACCTCTCGTCGTCCACGTTCATCGGCGCTTTCGCCGACGTAGAAGCACGCCGCTTCTACCTCGAGGGGGTCGCTCGCCCCGAGGGCGGCCGCGACGAGGGTCCAGGCCAGATCGCTCACGACGTCGCCAGTGGCGATCAGTCGAAGAGCTTCACGGCGTACCAGGGCCGAGGGGTCCGACAGGAAGTCCTCCGCGGCGACCAGCGAGGCGGCGACGGCGAGGCGAAGGGCGAGTTGGCGCTCGAGCGCATCGTGCGATGTCAATGACTCGCGGACGAGGTCGCGGTCGCCGTCAGGTGACAGTCCCGCGCGCAACAAGGTGGCGAAAGGGGGCTCCGGTAGCCTCGGCGCGTCATGAGTCACGACACCATCTCACCACGCCGACCGCTCGGTCCGCTTCTTTTCCGTATTGCGCTCGTCGTCGTCGCCCTCGTCATGGTGGCGTCGGTGGTCCTGCAGCGCATCACCTTGACGGGCTACTACCAAATAATCCCCGGCTCGGCACGGGCGGTGGGACCGCTGATCTCCGTGAGCGGCATGCCCAGCAAGACGCGCACGGCCAACATCTACCTCGTCGACGTCTACGTCACGCCGCTGACCGCGTGGCGGTGGCTGACGGCTCCACTGCATCGGCCCAACGAGACCTTTCAGATGTCCGACTACCTTGCGCCGGGGGTTCCCGACAGCGAATTTGCCACGCAGGGCTACCTCGATATGCAGTCCAGTAAGCGCTCCGCCGCCATCGCCGCGCTGCGTGCGATGGGGTGGCACCTCACTGTCACGGCGGTGGGGGCCAACATCTACGCGGTGCTCGGAAATTCGCCCGCGTGGCGGGCCGGACTACGGGTCGCTGATCGCATCGTGAGCGTTGACGGGGTCGCCGTGCACACCACCTGTGACCTCATCAGGTACACGCACCCCCTTGCGCCTCATCACGAAGTTCACCTCGGTGTGGAGACGGCGCACGTGTCCTCCGCGGGCCACATCACCTACGGCGCCACTCACGCCGTGGCCCTGCGAACCTCGGCGCTCGGCAATTGGGCGGGCCCCGCTGATTGCCCGGGCACCCCCATCGCGGCGCGCAGTTCGCTCGGCCTCGAAGTGACGGACGCCATCTCAGCGCCCCTGCCCGCCACCATCTCGGTATCGACCGACAACATTGGCGGCCCCTCGGCGGGATTGGCCATGACCCTGGCGCTCATTGACCATTTGTCCGCGACGGCCATCACCGGTCACGCCCACGTGGCGGTCACGGGCACCATTGACCAATGGGGCCGCGTGGGTGAGGTCGGCGGAGTGGCCGAGAAGACCGCCGCGGCCATCGCGGCGGGAGCGACCGACTTCATCGTGCCGGCTTCGCAGGTGGGCGAGGCCACCCCCGTGGCGGGCTCGCGCCTTCATGTCTGGGGCGTGTCGACGGTGGCTGACGCTCTGGCCGACCTCCACAAAATCAGTGGGGTCACGATTCGCCCGCTGACCCAGCCCAATTCTCGGCCTCTGAACTCCTAGTCTGGAGGCAATGGATGACCGCCAGATTTTCTCGTCAACTCGTCATAACGCCAGCGACCTCAGTCGCTCCACTTTCGCCACGGTGCGAAAGGGCTTTGATCCCGCCGAAGTTCGTCGCTATCTAGAAAGCGTGGGTCGCGAAATGGCGGCCCTCGAATCGAAGATTCGCGAGCTCCAAGACCAACTCGCCGAGGCGAATCGCCTCGCGGCGAACCCGGTGATTGATGAGTCCATGCTCACCGCCGCGTTGGGGAACCAAAGCGCCATCATCCTTCGCACCGCGCACGAAGAAGCGGGACGCGTCACTGCTGAAGCACAGCAGCGCGCCACCGCCGTCTTCGCGCAAGCCCAAGAGCGCGCCGCGGCCTTCACCGTCGAAGCCCAAGAGCGTGCGATTTCAATTGTCACGGAGGCCGAGAACTCGGCAGTCGCCATTGACCAAGAGGCTCGCGCCGCGTCCGCGCGTCTCGTGGAGTCGGCCAAGGCCAACAGTGAAACCTTGGTGGATCGTGCTCGTGAACAAGGCCGAGCCATCGTGGAGCAAGCACAAGAAGCTCGCCGTGGAATCTTGAATGACCTGGCCGTCAAGCGCAAGGCCCTGACCTTGCAAATTGATCAACTTCGCGCCGCGCGCGACTTCCTCGCGACGGCAGTGGGTTCCGTTCGCGAATCGGTCGATCAAGTCATGGGTGGCCTCATGAGTTCCGATGAAGGGGCCCGCGCGGCCGCTATCGAATCGCTGCGCATGCAGCGTCCCTCCATTGAGCCATCGCACGATGAACTGGTGGCCGACGTTCCTCTGCGTGAAGTTCCCGAGCCCACTTTGGTGTCTCCCGACGACATCACGCCGGCGCCCATCACGGTCACGCGTGAGGTGTCGGTCCCGCGCGATGAGCCCACGAGCGATACGCCGGCGATTGATCGACAGACCGCCGACGCGGTGGAAGAAATCTTTGCCAAGTTGCGCCAGGCCACTAAGGCCGAGGCGCCGGCACCTGCGGCTAGTGCCGCACCCGCTAAGCGACGACCCCGCGACGCCAAGTCCACGACGGGCGTCGCTGTGGCTGCTCGCGATGACGCCATGGAGGCAGCGCTCGGCACCTTGGTGCGACGCATCAAGCGCACGCTGCAAGATGACCAGAACATCACCTTGGAACTCACTCGCTCACTCGCGGAGGTGAGCGAGGAGCAATTAGAAGACGAGCGTCAGCAGCGTTCGCGCTACGTGGACGCAGCTCGCGACGCCATCGCGCAGGCCGTCGACGCGGGCGCCGCGCACGCCTCACGTGCGTTCGGGGTGTCGGGCAGTGCGCCGCGACCTAATGACGACATGGCCACCGACTTGGCCTTGACCATCGTGTTGGCGCTGCGAAAGAAGGTCGTGTCGGGTTCGACGGGTGAGCCGGCCGACCGCGTGAACGCGGCCTTCCGTGAGTGGCGAGGTGCCAAGGTGGAGCGAGTCTGCACCGATGCGATCCGTCGCGCCTTTCACCATGGCGTGGTGGCGGTCTCCGCGGGTCGCGAGATGAACTTCGTCCTGTCGCCCGATGACGCTCCCTGCGACGCCTGTCGTCGTGACGCGGCCGCGGGTGCGGTGGCGGTGGGATCAGCCTTTCCGAGTGGGCATTTGTTCCCGCCGTTGCACGCCGGTTGCGCGTGCACCATCACCATTGCCTGAGTTCTAGGCTCGCGCTATGCGCCGACCTTCCGACATTGCCACTTTCCCGACGGTGCCTCGCCGTCGTCTCTTCGCGGTCTTCGCGCTTGTTGGTCTGCTGGTGGTGCTCTTCTCACTGCGTACCCTCGCCACGCTGTGGACGGACTCGCTGTGGTTTAACTCCCTCGGCCAGGGCGGCGTTTTCTCCACTCTCTTCTTCATGAAGGTGGGGCTGTTCTTCGCCTTCGGAGGCATCTTCGCCGCGTTGATGTTCCTCAATTTGCTGTGGGTTCACCGTCATGGACGCATCGTGGCTGATGTCGCGTTGTCCGATGAACTGGTGCGCACCTATCACTCACTCGTGGCCCCACGAGCTATTCGCCTTTACGCAATTCTCAGTGCGGTCCTCGGTTTCATTGCGGGTGGCTCGGCGGTGGGTCAGTGGCAGAACTACCTCCTCTTTAGCCATTCGCAGTCCTTTCACCGCGCGGACCCGCTTTTTCATCACGACCTCGGCTTTTATATCTTCACCTTGCCCTTCTATAACTTCGTGGTGAAGTGGGTCTTCGGGTGCCTGCTGGTGACCTTCATCGTCATGTTGCTCATTCACCGCGCCACTGGCGGTATTCGCCTGGTGAGCCACCGACTCTTCGTCGAGGCAGGGACCACCGCGCACCTCAGCATCCTCGGCGCCTTGTTGGCGCTGACGAAGGCCGCGGGCTATCTCTGCGCGAAGTGGTCACTGGTCACGTCTGGCACGAGTTACGTCACCGGCGCGGGTTACGCCGACGCGCACGCACGCATTCCCGCGCTGTCCCTCTTGTTCTGGGTGTCGCTCGCGGTGGCGGGCCTCTTTGTTGTCAACGCGTATCGCCGCACCTGGTCCTTCCCGGCCCTCGGCGTCAGCGTGTGGGTGATTGCCGCCTTGGTGGTCGGCGAGATCTACCCCGCGGCGCTGCAGACCATCACCGTGACGCCCGCGCAAAGTTCGCTGGAGTTGCCCTACATCGCTCGCAACATCGCGGCCACTCGCGCGGCGTTCAACTTGTCGAATATTTCTCGAGAAAGCTTTGCGGGTAGTTCCACCATCACCGCGGCGCAGGTGCAACATGACGCCGCGACGCTGAACAACATTCGACTCTGGGACCCGTCGGCCAACATCGCCCTCGAAACCGTGCAGCGTCGTCAGGCGCTTCGCGGCTACTACACCTTCCCCTCGCTCGAAGTCGATCGTTACCCCGTCAACGGCGTAGAAACGCCCGTCTTGGTCGGTGTTCGACAGGTCTCGTCGTCGGGCATTTCGAACCCCAGCTGGGTGAACACTCACCTCGAGTACACCCACGGCATGGGAGCGGTGGTGTTGCCGGCGAATACCTTCGATCCGGCCACGGGCAACCCCATCATTGACGTGGGCAATGTGCCGCCGGTCTCGACCGGCGGCCTGCCCACCATCACGCAGCCCGCGGTGTACTTCGGGCTGAACCAAAGCGGCTGGGTGGCAACCAACACCAAGCAGGGTGAATTGGATTACTCGATCAACAGCGGTGCCAATGCCGGCCAGCCGGTGCTCTCGCACTACGCCGGCGGTGGTGGCGTGCAGTTGTCGAACTGGTGGCGCCGGTCAGCCTTCGCTCTTCGCTTTGGCGACCTCAACTTGTGGATCAGTGACCAAATCACCAGCCAGTCCCGCATGATTTTCACCCCGGACGTAGTGCAGATGGCGCAGAAAGCTGCCCCCTTCCTTACCTATGACGCTCACCCTTACGCCGTCATTGTCAACGGTCACGTGGACTGGGTGCTCGATGGCTACACCACTAGTTCGAACTACCCGTACAGCGAAAACGCCTCTACACAGAACGTACCCACCGACACTGGTCTGCCGGGTTCGTATAACTACGTGCGTAATGCGGTGAAGGTGGTCATTGACGCCTACAGCGGTCAGACGACTTTCTACGCCTTCGACAACACCGACCCCTTGCTCGCGGCCTACCGTTCAGCCTTCCCGCACCTCTTTACGCCGCTATCGATGATGCCCTCGGCACTGCGATCGCACCTGCGCTACCCACAGGACCTCTTTAACATTCAGGCGGCCATGTACGGCCGCTATCACATCACCTCGCCGTCGGCCTTCTACACCGCGAGTGACCGTTGGCAGATTTCACCGACGCGCGGCGCCGGTGCGCCGAACGCGGCGTTGTCAAAGACCTTCACCACGGACGCCGCCGGCAATGTGGTCGGCACGTCCATCACCCCGATGGACGCGCTGTATGAAGAGATGGCGTTGCCCCACCACACTCAGCAGCAACTCACGCTGCTCTCGGCGTACGTGCCCGCCGGTTCTGCGGCGCAAATCCAAGGCCTCTCGGGCTTTTTGATGGCGACGAGCGACCCGGGCAACTACGGCCAGCTCACCGCCTTCGTGACGCCCCGTTCGTCAGCACCCATTGGACCAGTGCAGGCCGACTCGGAAATTCAGCAGAACACCAAGGTCAGCTCCATCATCACCCCGCTCGACCAACACGGTTCCACGGTGCTGCTCGGCAACAACGTGATGGTGCCGCTCGATCAGTCGGTGCTCTACGTGCGACCGCTCTACGTGTCGTCGCAGTCAAACCCGCTCCCGCAGCTCAAGTACGTGATTGCGGTCTTTGACCAGAACGTGGCCATTGAGCCCACCTTGGCGGGCGCCCTGTCGGACGTCTTTGGGCTCTCGGGGGGCGGTAGCTCGACGGGTGGTGGCACCACGGGTCAAACCCCGGCCCAACTTCTCGGCAAGGCGCTAGCGGCTTACACCACCGCGCAGGCCGATCTGACGGCGGGGAATCTCGCGGGCTATCAAGCCCAAATCAATTTGATGAATAGCTACGTCAAGGCCGCACAAGCCCTCATCGGGAAGTAGCCCGGAAACCCCTCGCGAGTTACCTGCTAAGATAGAAGTCCCTTCGCGGGGTGGAGCAGCTTGGTAGCTCGTCGGGCTCATAACCCGAAGGTCGCAGGTTCAAATCCTGCCCCCGCCACGAAGTCAAGAACCCGGTTCGCTCGCGAACCGGGTTCTTGCATGTAATGGGCTTTATCCCAGCAGGGGGCGAACTTCGATCTTGCGGCGACAGCAGGCGGACGCTTCGATAGCCAACTCGCGAGCCTGCTCGGCGTCGGTGGCCTCGATGATCCACAGGCCATTTTGAAAGTCGGTGGTCTCCACAAAAGGGGCGTTGACGATGATCGGAGCGTCCCCGCGGTTGTCGATGGTGATGGCCGATGACGGTCCGGCGATGCCGCACGCGATGATGCGGTGTCCACCGTCGATCAGCTTCTGATTAAACGCGTCGATGTCCACCATGACGGAGGGGTCGTCATTTTCGGTGCCGTTGGCGATAACGGAAAAGAGAAATTTCATGGGGAACTCCGACGTGAGTAGGTGTCGGAGACTCTAGACAGCGTCGCTAGACGCGGCAAGTTTCGGTGGCACCCGGCAGCAGGTGGCGGTATCGCGCCACAAGGAAGTATCCCGGTCGTGCGACCCAACGGATGGGTGGTAGGTCGAGGACGATGCCGACACACTTCCACCAGCCGTTCGAGCAGCGAAGGGCGGCGCTGACGGCACGGTTGGCACCACGACGTCCCTGCTCGTCAATCCACCAGACCTGCGACGTCACGTCGTCGATGCTCAGGCCGTAGCGGGCCATAGTGTCGGTGTCGAGTTGTTGCCACGCGATGGCCTCAGCGCTATGAGCGGGCCACTTCGATTCCATCCAGCGCGCGCAGACAGTGCAAAAGCCGCAATCGCCATCGAACACCAGCACTGCGGTTGTCGTCATGTCGTCACGCTACCCACCGTCGCTCACTTGTCACACCCGCTCGGCACACTGGGATCATGAGTGTCGCTGAAGAACTTGATGTCATCGCCCGCCAGGTGGGTCAGACCACCTGGGGCCGGTCTAAGCCCTTTGGAGGCGCGGGGATTGTGGTGCAGATGCACGAACCGAATATCGGCCCCGAGGGCTTTTATCCCGACCCCACGTTCGTGGTGACCCCGTACGCATATGAACTCAGTTGGCTCATTGAGCAGATCCGTGATGTGGCGAACAAATTCGATGGCTTTTGGGAATTCAAAATGAGTCTCTTTCCGAGGCTCGCCGCGTGCGCGAACGCCCGTGGATCGGAGGAAGGAATTCAGCAGTTGCTCCTGGCCACGCTCTTCGAGGCATACACCTTCTTGACGGCGCTTGAAGAAGACGGCCGAATGATCGAGACCTACCCGATTTCATTCGGTCAGCCGGTGGGGGAGAGTTACCGCCATTTCCCCTTCGAGCTCATCATGGACTTTTATCGAGCCCGTGAGATTCCGATTCGCCGCGAGCGACCTACTTCGCGGGGATAAGGGCATTCACCAACGGCGCCATGAATTGGGCGAAGGAGTTGGTGATGTGGAAAGCGTCGAAATACGGGCCGTGTCCGAGAATGACGGGCGGGCAGTAACCGGTCAGCGACGTGGTTTGGCATAGCCACGGCATGGGGTCGATAATGGTGAGTCCGGCTGAGGTGGCCGCCGCCGCTTCCTGGTTGGCCACGAGGTCGAGGTGGCTCGGCGCATTCATCGCGGTGCCGTAGGTCATGAAGCAACGACTGGTCGGGGCGGCGTTTGCCGTCGCTCGGTAATTGTTGTGTGCCAGGCATGAGGTCAAGGACACGCCCGAACTCATCGCCATGAGTGGGGTGCTGCGAATCCACACGACATGCTTTGGGTCACCACCGACCGCGGTGGTCAACGTGCTCGCCAAGCTGGCAATGGCCACCGGCAAGGACGGTGTGGTTCCCGCCGTGAACTCCGAGAAGAAAATGAATTTGGGCTTCAGCGCGGCGATGGCGATGAGAGCTGAACTGCGCCACGAGCCGCAGGCGGGGTAGGGGACCAGCATGCCATTGGCGTATTGCATGGGAGTGACGACCTCGGGCTGACAGCTCGCCTTGGAAAAGACGGACAGCTTCCAGCCATGGGCGAGCGCAATGTTGTTGAGGGCACCTGCCCACTGCCACGCGTGCGAGTCACCGTACAGGACCACATTGACTTTGCTGGTAAGTGAACCAAGCACGCACGACGGGGAGGAGCCTGACGTCACCGGAAAGTCGGAGAGGCAAGCAAAGGCCACGTGATCGGAACCGTGGTCGGCCACGTATTGCTTCACCGCCGCTGACGTGGCGTACGAGACGTAGCCAGGTCGCGCCATTTGCGCCGCGAAAGAATTGATGTCCGCAGTCACCGACGCCACCGTGGGGCTGGGACTCGAGGTGGTGGCTCCCGCCGAGCTTGCTCCGGCGATCAGGCTCGTGACGAGAACGAGCCCGGCGAGGTTCCGAGAAAAGTTTCGTACACGAGTGTCCACACTGCGAAATTTATCCGAACGACGCGCCATTCACTACCTCGACGCACCTGATGCCTTAGCGTCCCAATTCAACGGTGATGGCCACGATGTCCCCCACCCTCAGATTGCTCGCAGCGCGCACTTGCGCCTTTAACGGAACCAAATATCCGCCATTTTTCGGAAAAAGAGAGGTGGTGGCCTTGATGGCCCCCACACGGATGGTGGCGGGGATGGCACCCCAGCCGTAGGTCAAAGTGGGGGCGAGGGCACCGATCGCGTCCGCGATGTCCTCGGGGATGGCCACGAAATAAAAGGGTGCCGGGCCTCGCCACTCAATAATTTCACCCGAAAAGGTAAAGCTCACCTCTGGAGCGTACCGAGGGCCTCCCACGACACCTCTATCGTGGAAGGGTTCCCCGATGATGACAGGCGGCGCCATGAGCGATTCAACGATTATCTACACCCACACCGACGAGGCCCCGGCACTCGCGACCTACTCGTTGCTCCCGATTATTTCGGCGTTTGCGCGCACCGCGGGCGTTCGCGTGGAAACTCGCGACATCTCCTTGGCGGGCCGCATCATCGCCGCTTTCCCCGAATTTCTCAGTGAGTCGCAGCGTATTGCCGACGACCTCGCCGAATTGGGTCACGAAGTCGAGAGTCCCGACGCCAACATCATCAAGTTGCCGAACATTTCGGCGTCGGTGCCCCAGATCAAGGCGGCCATCGCCGAGCTGCAATCGCAGGGCTACGCGCTGCCCGACTACCCGGACTCGCCGAGCACCGACGCCGAGCGCGACATCCTCGCTCGCTACAAGAAGGTGTCCGGCTCCGCGGTGAACCCCGTTCTTCGTCAGGGCAACTCGGACCGTCGTGCTCCCTTGTCCGTGAAGAACTACGCCAAGAAGCACCCGCACAAGATGGGCGCCTGGAGCGCCGACTCGAAGACCTCGGTCGCTCACATGCGCGGCGGTGACTTCTTTTCTAACGAGCAGTCCTACACCAGCGAATCCGCGGACACCTTGACCATCGAGTTCGTCTCGGCGGCGGGTGACGCGACCGCTCTTCGCGCGCCACTGGCGCTATTGGCCGGTGAGATCGTGGATGCGACCAAGATGGACGTCGCGGCCCTGCGCCAGTTCTTGACCGAGCAAAAGGCGGTGGCCGCGGAGCGTGGCGTGCTGTTCTCGGTTCACCTCAAGGCCACGATGATGAAGGTCTCTGACCCCATCATGTTCGGCCACGTCGTGACCAGCTTCTTCCCGGAGACCTTCGCGACCTACGGCGCCGACATTGCCGCCGCGGGGCTTCGCACCAATGACGGACTCGCGGGGATCTACGCCGGCCTGTCGTCATTGGCCAATGGCGCCGACATCGCCGCCAGCTTCGAGCGCGAGCTCGCCGCCGGTCCTCGCCTCGCCATGGTCGACTCCGACAAGGGCATCACGAACCTGCACGCCCCGAACGACGTGATTGTCGACGCGTCGATGCCGGCGATGATTCGCACCTCGGGTCACATGTGGGACGCCGAGGGCAAGGAAGCGGACACGCTGGCCATCATCCCGGACCAGAGCTACGCGACCATCTACCAAGTCGTGATCGACGACTGTAAGGCGCACGGTGCGTTCGACCCCGCCACCATGGGCTCGGTGCCCAACGTCGGACTGATGGCGCAGGCCGCCGAAGAGTACGGCAGCCACGACAAGACTTTCGAAATTGCGAGCGACGGCCGCGTGCGCGTGACCAATTCGGCGGGCAGCGTGGTCTTTGACATTGCGGTCTCGGCGGGTGACATCTTCCGCATGTGCCAGACCAAGGACATCCCGGTGCGCGACTGGGTGAAGTTGGCCGTGACTCGTTCGCGTCTGACTGGCGACCCCGCCATCTTCTGGTTGGACGAGAACCGCCCCCACGACGCTCAACTCATTGCCAAGGTGACTCGTTACTTGGCCGAGTACGACACGGCGGGACTCGACATCTCCATCTTGCCGCCGGCCGCCGCCATCGCGGTGTCTCTCGAGCGCATTCGCCAAGGACTCAACACCATCTCGGTGACGGGCAACGTGCTGCGTGACTACCTCACCGACTTGTTCCCCATCATGGAGCTTGGCACCAGTGCCAAGATGCTCTCCATCGTGCCGCTCATCGCGGGCGGTGGCCTCTTTGAGACCGGCGCGGGTGGTTCGGCTCCCAAGCACGTCCAACAGTTCGAGCAGGAGAACTACTTGCGCTGGGACTCCCTCGGGGAGTTCTTAGCGCTCGCCTCGAGCTTCGAGCAGTTGGCCCAGCACACCGGTAACGCTCGGGCGCAGGCGCTGGCGGACACCTTGGACCGTGCGACGGGTCGTTTCCTCGACGAGGACCGCTCACCGGGTCGCAAGCTCGGCACCATTGACAACCGTGGCAGCCACTACTACCTCGCGCAGTATTGGGCGCAGGAGTTGGCGGCCCACGACGATGCGGACCTCGCGGCCTCATTCGCTCCCATTGCCGCCGCGTTGACGGAGCAAGAAGGCGTGATCGTGGCGGAATTACTCGCGGTGCAGGGCTCAGCCGTGCAGCTCGGGGGCTACTTCCACCCGAACCACGACTTGGCCAGTGCCGCGATGCGCCCGTCGGCCACGCTGAATGCGATTGTGGCCACGCTGTAATTGGAAAAAGTCTCCCCGCAGCATCACTGCAACGCGGGGTTAACAGTCATAACCTCTACCCCAACCATCAACGACGATGGCATGTAGGGGGGGATTATGTCGCAGGAACAGACGGATAACGACCGGCTCTCAGCCCTGGGGTATCGCCAGGAGCTGAAGCGAGTCTTGTCATTGTTTGACAACTTTTCGGTGGCTTTCAGCTACCTCAGTCCCATGGTGGGCATCTATTCGCTGTACACCATCGGTGCGGGTTCGGGTGGCCCGGCTTACATCTGGCTGATTCCCGCCGTCGTGATCTGCATGCTCAGCGTGGCGCTCATCTACGGTGAGCTGGCGAGCGAGTACCCCCTGTCCGGCGCTCTCTATCAGTACGGCAAGTTCAATGTCGGCAGTCGTTTCGGCTGGTTCGTGGGGTGGATCTACGGCTTCGCCCTTCTCGCCACCGTGGCCTCCGTGGACTCGGGCGCCGTGTCGTACGTCTGCACCTTGATCAATAAGTGGTTCGGCACCCATTGGGATTACACGAACCACGTGACATTGGTGGCCATCACCGCCACCTTGATCGTGTCGTCGTTCATTTTGAACTCTGTCGGCGCCAAGGTCATGGGTCAGGTGGCCCGATTCGGTGTCTACGTCGAGACCATTGGCACCTTCGGGGTGTTCATTGCCCTGGCGTGGCACTTCCACCACGGCCTCGGCTACATCTTCACCACGCAGGGCGCCACGCACCTATCGACAAACAATCTGCCAGTAAAGGTTGATTTTGGTGGCAACTGGATTACTGGCGCCGCGCTGGTGGCTGTTCTCGCCAACGTTTACATCTTCTTTGGCTTTGAATCTGCCGGTGACATTGCCGAGGAGACCATTGAGGCCACTCGCCAAGTGCCGCGGGCCATGCGTAACGCCTTGATCTATGGCGGCGTCGCCTCCTTCGTGTTGGTGTTGGGCCTGTTGCTGGCCACTCCGAGTGGCGCCGGTGGCTTCGCCGCCGCGATCTCCGGCGGTATCCCGGGCATCCTCGCGGTCTTGCCCGGTTGGCTGCAGGACTTCTTCCTGGTCATGGTCATCATCGCCTTCTTTAGCTGCGGCACCGCGGTACAAGGTGCCGGCGCCCGCGTCGCTTTCGCCTTGTCGCGTGACCACGCCCTGCCGGCCAGCAACTGGATTCGCAAGGTCTCGAAGAAGGGTGCCACTCCGGTGAACGCACTTCTCATTGGCCTCGTGATTCCCGTGCTGTTCACCTTGCTGGTGGCGGTCAACCCGCCGGCGAAGGGCTGGCACATCTTGTGGTTCACCTACCCGGCCGGCGTGAACGCGCTGTATGCCTTGGTGTCCTTCGCCACCTCGGGTATTTACCTGTCCTTCTTGCTGACCTGCGTCGGCGCGCTGATTGCGCGTTTGCGCGGCTGGAAGCCCTCGGGCGTGTTCACTCTTGGAAAGTGGGGCCTCCCGGTCAACCTCTTCGCGGTGATCTACCTCGGACTTATGTTGCTCAACATCGTGTGGCCGTCGGCACTGACCAGTGGCCGCGCCATGTACTTCAACTACGGCTGGGTGACGCTCGTCATCATGGTCATCATCGTTGCGATTGGCGCGATTTACGAAGCCATCGCCCGCCCCGACAAGAAGATGCCCCTTCAGACCAGTCTCTGATCATTCAGAGCCTGTTGGCATACGGGTAACTGGGTGGCGCGCCGCCTCCACGGCGCGCCGCCCATCGCCTTGCCATGGGGCAGCGGCCAATCTGGCCAGAGAACTAACTAGATAGAAAAGTCAGTGTCATCGACCCATTGTTCTTCGGGTCGATGATCAATCGAATGACGCGGAATCCCGGTCACTGATTCGAGATGCTGCAGTCGGTGAAAGACATCCGACAGAGCGGCGGCCACCAAGTCGGGGGAGTCTTCGCGAAGCTCGGCCGCGTCGTGGCGATGCGCCCCTTCGCGAACGGCGCGTCCGGGAACACCCACCACCACGGCACCGGCGGGTACGTCGGCGATCACGACGGAATTAGCTCCGATTCGTGCGCCCTCGTGCACCGTGATGGGGCCGAGCACCTTGGCGCCGGCGCCAATAACCACGCCATCTTCAATATCGGGGTGGCGCTTCACGCCACGCTCGATGCTCGTGCCCCCGAGGGTGACGCCTTGATAAATC
>Ga0208497_1000757_pt1 | contig 13537 bp, 13 predicted proteins | sample CryBogCBE25Aug07_FD_184555 | JGI IMG/M metagenome (GOLD analysis project Ga0208497, IMG submission 184555) | Freshwater microbial communities from Crystal Bog, Wisconsin, USA - CBE25Aug07 (SPAdes) | ecosystem: Environmental > Aquatic > Freshwater > Lake | place: Crystal Bog, Wisconsin, USA...
GTACTGGCGGCTGCGGTTGATTGCTGAGCAGCTCCTCCTCCACCACCACCACCAATATAAGCAGAAGTGTTTGTATTATTAACAGTTGTATTAAATCCTAATGCCAACGCGGGCCCGCCATTTCCAGGAGTTGGTGTATAACTAGTTGATCCTGCGCCAACTCCGCCACACCCCGCAATATAGCCAAGATTGTTAACCGTAATAATATCTGTACCTGACCCACCTGTTAATGTCAGGCCTGGGTTGCCCGTGGAAGTAGCATAAAGCCAGACTCCACTATTAATATTGATTACAATGTCTGTATTTCCTGCAACATAAGTACCCGACACTGATCCACCACTTGGGGCTAAACCTGAAGTAACATTAAATGTTGTATCGGCAAGGGAAGTAGCAAAAGTATATGTAATTGTTCCACGGCTGGATAGGCCATAAAAAGTGCTTAATGATACTTGCGTTGCGGAAGTTGTACCCGATAGCGTTCGTAATGAAGCATCGTTTAGTGATGCTTGCTGATTGTAAGGTGTAGTAAATGTGGTATTATTAATCTCTTGCTCAATAGAAGCGTTTGTGACAGTACCACCAATACTAATAGTTCCTGAAGCAACTAAAGTCATTATTGTCCTATCCTGTTAAATATTCTTTTCACTATGTTATTTATTTATACACAAGTGTAAATTTGATTTTCCTAGGTTCATATTAATTCATGGCAGAGGATTTTAGCCCACTTTTCTGCATTTTGTTCAATTATTCTATAATCATATAACAAAGGTTTAATGAATGATTTGTTGGTATTTTCAAATCTGCCTAATATGAGAGTATCCATCCAAATTGTATAATCTGCTTGATAATTGATTCTCATCTCTGGTAAAGGACACACAAAGTCCGCAATAACATATTCGGAGTTAGAATTATCGGCTAAAACTTTCATTCTTAAAGATTGTCTAATTCTTCCTTCTTGAGAAAAATCCCAATCATTCAGTTGCTTGCGAACAACATCAGCATTATACCAATCAACAGTTTTACCTGTCAATTCAAGTTGTTTTTTTAGTTCCTGCGCCAAAGTTGTTTTTCCAGCACCAGGTAATCCCATAATCAATATTCTTTTCATTTAGGAAACATGTAGTCTTTAGCAAATTTTATTTTATTAGAAGCGTCTATCATTTTCTGTTTAATCTCTGGTTCTATCAAATTAGGATGAACCCACCAATCTTCAAAATTATTGGTATCATTATATGCAATATCACCAGCAATTAATTGATATCCTTTTGATTTTAAATAATCTCTTGATAATTCTCTAAATGACGGATCTTTATAATAATCATGTTCATAAGTAATTGTAGCAAATCGATAAGTATCAAAAGGAATTTTCTTTAATATATCAAAAGTAACTGAAGGAGGATCACAATCCAATTGAAGATAATCGATGTCTTGTTCAAATAACATACTACCAAGAAGATCAGTATAATTTACTTGTGTTGCATCAAAACAAAATACGGGATTCTGTCTTTCTTTGAAAAACTGCTTAACAAATTTCTTATCATAATCTATAGAAATTCCTTTCCAACCAAATTTTTCTTCAAGTAATGCCGTATTATTGTTTTTAAATGGTTCAGCACTTCCAATTTCCAAATATAATCCATTCTTTTTTCCATCAAGTGCAGATAATACAAATAAATCCTGATAACATTGAGAATAATTTTTTTCAATAATATTAATGTTTTTAAATTTAAATCGGATATTATTGGCAATATCTTTATTATAGACTAAATTTGAATTTGGATATCCAATACTTAAAAGATTTCTTTCTACAGCCTCAGTGAACATAGGATTTAATGTGTGATTATACTTTAAATCTCCAAGTATTATTCTTGATTCTTCACAAAGACCTACCCACCATGAAGAAATACCTTTTTGGAAAATTAAAGCATATTTGCCAGGATATTCAACATCTGTTTTAAGAGGTTTAATTGAAAAATCACAAACACTTAATGCAACACAAGCAATCATATACGCTTCTTGCCATTCTCTTACCCGCTCATGTGATCTAGAAAGCAAAAAATAACCTTCGGGTCTATCAGGAATTAAACTTATCGCCCGTTGTAACATACTTTTAACGGTTGCATTTCTGTCGCCTTGTTTTTCAAAACACAATACACACCGTAACAGAGATTCGTATTGTTCAATTGGATCATTTGATTTTTCTGCTGTTCTGAGATAATAAGAAACAGCAGCAGCAGTCTGGCCTTGATTCTCATAAACAAAACCTAAATCAAAATTAACATCAGTATTATCTGGGTTTTGTATATAATCATGTAATTTGTTTATCATTATTCTTTCCTCAATATATCAGATTCTTCACATTTATCACCAAACTGAAGTTCAAAAACAATTAGTTCTCTATCACTTTTATTTTCTAATTGATGCCAGCAACCCCATCCAATTATATAGTGTTCGCCTTTATGACGAATAATATTTTTATTACCTGGAATATGGATTGTAGCAATACCTTCTTCTATAAGCCAAAATTCATTTCTATGATTGTGTTTTTGATTAGATAATGATTTGCCAGGCTGGACAATAAGTCGTTTTGCTTTAATGTTTGGTGATACAACTTTTAGTACGTCATAATGTCCCCACGATCTTTCAACCCGTTCTTCTTCTGTCCAGTTTTTTAATATGTCCGAAGATGAATTTGCTTTATTATTTCCTCCTATACCAAAAACAAATTCGACATTTTCTTCGGTCATCTCTGGAATATTTTCTTTTGTTCTGTCTCCACCGTTGGCAAATATAATTTCTGCTTGTGGTAAATAATCTTTTACTTTTCTAATAGCATCTTTTGAAGAATTATCTGAATCATCAAAGTTTATTACTTGGGTAACAAATCTAAATTCTTTAAGGATTGCTGCCCTAGTTTGCCAAGACATAAATGCTTTACCCTTCTTTCGTTCAAGCCAAGCATCAGAATTTAGTCCTACGATCAACATATCACCTAATTCCCGTGCTTTTTTGAGGTATTCAATATGACCTTCATGAATAGGATCAAAACCTCCGGTAGCAATAACAATTTTTAATTTTTTCATAATTAGAATCCTGGATATTTTCTACGAGCAAAGTTCAAATCAAATGATGTGTATGTAATTGGTATATGTTCATTATTAAATGGACTCTTATATGTATCTAAGTATCTCCACCGTTCACCCCATTTTGTCGTCATGTATTCTTTTTCATTTAATCCCATACTATTAAACATTTTTTCTTTTAAATTTAAATCTGTTCTCCATGTTTGTGAACCAGATATAATATAACTTGTTGTTTCTCCGTGATAATAGGGTAAATTTAAAAATACTTTCTTAATAGGATTACTAGAAAGTCTTGCTTCGTAATCTAAATCTTCGGCATATGCGGGATAGAAATTATCATCAAATAAACCATATTTCTGTACTACCCAATCTTTCATTAAAAATAAATCCCAACTACCTATACCAAATTCACCTGTTTGACCAAAAACCATTCCTGTTTCAGTATCTTGAGCAGCATCACTCATTGCACCTAAAAATCCAGGAACAAAAGCAACATCATTGTTTGTAATAATCCAATAAGGAGCATTAATAAAACATTTAATTACCATATTGTAAGCACCCGCACAACCTATATTGCTAGGTAGATGGCATAATGTTATTTTTTGAATATACTCATGTTTCATTTTCACGAGTTCATTCAATTCTTCGGTAATCTCTCCTTTACCATTATTATTGAATATAACAAAATTTTCAGTAGGATAATCAACAGATAGAATTAATCGTTTGAGCCAGTGAACACCGTTAACGATAGGAACTCCAATTACAGGTATAGGATTTAAATCTTTTAAATTCTCGGTAGAATAATTTGGTAAAAGATATTTTTTTACGGTAGGCAATTCAAACAAAACAGTAGGTAATAGATTTAATGGATATTTTTTTAATATTGTATTTTTATCACCAGAAACAGAAATTTTTCCTTCTTCCGGTTCATCTTCCATAACTTTTGTTATTTCTTCACTTTGATAACTTCCACCTGCTAACCAACTGAATTGATCATCATAGTGGCAAAATGATTTTCTTTTTGTTTTCCTAACTTCAGAATTTCCCATCCAAGAAAAATGCCACCCAGAATCTTCAACTCGATTATTATTTTCACACACATATACGACTGAAAAAGGAGTATCGATGTTTGATCTAATATTAGAAACATTAGTTATTTTCAGATGGTGTTTGGTACACATGCAAAGAGCACCATCCCACAACTTAGGTGTATCAGAATCTTTCATAAAAACTCTTAGATCGGCTCTACCTTCTAAATGAACCAAAGGAACTTTTATGATATTACATGGTGTTTTAAGTACCATATCTGAAAACCAATTGATATGTATTGGATTTATTATTTCATCACAATCAGAAATCATGAATACAGTATCATCTGGATAATTGTCCAGAACAGAATGGATAAAGTCTTTATTAATCCGATCTCTTGCTCTACCTCTAACCGCATTGATATTCTTATCGTTACCTTCATAACAATTGAGTCTATCTAATTCCAAAATCTCAAGAACATCATTTTCAGGAACATCTATTTCAACAACGTCAATCATTTCTTTTGGTAAATTTAATTCTTCTATAGTTTTTTTCAGAGTATAATCTATAGGAATTCCAGAATGGGTTTTATTGGCTTCACCGATTACAAATTTATCCACATAATTCTTTAATAGATTAATTCTTAATTCCAACATCACTCTATCTGTGGGTCCAAAATAAACAAACACATCAACAATAGTTTTTTTCATATAACGATAATATCCTTCAAAATATCATGGTAAAAGACTTGCCAATATAACAATAGTATTTATTTGTTACTGTAAACTTCAATTTTCAATTTTTCTACCGTGTTATGTAATTCTTTAACTGCTTCAATTAATAAAGCAACAATCCTATCATATTTTACAGCCTTATAACCATCCGATCTAAGAGCAACAAGTTCTGGTAAAACTTTTTCTAATTCTTGTGCAATAACACCAATATCATGTTTTCTAATAAAAAACCCATCTTCTCCTCCATGATTTTTTATATATTCTGCTGTCCAATCAAATTCAACACCATTTAATCTTAATAATTTTTCTATAGGATCAGTAATATTATTAATATTCTCTTTTAATCTTTTATCAGAAGAATAATATGCTGTAATGTTGTTTGTAGCACGGATTTCACCAGTAGTACCTGATGCAGCAGTACCTATACCCAATGATCCTAATTGAACGGATGATGAAGTGGTATATGTAGTGCCAGTGGTTCCTTGAGTTCCTTGAGAACCTGTAGTACCCGTGGTTCCTGTAGTACCTTGTGAACCTGTAGTACCCGTGGTTCCTGTAGTACCTTGTGAACCTGTAGTACCCGTGGTTCCTGTAGTACCCTGCCTTCCCTGTATTCCTTGTATACCTTGTATACCTTGAGTACCCTGAGTTCCTTGATTACCTTGTAATCCTTGAATTCCCTGGATACCTGTAGTACCTTGTGATCCTGTAGTACCTTGAGAACCTGTAGTACCTTGTGAACCTGTAGTACCTTGAGTTCCTTGATTACCTTGTAATCCTTGAATTCCCTGGATACCTGTAGTACCTTGTGATCCTGTAGTACCTTGAGAACCTGTAGTACCTTGTGATCCTGTAGTACCTTGAGTTCCAGTAAAACCTTGAAGTCCTGTACTGGTAGTCCAATAAACAGAATTAGTTCCGTTCGATGTGAGGAATTGACCAGGAGTTCCTACAGAACCATTTGTCGATAAAGTACCTATTAAAGTTGTATTACCAATATTAGCCAGGTTGCGGTTATTATCGATAACAACCGTTCCTTTAATTTTTATAGACATTGTTCATTTCCTTTAGGTTGATTACATTTACTTGATTTCCAACCTAGAAACAATATTTTTTTGAATTTATCGTTGATTTTATGAATGTATAATAGTTGTTGTGCCATCTTCGCTCCTTATGAACTCGGCTTTTTATTGTTATTATTTATGAATTCAATTGAGCGTAAAACTACACGATCTTTAGTTGTGCAGATATTAGCAAATAATCATCGTTGTTCAGATATATATTTAGTTATAGTTTCTGTTGACGCCTCCGTCAATAATAGTTTTTTTCATAAGCCGATAACATCTTTTAGAATATCTTTAGGAACTTTTAAAATAAATGCACAATTATCTTGGTATCCAAATGAAAGTAATAGATCATCTTTATAGAAAGCGGCACCAGAACAAAATTCAATATCTGCTTTCATAAAAGAAAATGCATCTGTAAATTTAACAATGTTCCAATTCTTATCCCAAACAAGAAATCTATGTCGGTATGTTCCATCTTTTCTGCCCACTTCAGAATTAAATAGATTGACTTCATGTATTAATGCCAAATAATAATTACCATAATGTATTACTTGAGATCCACCTCTAAAGTCTGGTTGATTGGATATGAACTTAGATTCATCTAAATGAACAGTTTCAGTAATTCCTGTTTTCAAATCGTAATGGACTACTTGTGTTGGATTAGACCACTTAACATAGGAATAGGGCTGATCAATAATAGGCATCCAATTTTTTTCACAATAGGCTTCATCAGGTAGTGGAGTGGGAATTCTAGTTCTCGTTATCTCCTTTACAGAATCATCATTTATTTCTAGTTCAGATAATTCCATTCTGCCTTGCCCATTAGTTGTTGTATCACGCCTAACACCACACAGATACAATTTTTTATTCCACCGAAACAACCGAGCATCTTCAAGACCAATAAAATGCCAAATAGGAGTAACATCAAGATTAGATGTATCTACTTTATTGAATTTTTTTAATGATAAATCATCATTCAAGACACCCAAATAGTTCCAGGTTCTCAAAGTAATATCATTTTCAGGATGAAGATATTGGAGAGGGCCCCATAGATGTTGAAACTTTTTATTTTCTGAATGATATAAAGTATAATTAACATGCCGAATATTTACCAAAAGATTATCTCCATCCACAAAAATCGATGGATTCAAAAGTCCTGTACCATTAGTATATTCTGCGGGAATTATTAGAGGATGGATTGATCCTCCTGAGTTGATTACATAATTAACTAAACCAAATTTTCCAATTATATCATTCATATTTTTTTTCCAATTCAATAAATCTATTATATAATTCATCACCCAGAATTTCTTTGGGAGACTTACATGTTTTTTCTAATTTTTTCCGGATCTTGTGCATTCCAGATAAACCCCAAGCAACTAAATCATCATCTTCTGTAGCACTTTCGATGTTCTCAAAGTCATAATTATATATAGGCAAGTTTAAAAACGACTCAATATTTTTCATCGTGGCAGCAGGATTATCAACAAAAATATCATAGTCAATCAACAACAATCTATCAGAGGCTTCTTTCTTTAACTGCACTAATCCTTCCATACAATCTTTTACCATACTGAACCACATTTCTGCCATCATATTTTCATCAGTAGGAGGGAATCCTTTTTTGCGGAGCGTTTCTTTCATGTGACTATTAGGATTATTATGAAGCACTGTTAGCCAACTTGCCATAATGCTTGGTAAATTTCTCACTGGAGCAATTACTTTTATTTTCTCACCAAATAGAATTTCGGATGCCGGCATATTTTTACCCCATCCTCTATTTTTATCTATAATAATTTGTTCTGGTCTATGTTCCCAAGAAGCATTAATCATAGCCTTTGTTATATTAGTTAATTGATCGGGAAATGGGTTGGCTCGAACAGAAGGAATTGTATGCCAAGCGTTTTGATTTTCAATAAGTAAATCTAACATGGGTGATGTGGGTGTTACATAAACATTAGGATTTTGATTTAGGATAGAAGATAGAACAGTGGAACCTGATCTAGGCAATCCTGATAAAAAATAAAATTGTTTTTTCATTATATAACATTTTTCAATAATAGTAAAAGTTCTGGTGGAATTTGATTTGAATTATAAAAATTACTCAGTATAGATTTAATTTCAAAATATCGATTATCTTTACTTGAATACTTTAGAAAATCGCTACCTGTTTTTATAAAGTTTTCTAAATCTTGTTCTTTAAAATAATGATTAACCAAATACCAAAGTGTCCAACAGTTACTTGGATTTGTTTCATATTCATCTGTAAGCATTTTAAGATATAGTGGACTTCTTTCTACTTTTTTATAATCTTGATCATGAATAAGATAGATGTCCTCATTATATATTTCTACTTCCGAGATGCCTTGGTGTTTCCAACAGAGATGTTCATATATTGGTTGAGCCCAGGTATAGTCATGACGCCGGTGTATTTTGTTGGTACCCAGATGTTTGGGTGGTCCCACTCTGACTTCTTTGGAATATATGTCCAGTCTATCGCAAGAGATGTTTGTAACATTGGGTATTCTCCTTATCGTTTTTTCCATTTGTTCAAGAACATTAATCGAAAAATATTCATCCAGATCAGGAGACAAACACCATTCTACTTCTTGTGGTACCATGTCTAGATTATATTTCCGTGCAACATCAAATTTCCATGGAGTAAATGTTTTTTGTTCAACAATAACATTACCCGCATCTCTAAATGCTTCATATGTTCCATCAGTTGAACCTGTATCAAGTATTACTCTATAATCAAAATCTTTAGTGTAATATAACCATTTTTCAACATACTTGATTTCGTTCTTACAAATAGTATATGCGGCAGTTATCATAATTTAGCCACTTTAGTCCAAAGATTTTCTGGCTTTGAATTTCGGACATTTAATGAATCATATTTCTCACGCCAATTATTAAGTTCGGGAGTTAAATAGACAGGTTCATCAAATGAAACATGGATAGCAACAGAAGGTATTGGAGAAAACAAACACACTGGTCCTGCTTGATTTACTGTGTTGTTCCATATTCTATTAATTGTTATATCTTCGTTTGCTCCAGTTCCATCGCCATTATATTCTCTAGCCAATATATCAAACAATGGCCAATATTTTCTGATATCATCTGCGTTCATGAATATCGTATTAGCAGTTTTTGTTGTAGTTCTCCATAGTCTTTGGTGTTCGGTAATATAAAACAATCTACATGCTTCTGGAAATCTTTTATAATTGTGTGTCGAGTCATATGGATAAAGGGCTACAGAATTTAGATCAGTAAGATTTCGGAGCAGCGAGTAAGCATCTAACATAGCCTGAATAGCATCATGAGAATGGAGATAATCATCTTCTACCATATATACTAAATCTTTGGCAACATCACGACCATATCTAAATTGTTCATATGCACTAAAGTTGTAAGAATATTTGAAGTCATCAGGTTTATCTGATAAATTGATAATCTCAAAAGGAATCCTACAAGTAGATATTATATCTTCTATTTCAGTTAAGAATTGCTTTTCCGAATGATCATCAAGAACATATAGTTTAACTGGTATTTTTGAAGTAATATTATTAATAGATTCGATCAAACTTTTAACACACTTCAATACCAATGTTTGTCGATCTGTTCCACATATTCTATGAGTTTCATTTGAGAGAACACCAGATGATCCACATGTTCTCAAAATAATAGTCAAGTCCATTAAATTTCTCCAATCAAATTCTTCAAGGTTTCAAATGGTCCATCCCAATCTCTGGTATTTTGTTGTTTGATTAAAGTGAAGTTGTTTCCATACCAAGCAGGTTTATCCGTCTCCTCTGCCCATGTGTAATACGACATGATAGGGGTCATTACGTATGTCTTAATATCCAGAGCACCTGCCGCATGGCCAATTGAGGTGCATGATGAAACCATAATATCCATCTGAGTCATAGCCGAGAGTGTATCATTCCAATCTTTCAGTTCCACATTCAGATCAATCACTCCAGGATAATCTTTAATCTTTGCTGCAATATCATCTTTTTGGAAAGAATATAATTGGTATTTTTCAGGATCAAATGTGGCAATTAATTTATCTAGTGGTAATGTTCTATGGAGATCCTGTTCATATAATGGATTACCCGACCAACGAATACCCACTTTAATTTTATTTGTTTGAATCTTTTCTTTCCATTTAACATCATAATCAGGAACAGTATTCAGATATTTCCCATACCAAAGTTCATCAAAATTCTGAAGGCCAACATTCAAAGGAAGATTCATTGCAGGAGTCCAGTAATCATATTGTATGATCGATGGAATATCTGTCGTAAAGTTTTTATAATTGATCGTGTTCTCAAATAAACCAGTTTGTTTCATAATATAATCTAAATCATGTGCTGAAGCCCAACTAGGAATTCCGCCTAATTCACGAATCTTTTTCGCAAATCGAGAATTAATAATCTCATCACCAATACCACCTTCACCTATAATTAGAATTTTTTTACCAGTAATGTTAATTCCTTCAGTATATTCTGGAATAGGAAACTTGTGTGTATATGAACCCCATATTCTTAATTTTCTTCCAAGTGATAGTTGAGCCAATCCCGAATGAAGTCTACCTTTCCGAAGTTCATGAACACCCAAATTAAATTTGATTGCTGTTTTATTTCTTTCATCAAATTTATCAGAATCTTCAATTATCCTCAAGTATTTCTCTGCTTCATCTTTCCGATTCATAGCATATAATGATACCGAAAAATCAAGAATAGAATCTACATCATCAGGATCTAAATCAATATTTCTTTTAAGTGCCCGATTTGCTTTTTCTGGAAGATTAGCAAAATTATAACACTTAGATAAATTGAATCGAATTGAGTTTTTCATTTCAGCATCAATCGTTGAACCTAATGCCAATTCACCAAACTCTATAGCCTTCATATATCGTTTAGCCATATAATTAGCATGGCAAAGAAGATCAAGGCCTTGAGTATCTTTAGGAATATATTTTTCTGTTGTGTCTAATAAATTCCATGCCTGATCGTAATTTTCGGTTTTGGTTAAAAAGTCTACTGTTGCTCTGATATATTCCATTATTTTATCACCGATAGTATAATATGTGTTTCACAAATAACATTGTTTAATGAAACAATTGCTTCACGGATTTTTGCCTGATTTTCTTCTGTAGGATTATTTAAAAGTGTCACATATTCATTGGAAAAGTAATAATCAAAATTTTCAATTTCAAAATCAATATCAAAAAATAATCCTAATTTTGAACATCCATCTTCAACAGATATACAATAATTATTATATTTCTTTGAGAACATTCTGAGACCTTCAATCGTAATTGGTCTCTTGTGTGTTGGATCATTCATAAAGTTATCGTGCCTATGATGAGGAACAACGATATCAATAATAGCACCATCTTGGCATACACGATATAATTCTTTGAGAAAATGAAAATAACCTTCTCCTAGATGTTCAAAAATGTGATGAGCAATAACATTAGTTACTGTATTATCTTCAATAGGAAGTTTTTCTTTTTCAATATCACATACAATATCTGGCTTACAATGGTTATCATAATCAACATTGAGAAACCCATCAAACTTTTTATATCCGCCACCAATGTTTAATTTCATTTCCATACTTCCATGTTTTGAACCCTTTGCCAAATATCAGGCGGAATAATAGTATGTCGTTGATGAAATTCCACTTTCTTTCGTGTCGAGTGAAGTCCGGGCAATTGAACATCTTCATCAAATTCATCATACGAGGCTTCTACATTATCAAAATCGTGTTTAAAATAAGGTTCATTAATAAAATTATACAAATTATTCAAAACAGATTCGGGCTTTTTGGCAAGAGTGTCGTATTCAATTATTTGAATAGAATCTTGAAATTCTCCTGTGATTGCCTGTTTTACGGCATTATATGCAAATCCAAGAGTTCTTCCAGGATGTAATAGAGTTTCGCATCTCGTATACACATTAGTATTTTCTTCGGGCGAAAACATAGATGTGAATGAATATGGATTTTTTCTTTGGAGTGTTTCAAATGAATCTAGGATCCATCCAATATCACGAACACATAAAATTAATTTTGTATTTGGATAAAGATCTTTAACTGTTGGTAAAAGTAATCCCCAGCCACGATTCGTATTAAATGCTACTTCTTTAGTTGGATCATCATAATAGTTCTCAAATAATCCGTTAATGAGTTTCTTTCGTTTTTCTGGTGGACATTCAAATCTGTAACCACCTTGAGTTGAAGATTCCGTGATAATTGCTCGGGTAAATCGGGCAAGTGGTCCAGAAATAGATGCTTCAAATCTTGGATTCTGTTTAAGGATTGTGGAAAGTAATGTCGTACCAGACCGAGGAAGACCAGCGATGAGATGATATTTTTTAGATAAAGTCAATTCAAATACTCCTATGATAAATTAATATTATAATGTATGTTTAATATATAGTCAAGTAATTTTTAATCAGGTAAATCGTTTGAGGATATCGCTACGGTATGATAATAACCACCCGATACCTGTTTCCAGTTAGTCAATAATCCTACTTGAACAGGTGATGATCTATTAACCACATCACCCAGACCTAGTTGACCATAAGTATTATTATATCCACAAGACCATAGAGTTCCATCTGTCTTAACACTCACGGTATGAGTATAACCACATGCTACCTGTTTCCAGTTAGTCAATGCTCCTACTTGAACAGGTGATGATCTATTAACCACATCACCCAGACCTAGTTGACCTTGAGCATTATATCCAACAGACCATAGAGTTCCATCTGTCTTAACACTTACGGTATGATATGCACCACATGCTACCTGTTTCCAGTTAGTCAATGAACCCACTTGAACAGGTGATGATCTAGAAACCACAGTACCCAGACCTAGTTGACCATTAGTATTCTGTCCAACAGACCATAGAGTTCCATCTGTCTTAACACTCACGGTATGTAATTGACCACACGCTACCTGTTTCCAGTTAGTCAATAATCCTACTTGAACAGGTGATGATCTATGAACCAAATCACTCAGACCTAGTTGACCATTAGTATTATATCCAACAGACCATAGAGTTCCATCTGTCTTAACACTCACGGTATGTAATTGACCACACGCTACCTGTTTCCAGTTAGTCAATAATCCTACTTGAACAGGTGATGATCTATGAACCACATCACTCAGACCTAGTTGACCATTAGTATTATATCCAACAGACCATAGAGTTCCATCTGTCTTAACACTTGCAATATGATATCCACCACATGCTACCTGTTTCCAGTTAGTCAATAATCCTACTTGAACAGGTGATGATCTATTAACCAAATCACCCAGACCTAGTCGGCCAGTATTATTATTTCCAACAGACCATAGAGTTCCATCTGTCTTAACACTCACTGTATGATAAAAACCACACGATACCTGTTTCCAGTTAGTCAATGCTCCTACTTGAACAGGTGATGATCTATGAACCACATCACTCAGACCTAGTTGACCATTAGTATTATATCCACAAGACCATAATCCAGAATTCAAAAACAATTCTTTCCGCACAAACACATCTGCAAAATCTTCCTGAGTAGTAGAAAAAGTACCATCTGAATTTAATACGGGAAATGTGTAACCT
>Ga0208497_1000765_pt1 | contig 13444 bp, 13 predicted proteins | sample CryBogCBE25Aug07_FD_184555 | JGI IMG/M metagenome (GOLD analysis project Ga0208497, IMG submission 184555) | Freshwater microbial communities from Crystal Bog, Wisconsin, USA - CBE25Aug07 (SPAdes) | ecosystem: Environmental > Aquatic > Freshwater > Lake | place: Crystal Bog, Wisconsin, USA...
CCAAGTGGTTCCTGTGGCACCGGCCCGACAGCATGGGCTCTGGCTACGCCTACAACTGGCGGACGGGCTTCGACAACAAGGTTCTGATCTTCAACAAGTTCCGAGACTTCTACGGGACTGAAGGGGCCATCGTCCGCTCCAAGCATCTGCTGGAAGAAATGGCGACCCTCGTACAGGATGGCGACCGCATCAACGGGTCTGGCCGCAACAAGGACGACCGCGTGTTTGCCGCCTGTCTGTCGGTTTACGCTTGGGACGTGTGGCGGCGTGTGCCCATGATGGCCGAGAACCGCACCTATGAGCGGGAAATGGCCGAACAGAAACGCATGGAGTCCACGAGTGGTGACCACGTCATGGGTCACATCATTCCCGACTTCTTCAAAAGCCAAGCCCAGAATCGTCGTCAGGCTTACCTCAACTCATTGGATGATTGACATGCCCCGGTACAAGTACGGCACCTACCACTGCGACGACTGCGACCTGACGTTTAAATCGTTCCGCGAGGTGGATGGGCCGATGCCTGACTGCCCGGTCTGCATCCCTGATGAGACGCCATTTGAGGCCAAGGCCCCGGCGCTTCTGACCAACAAAGCCAAGGCCATCGACATCGCGCAGAAGGTCGCGGAAGAGAGCTTTGGCCTGACCGACATGAAAGACAACAACCGGCCCGGTGACGTGGTGGTCAAGAGCCCGTCGCCCATCCAGACCGCAGAGTCGGAGGCCATCACCCGCGAGCTTCTTCAAGCGGGCATCGGCACTCCCGAAACGGCACCGGAATTGAAGCAATATGTGGACGGCTTCTTTGGCGCAGCCAATCCTCAAAGCCTTGCCGCGCAAGCCCAACAAGTGGCCCAGCAAGCCGCGCCTCAAGCTGCCGCAGAGACCCGCGCCATGGGCATGGACCCCATCGCGCTTCTGCACAAGTCAAAGGGCGGACTTGGTGGTATAAACAAGATTGTGCCGATCAATAAGCCCAAGGCAACCACATGAAACTGCCGTCCCGACATATTGGGCCTTGGACCCGAGAGATCATTGATGAGTGTATGGTGAGCCGCGAAACCCGCCGCTCGCAATATAACTACTATCATAATCTTTACTATTCGGGGTCCGATGGCCAAGTGGCCAAGGACAACATGTGCTACGCCCATGTGGACAAGCTCTCGTCCTACCTGTTCAGCCCTGCCGACGTGCGCTTTGACGTGTCGTTCGACGTGGACGAGACCCCGCGTTGGCACGGCGCTGCTGACCTGACCTCGCGGTACTTGACCCGTGAGTTCCGCCGAACCGGCTGTGGTCTTCTGTTTGCTCAGGCCGTGGACATGGCTCTGGTGAAAGGCGCTTCCCTGATCAAGCTGACGTGGGGCGCGCGCGGCTGGCAACCCTATCTGGTCAAGCCTGAAATGTTTGGCGTCATGCGCGAGGATTTAAACGACCTCGACGAACAGGACGCCTTCAACTTCTGCTACTACGTCACCCCTGCCCAGTTCTCGCGGATGATGGCTGGCCATCCCAAGGCGACCGCCATCACGGAAGAGGTGGAATCCTCCTCTGTTGCCAGAGCGCGGGATGACTTTGAGCAAGAGTACTTTCACGAGATCGTGGCGGGAGGCATCAGTCCCATCGGCTTGACACAGGCCAGTGGCCAGCGCGCCAACGTCAGCTACTCCTCCATGCCCATGCCGCTCCTGTCTCCCCAGATTGCGGAGAAGCTGATCCGGGTGGACGAGTGCTGGATCATGAACGACGAGGCCCGCGACGGCCAAGGCGATTGGACCACGATCCGCATGGTGGGCGACCTCGTCATTGACGGCGAGTACCGCTACCGCAACATGTGCGACATCCCCGGACAGAACCCGTTCATCAAAGTCGCGCCCAACGAGATTGCCGGGTACTTCTGGGGTCGCTCTGAATTGGCTACGGTGGCGCAACCGCAGTTGTGGTTGAACGACCGGCTAGACGACATTGACCGCATCTTCCGGCGTCAGGCGCAGCCCTCGCGCGCGTTCACCGGGTTCTCGTCCATCACCGACGAAAAGGCGCGCATCCTCAATTCTCCCGGCGGCATCCTGACGGACGCTCAAGCCCCCAACGCCAAGATCGACACCCTGACCCCGAACATGCCGCCAAACGCGATGGAGTACATCGCGATGATCCGCAAGGTGTTTGAGGAGTCGGGTGGCTTTACCGCCATGACCTCTGGACAGGGCGAGCCGGGTATCCGTTCCGGCGCTCAGGCCCAGACGATGCTCAAGACCTCGTCTCCGCGCCTTCGTGACCGCGCTTTGGTGGTGGAAGACCAGTGCGCCATGCTTGGCGATCTCTGCATGAAGATGTCTCAGATCAAGGACGCCCGCGTGTTCACGCAGCCCAAGAAGGGCATCTTCGGCAAGGTGAATGAGTTCACCCTCAACCAGCTTCCTGATGACATTCAGGTCAGCGTGGACAGCCACACCTCGTCCCCCGCCTTCAGCGGCGACAACATGCAACTGGCGTTTGCTCTGGCAGCGCGTGGGGCCATCGACGGCGAGGCGCTGATCAAGATGACCCACCCGCCGTATCAGGATGAGCTTGTCCTTTCCTACCGTGCTCGGGAGGAGGCTAAGGCCGAGTTCATGAAGCAGCACCCAGAATTGGCTTTGCAAAAAGGTAAATCCAAGAAGTAAGGGCGCTTTATTACTCCCTGTCCCAGAATAGTTGCTGTGTTCGTAAGTTCTGGTTTGATTGACCCAAGATCAATTCAGGAGTATTTTTGATCTGTGCAGGTCGAGGGGCTTCCCACGGTGACTGCTGATCAGCTAAGGGTCGTAGTAATGCGAACTCCTCCCCTTAGTGTCCTTTGTAAGGAGATACGCACATGGCTCGTAAGGGTCGTAAGCACCGCCGGAAGTAATCCCGTGCAGCGTGTCGCTGCACCGGATTCATCACAAATGGGATTCCTCTAATGGCACTGCCTCCCCTACCAATGACGAATCCCGCGATTGGCTCTGCCGGTCCAGCGGGACCGCGTACCGGCAACCCCGGTATGGCGGCAGACGCCATGACGAAGGTGAGGGAGGCGGTCCACCTCCTTGAGATGGCACTTCCGGGTCTCCCGGTTGGGTCTGAACCTCACAAGGCGGTTCTCAAGATGATCACTGATGGGGCCAAGATCGCTCCCGCTGGTCAGGAGAACGCCGGTATTCAACAGACCGCCCTGTTGGGCCTGATGGACCGCGCAAAGCAGATGCAGCAAATGCAAGCTCTGCAAGGTTCCATGGCTGGTGGCGGTCAACCCCCCGCTGGTGGTCCGCCCGCTGGTGGTCCGCCCACGCCCCCTGAGATGTAAGGAACCAACATGGCCACTCTGCCCACCTCGCCCGCTTTCACGCCCCCGACCCCGTCGCTGGACCCGGATGCCTCCATCATCCGCGTGTCGCTCGCCACCGTCGAGATTGGCAACCGCATGTCTACCCAGCCGAAGGACGTGAAGAACGTCTTCCCGCTGACCAATCTGCCCAACGGCAAGTAAGTCGTTCCCTCTCACACAACGTAGGATGCCCCCATGGCCGAAGTTGTAATTGACGAAGACCGGTTGAATTCGCTCACCGCAGCCCAGAAGCTGCTGGAGCAGATCAACAGCGACCCGAAGACCCGCCCTCTCCTGACCAAGGCGATCAAGGCGCACTACCCCAACACCCGCACCGACGAGGATGTGGCTGAAGAGGTGGCTCGCCCGTACATCGAAAAGGTCGAGGCTACCGCATCCAAGCTGGAGGAAATGTTCTCCCGGATTGCGGAGCGCGAGGCGAAGGACTCGGAAGCGCGGGCTCTGTCACAACTGGAGACCTCGTTCTCCCGGCTGAAGAGCACCTACGGCTACAACGACGAGGGCATCGACAAGATCAAGGCTCTGATGGTGGATCGTTCGATCCCCGACCCAGAAGCCGCCGCTGCGCTCTTTGAGCGCCAGAACCCGAAGCCCACTGAGGTCCGTTCCTCGTGGGAGCCGGATAGCTGGAATCTGCGTGAAGACGCAGTGGCAGTCGATGTTCAGGGCCTGTTCGCAGACCCGGATCGTTGGGCTGACAAGGAGGTCGGGAAAATCCTTTTCGACATCCGCAGTCAGAACCAATCCTGATTTTTTTGGCATCTAAAGGGGAGTACCTATGCCAGTCTACGGTTCCGGGGTAGTCCCCGCCACAGGTTCTATTACGAACGAACTCACCGCAGTCATGCGGCGCGCGTTTGTGCCCAAGCTGGTCGTGCAGATTTACTCTGCCGCGCCCATCCTCTCCCTGCTCATGCGGAACGCCCAGCGCGCTCGCGGTGGTCTGTCTCAGGTCACCGTGCCGGTGCAGGGTTCGTCCTTCGTGAACTTCAACTGGACGGGCTACGACGGCGGCTTCCCGCAGCCTCAAGTTCTCGCCGCGACCCAACAGGCCGCGTGGAACCTGAGCGTCGGTACGGTTCCGATCCCGCTGCTGGGCATGGAAAGCCTTCTGCAACAAACTGAAACAATCATCCCGCTGATCAAGGCCCGTATGGCCGACGCGAAGACGGTTGCGGTTCAGTCCATCTCCACCGCGCTGTTCGGCACCGCTTCGACCAACGCTCTGGCGATCAACGGCTTCCTCGACGTGTATGACGACGGTACGTCCGTCGCGTCCTACGGCGGTCTGTCGCGTACTTCCAACCCGTTCTGGAAGTCCACCAAGATCACCACGTCGATCACCCCGTCGCGTACCACCATGATGACCCGCATCATGCAGTTGACGAAGATTGCCGGTGGCGAAAGCCCTGACTTCCTGATCATGAGCCTGTCCGATTGGACCACGCTCCTGACGGACTTCATGTCGGTTGAGCAGTTCAACACCGATCCGGGTATCAAGTACGGCAACGACGACGCCGTGAACGCGGGCTTCCGCGCCCTGATGCTGGGCAACATCCCGATCCTCGCAGACCCGTTCTGCCCGGTCGGCACCGCCTACATCATCAACTCCAAGTATCTGGGCCTGTACATCTCTGAGGACGCGAACTTCGCGTTCTCTGGCTGGCACTCCCTGATCGCCAACAACCAGATCGCCAACGTAGGGGTCATCATCGCCGCGCTCGCCTTGGTCTGCACCAAGCCGTCCTCGGGGATGCAGCTTTCCTCTATTGCTGGCGCCAGCTTCTAAGGAGAACTGACCCATGGCTATTACACCAATGCGTGGAGCCGGTGTCGGGCTCCCCTTTTCCCCCGGCCTTGTTACGCCGTACACCGGCCCGGTCTTCGGCAACGAAGTCTGGCTTCCGGCTGGCACCACCTATTACATCCCGGCTGGTCAGTGGCTGATCACTCCGGGTCCGTACACGTTCATTCAGTTCCTTGATCCGATTACCGGCATCTGGCGGAACTTCCCGAACGCGGGCAACACGCCCACCACCATCTCTTCGGATGGCGTGAACTTCCGTCTGGCCAACATGACGGGCTTCGCGATTGGTGCGGTGGTGACCAACTCGGGTTCGTCTTACACCTCGGCTCCAACCGTGACCGCCTCTTCGGGTGGTTCGACTTGGAAGGCCATCGTGGGCGGCGCAATCAGCACCACCATCACGACTGTGACAGCTGGCGCGGGTTACAATTACATTCCGGTGGTTGTGGTGTCCCCGCCGCCGGTTGGTGGCGTTCAGGCCACGATCACCGCAACGATCTCGTCCGGTGTTCCGACCCTGACCGTTGTGGACCAAGGCGCGGGTTACACCATCGCTCCGACCATTACCCTGATCCCTGACCAGCGTGAATCTACGCAGGGAACGCCGGGTCCGACGACTGCTGGTTCTTACACGACCGCTTTGGTCGCGTCCGGTTCTGCTGGCGGCGCTCAGACGATCTCGGCGGTGCTCTGCACCCAGCCGGGTACGACGGCTCTGGCCGGTACGGCTATTCCGACCCTGACCTTCTCGGGCGGTGGTGGTTCGTCGGCTGCTGCGACCATCGTGATGTGCATGAGCATCACGCCGACCAACACTGCGGCAACCACGTCGGGTGCGGGTTATGGTACGCAGTACAATCTGCGGACCTTCAACGGCCTGAACGCCTCCAGCCCAAGCGTGAAGAACCCGTCCATTGGTCCGAACCTGTTCCAGCCCCGTCAGGCTCAACTGACCGGCGCTTGTAGCTCTAATGCGATTGCCACGGCCCAGCTTACTGCGGCAACCGTGATCGACGGTGGTCTGCTTCAGGCCATCCCGTATCCGGTGGTTGACTCCAACCTGACCACGGCGGCTACCACCATTGTGTCGGGTATCACTCTGGGTCTTGGGGCCTCCCCCTCCGACCTGACGGTTCTGCAACCGTTCTAAGGTCAAACGATCTCTTCGTGTGGGGGCACACAAAGGGGCATGGGAAGGGGTCGGTGCGGCAACGTGCTGGCCCCTTTTCGGTAGGAGAAACAGATGGCGCTGACGCAATACCTGACTGACACGGCGTTGCTGCTCAACGACCCAAACAACCTGTTTTTCTCCACCAACACGCTGACCAACTTCATCAACAAGGCCCGCAACCGGATTGCGGAAGAGACCCAGTGTGTGCGGGTCATCCTCCCGTCGTCGGGCACCATCACCGCAATTGCGGTAGCCAACGGCGGCTCAGGCTACGCTTCGGCTCCCACGGTGACCATCAGCTACCCTGATGCACTTGGTGTGGTCGTACAGGCCACCGCCACAGCTACGGTGATCGGCGGTCAAATCCAGAGCATCACGGTCACCAACCCGACCACCAACAAGGGCTACGTCGCGACCCCCACGGTCACGCTGACGGGCGGTGGGTACACGACCGCTGCGACTGTGGGAACCATCACCGTCACGCCATTCGTGACCACGGTGATCAACCAAGAGACTTACCCAGTCTCCAGCTACAATGGTGCGGTTCAGCAGTACGCCCCCGGCGCGCTGAACATCATCGGCATCCAGAGCGTGTCGGTGTCGTGGGGGTCATTTAAACCCACTCTTGAGAACGTCTCGTGGACGAAGTTCCAAGCGCGATACCGATCCTACAACATCGGGCAGCAGAACTACCCCAGCGTATGGTCACGTTATGGCCGGGGGCTTGGCGCGGTGATCTACCTGTGGCCAATCCCGGCTGTGGTCAGCCAGATGGACCTTGATACATATTGCCAAGTCATTCCGCTGGTGAACGACACCACGGTCGAGGCTCTTCCTGAGCCGTGGACGAACGCGGTAAAGTACTATGCGGCGTATCTGGCGTACCTGAACGCGCAGCGGAAGGACGACGCCATGTTCATGCAGCAACTGTTCAAAGAGCATCTGGTGGCCAATGGTGTGGCGGATACGCCGTCCATGTCCCCCAGCGCGTATGACGGAGATTGGTGATGGCGATTTCGTTCCCGTACACGTTTGCCAACCTGAGCGGCAACGTCCCGGCCTCCGATCTGGACACCAACTTCAACTACACCACCACCCTCGCCGCCAACGCGACTGTGGCCTCCAGCCTGACCGGGTCTGAACTCATTCTGCTGGCGCAGGGTGGGGTTCCCTATTCCGCGACCATCACCCAGATCGTTGCCGCTGTGGGTACTGGCACCGCGACACAGGCCAACCAGCTTACCACCGGCAGAACCTTCTCGGTGAGCGGTGACGCCACCGGCACCAGCACGACTTTCAACGGCACGGCCAACCTCACCATTCCGGTGACGGTGACTTCCGCCACGACATCTACGGCGGGTAAGGTCCAGCTTGCACAGGCGTCTGACGTGGCGGCTCAGGTGTCCAACACCTTGGCGGTGACGCCGTCGTCTCTGGCGTCCCTCCCCAATGGAGCCAAGGCGTTCTGTCGGTGGGCGGGTCAGGCGACCAATGGCACCTGTTCCATCATCAAGACGTACAATGTGTCGTCTGTGACCCGCACGGCGGGCGGGACGTACACCATCACGTTCACCAATGCCCTCGCCGACGCCAACTACACCATCAACGTCAACTGCTCCTTGTGGTCTGGCGGGTCGATGATGGTTAACCAGACCTACAACAACACCCCGTCCACCAGCAGCTTTTCGATCACGTCCACCGACCTGTCGAACACGGGTCGCGATGTCGCGTACTACAGCATCGTTTGTTTCGATTAAGGTGAAGGATGGCCGTACCTCGCGCAGGGAATAGTGAGGCCACGCCCATTGAAGAATGGGTGTTTGAGGACTTTGGTTCGCTCAACACCAAGGTAGAGCGCCCTGCTGTCGGTGAGACAGAGTTCTACTGGACCCAGAACTGGATGCCGATTGCTACAGGTCGTCTGCGGACCCTGTATGCTGAAGGTTCCAATCTCTATTCCGCGTCTGGCGCGACGGTCGTCTACACCTACAGCTACATCATTAAAGGTACAGCTTATTGGGCTGTCTTCCTGTCTGATGGAAGCGCGGTCCAAGTGCGGGTGTCAGATGGCGCTCAAACCGCGATTGGAACCGCTGGCACGTTCTATAGCTCCAGCACCCCGACGCTTCTCCCGGCGTGTGCCCAGTTTCAGAACAAGTACCTCGCCATCGTCAACACCCTCAACACCAGTAACTACTGGCTGTGGGATAGCGCCAACCTGTACGGCAGCACGACATCCGGTGGCGGCACAACGACCACGTCCCTCAGCCCTGACTACACAATCGTCAACGGCGGCACCGGCTATACCAGCGTTCCTACGGTCACGGTTTACGGGGGTAGTGGGACGGCGACGGCGACCGCAAAGGTCAAGAATGGTTCAGTCACTGAACTCACCATCAACCCCGGCAGCGGGTACGCGCTGAACGACCAGCCGATCATCTACTTCACCGGGGGTGGATCGGACAATCAGGCTGCTGCCGTGCCCATCGTCAGCAACACGAGCAGCACCGTCACCGGCATCACCATCCTCACGGGTGGGTCGGGCTACACCACCGCCAGCGCCATCACGTTTAGCGGGGGTGGTGGGTCTGGTGCGTCAGCCACCATTACGGGTCTGACCAACACAGCCGGTGGAGCAATCACTTCCATTGCCATCACGCAGGGTGGATCGGGCTACACATCCGCTCCCAGCATCTCCGTGAGCGTGGGAACAGGCGCGACATTCAATGTCCAGATTTCCTCTGGCGTCATCACCGGCATGACGCTCATCAGTGGCGGCACTGGGTATTACGGCAACCCTCAGGTCACCATCGTGGGGACCGGCACCGGGGCCGTGGTGAACGCTATTCTCAACGGTTCGGGCGTCATTACGGGCTTCAACATCGTCTCACCGGGCAAAAACTACGGCTCAGGGACCACGTCTGCGGTCATCACCGGGGGGAACAAGGCCGCTGCGGCGACAATTGGCCTCATGCCCATCGGCACCAGCGGAACAACGATAGAAACCTATCAAAACCGCGTCTGGATCGGAAACGGCATCAATTTCTACGCTACCGGCGCAAACACGGTGGCGAACTTCGCCGCGTCCGCTGGCGGGGTTTTGGCGCAAATCACCGATTCCAGCCTGAGAAGCCAGATTGTGCGTTTGGCGCAGTCTTCGGGCTATCTCTACATTTTCGGGGATTCGTCCATCACGGTGCTGACAAACGTCCAAACGTCCACAGCGGGCGTCACGTCGTACAACCTGTCGAATGTGGACCCACAGGTGGGAACCTCTTGGCGGGATTGCGTGACCTCCTTTGGCCGTGCGCTCATCTTCGCCAATCCGTCAGGCGTGTACGCACTGTACGGCGGTTCCGCTGAGAAGGTGTCGGCCATGCTGGACGGCCTGTTCCTCAACGCGAACTGGTCTTCCCTGACGCCCACCGCCGCTGTGGCGACGATTTACAACATCCGCGTCTTCATGATGAACTTCACCACCATCAACCCATACACGGGCGGTACGGTGACGCTTATGGCCATGTGGGATGGTCAGAAGTGGTTCATTGGGACGCAGAACAAGCAGCCCGTCTTCATCCAGACCCAAGAGGTCAACTCGGTCATTCAAGCGTGGGGCACCGATGGCACGAACCTGTACCCAATGTTCCAGACAGCATCGACCATCTTGCAAAAGGTGTGGCAGACGAAGCTGAGGAAGGCCCCAAACTACACCTCATTTAAACGCGCTCTGCGCCTGTATTTCGTGGCGAACAACAACGGCACGGACAAAAACCCGGCGTTTACCCTGACCGCAGACACTGACGCCAGCAGCGGCATCCCGATCAGCTTGAACCTCCAGCAATCCGCGTTCTCGTTTGTCAACGCGAGCGGCAATCCAATTCAGTTTCAAAACAACGCCAACCAGAACATCTACTTCTTCCCCGCGCCACCGCTGAACATCATCGGCACGGGCCTCAGCACCTACGGACGGATGATCGGCTACTCACTGGCGACAACCGCGTCGGATTTGGATATAATCAGCTTCACGACCCAGTTTGGCGAGTTCGCGCCGTTCGGGTAGGAGATCAACATGTCCCGTTTTAACGAGTTCAAGGCGTGGAACCGGATGCCGCAGGGCAACGTCAAAGTGGACGCCCCGGATGGTACGCTGACCGTGTTCGACACCGGCCTGAGCAAGTCCACCATGTACGACACGCTGGATCACCCGCTCATTCAGTCGGGCGATTGGCAAGTGAAGCACCAGAAGTATGGCCGCACCAATGAGCCCACCTCCCGGCTCAAGAACGGTCGGTAATGGGCCTAGCCCAAGTCGTATACCCACGCCCAACCGCGAACGGGCTTCAAGAGTGGGCGTGGGACCACTACCAGCACCACTTGGCCATCCTGAAACAGGCGGCTAATCTGGGCTATCAGTTGAACCAGTACCGCATCTGGCCCATCACCCAAGAGAACCTTCAGGACTTTCTTGACCAGCATCAGCAGATGCACACCGAGATGGACGCCATAGCCAATGTTCAGGGGTCAAACCTCCAAGACATTGACTTCAAAGACAAAAAGAAAGCGGACGCTTGGTACTACCTGAATTATATTGAACACCAATCGGTGGCGTCATTCCTCGGGGGTGGCGTTTAAATCTGGGTAGGTGCCATGAGTGACTTCGACAACACACACGATGCTCCTCAAGGCCGTTGGCGTCGAAGCCACCTGATCAAGACCAGCAGAGAGGATACCTGTTACGGGCCGGATTGCGACGGTCGTCGGCGTCCCACAGGCTCGGCACATACCTTTACCGCCACCGCGATCACGCCGATTACCGCGTCAATCGGCCCATATGCGTCCATCATCACAACATTGAAGGGCGGTACGGGTCCGTACACCTATGCTATTTTTAGCGGTGCCTTGCCGCCCAATCTGTCGATTAACGCCTCGACCGGCAACATCAGTGGTACGCTCACGGTTGCGTCTCTTGGCACTTTCACTTTTGCAATTCAGGTGACAGATGCAACCGCCCGCAAGGCGGTCACCAACGTGGTCACATTCACCGTATCGGCTGTCCTGTGGGATACGGCGATATGGAACACCAGCAACTGGCAATAGGGTCCAGCTTAAATGGCAATCCCGTACATTTTTTCCTCTGGGACGACCATCTACGCCTCACAGGTGAACTCTAACTTTGCGGCGGTGGCCCTTACTGACCTAAGCAACCTCAGTCTGGCCAGAACCGCCGGAAATGTGCTGATCGGGACCGGCTCTGGGTTTACGTCAAACGCCCTGACCGCTGGTAGTGGGATCACCATCACCCCCGGCGCGGGTACGGTCACTATCGCCGCCACTGGCGCTACAGGATTGACGGTTGGCACTTCGACCATCGCCAGCGGCAGCAACGCCTACATCCTGTACAACAATGCTGGAGTGCTGGGGAATTACGCCATCAGCGGCACCGGCACGACCGTGGCCATGGCGACCGGAGCGGCGCTGACCACCCCGACTATGCAAACTGGAGGTTTTGGCACTACCCCTCAACTGACAGCGCCTTCGTATGCTCAAGGTTTGGTGTGGTACGATTCCGGCAATGACGGTTTGTCGTATTACAACGGAGCTACCGGAAATCAGGTGATCGCGGGCCAACAGGTCCAGCTTCGCGTCTACAACGCTACAGCTTCCATCATCCCCATAGGCACCCCGGTCTACATCACCGGCACCTTCAACGCGCTCCCTACTGTCGCCCCGGCGGTGAACACCAGCCTAGCCGCGTCTCAGTGCATTGGTCTGACGACACAGGCCATCGCGGTGAGCGGCACGGGCTACGCCATGAGCGTAGGCACCCTCTCTGGCTTGAATACATCAGCGTACACGGCAGGGAACGCGCTCTATGTAGGTGCGACCGCCGGAACCCTGACATCGACCCAGCCGACAGGCTCTGCCTTTTCTTCGCTCGTGGGCTATGTGGCGGTCAGCAATGCCAGCACCGGCAAGATCACGGTGAACGCGACCCCCTCAAATCCAGCAACTGGCTCCAGTGGTCTGACTGTTGGCTCAACCACCATCACCAGCGGCACCACCGGACGGGTGTTGTACGACAATGCGGGTGTGGTGGGGGAGTACTCGGTGGTTCCGGTCGCCAATGGTGGCACAGGCACCTCCACGCCGTCACTGGTCGCGGGCAGCAATATCAGCGTCACTGGAACGTGGCCCAATCAGACCATTGCCTCCACTGGTGGTGGATCGTCCATCAACGTCCAGCAAGCCGGGTCCACGGTTGTCACCGGGCTCACCACGCTGAACTTTCAGCAGGGTGCGGTTGTCACCGGAAGCGGCACGACTGCCAACATCTCGATTTACAACGCCACCGCCACATTGGCCCCGCCTCAAGTGAGAGGGTATTCCTACGTCACGGGTTCCACTGCGTCGTTCAACGTGCCTTTCCCAACGGGAACGGTGGCGGGTGATTTTGCCATTATTTGTGGAGCCGGTGGTTACGGACCGTCCGCCCCACCTTCCGGCTGGACCTCTCTGAACAGCGGAAGTGCATCTGGTATACAGGGAGCCACGTTCAGCAAGACGCTGACCTCTGGTGACCTTGCCACAGGCTATGTGACTGTCACGTTCAACAATGCCTATAACGGCATCTGTCAGATGGTGACGTTCAAGGGCGCTGCCACTGTCCGCAACACTCAAGGCAATGCTGACGGCGGCACCACGTTGACAAGCTCCAGCGCCGTTCAAGTGAACGATCTGGGGGTGCACTTCGCTACGGTTCGTTCTGGTTCGATCACCTCGGTGACACCGGGAACCGTGCGTCAATCGTCTGCGATTTCGGACATTAATGCCGCAATCTACACCGCAGCGGTTTCGACGGCGGGGGTACAATCCGTCGTCTACAGCGTGACCGGCGATTACTACATCTGCTCCGTGTTCGTGGACAATGTGGCTGGTGCCTATACGGTCACCGGGGAAACGACCACGATTGCCGGTGGAGCACCGTTGGTCGCGGCGCAAGAGGGATATCGCTATTACGACAGCGCCAATTCTTACGCGCCCTACATCTATGACAATGGCGGCTGGCAACAGGTTGGGCCACTGCCGAGCATTCCAGCAC
>Ga0208497_1000767_pt1 | contig 13398 bp, 9 predicted proteins | sample CryBogCBE25Aug07_FD_184555 | JGI IMG/M metagenome (GOLD analysis project Ga0208497, IMG submission 184555) | Freshwater microbial communities from Crystal Bog, Wisconsin, USA - CBE25Aug07 (SPAdes) | ecosystem: Environmental > Aquatic > Freshwater > Lake | place: Crystal Bog, Wisconsin, USA...
AACCTTAAGTGCAATTAAAATTGAAATTTTAATTGCGGTAACCTTAAGTGCGATTTCATTTTTAATTGAAATCGCGGTATAAATTGAATTTAAAAATAAATAACAAATATAATAAAAGAACTATGTCTACTGTGAGTCTTCAAAATTTATCTGAAAAGGCCAAGGTTCTCAAAAATTTGTATGAATCCACTCAAGAAGCATTAATGAAGCAAGGAAATTTAACTCCAGAATTGAATAATCGTTACCTTGATTGTATTAATAAATCATCTGAATTAATTAGATTTATGGACAACATGAATCCTTTTGAAGCCAATCGCTATAAAGATGATCTTAAAAGTACTTATTGGATTAGTGCTGAAGTACTTACTCGAACGGTAGGCTTGCATATGAATCGAAAAGGATTTGAAAACAATGAAAAAAGCGTGCTTTATACTTCAGTGGCGCATTTGCAAAAAGTATTGAGTTTGGAGCCTTTTCATTCAAATGCTCGGGAACTTTACAAGTTGATTTTCATTTATCTTACCTTGTTCAATGCAAATGCTGAAGAAAACTTGAAATTGTTAACAACCGTTCTTTCGGTTGATCCTTGTGATTATCAATTGCAATACAATCTTGGATTTATGTATCATCGTGTCAATAATTTGGAAAGTAGTTTGCATCATTATAAATTGGCTGTCAGTTTGATTGATCTTCAATTGCAAATAAATGATCTCGCAAACAAAAATGATAAACAGCGTCATTCGAATACGAAGACGATGCTTACACAATTCAAAGTGAAATGTTTGAATGGTTTAGGTGGAATTTACTTTACCATTCAAGATCGTGAATTGGCCAATTATTACTTTTTCGAAGCATTAAAGATGATGCCTAATGATCCTGATATCAACAATCAAATTGGTGTTGTCTTTACTGAATTGCGATTCACTGATAAAGCGATTAAGCATTACAAAAAAGGTATAGAAAATGTTGATAAAGCACATATTTCAGTTGATCGTGACATGCTTATTGCGAGTATGTACATGAATATGGGTTTGGCATATTGTTATGAAATCAATTATCCTGAAGCGATTAATTGTTATAACAAGGCTTTGAGTTATAAACCTAGTTTGTCATTGGCCTATCAAAACAAATTATTGGATTTGAATTACATTAGTCATCTTATTGAAAGTCCCATGTACATTGCTAAATTGCATAAAGCGATTAACAAGATTTATCCCAAGGTTGTGAATGATTATCATGAATCTTTACCTAATTACCAAGTTAAAAAGGTGCTTTCACGAGATCATATGTTGAATACTAAGACGAAATTGAATATTGGGTTTGTATCTGGAGATTTTATTTGTCATCCGGTGAGTTATTTCATGAGTGGTATTTTGAAAAATTTAAATTACAATTTGTTTGATGTGTATTGTTATTCGGTGAAAGTAGTGCAGTTAAAAGAAATGTATCCCAAGTGCAATTGGCGTGTTGTTAAAGGTACTAGTCCAGAACAATTACGAGATCTCATTATCAACGATTCAATTGACATTTTGTTCGATTTGTCATCGCAAACAGGTGATAATCGTTTGGATACCTTTGTGTTGAAACCGGCGCCTATTCAAATCAGTTATTGTGGTTATCCTAATACATCTGGGTTGACCAACATGGATTATCATATTATTGATCGATACACTGATTCTGATGGTGTAACTCCTGGTCCTGGAGGTATCGTTAGACCTAGTACTCAAAAGTATTATACTGAAAAGTTGATATTTATGGATCATTGTTTCTTGACTTATACTCCAAGCATTGGTTTTGATAATCTTCCGGCATTGCCTGAAGTTCAGCCTTGTATTAAAAATAATTATTTAACTTTGGGATCATTTAATCGTTACAACAAGATCAATGATTCTGTAGTTGAATTATGGGAAGAAGTATTAACGGCTTGTCCAAATGTGCGTTTTGTCATTAAAACAAAGGAATTCTTGACTGAAACACTCAAAAATCAATTCATCAAAACATGGAAAAACAAGGATTTATTGTCTCGTATTGAAATCTTGACATATTCTGATTTATATACTCAACATCTTGTAGATTATAATTTAATGGACGTTGCGTTAGACACTTTTCCTTATTCTGGTACAACAACAAGTTGCGAGGCTCTTTTATTAGGTGTACCTGTGTTGACTTTGTTTGATTCCAAACGTCAATATCATTCGCAAAATGTGACAAGCAGTTTGATGATCAATTGTGGAATGCCCGAATATGTTGTTTATTCAAAGGAAGAATACATCTCCCGTGTGAAGTCGCTTTCCGAGAATTTAGATGCTTTGCGCGATTTGAAACAAAAAACACGCAAGGCATTTGTTGAAGGGCCTATTTGCAAACATCGCGATTTCGTTATCGAATTTGAAAATAAACTCATTGATACTTATAAAAATCATCCTGCATTTTCTGCATAATCATTTTAAAACCATTTTACTTCAAATTAAATCAACGTTTTTTTGATTTAAATTTTATTTGACAAAAGAGCAAACAATTATTTTCGCGCGGGGCGAGCATCGAAGATGCTCGGAGCCAAAGGCTCATTGACGGGTCAGGCCATTTAAGGCCTCTTAAGCCCGACCCCGCCGGCTAGGGCAATTTGTGCGATGTGTTCTAAACGTTCAACTGATTCAAAAACAGTCCATGCGTCTTGGCCGATAGCAACAATACCGTGACGATCTAAACCTATAATATCACATTCAATTGTACCAGTTAATTCATTTAATCCAAATGCTTTTGCTGATTCGATTCCTAATTCTTTACTGATAGGTGGTATCATAGGAACGGTCGGTCCGACTTTTGTATAACGATTAATTTCAGGAAAGTCTCTTGCAAGCTGTTGTAAATCGAGGCCTGCATACATAGCAGCTATAATATAGGTAGGATGCAAATGTAAAACAACTCGATTATTAGTCGAAATTCTTTTTTGTAATAAAAAATGCATCGGTAATTCTCCAGTTGGATACAATCCGATAATTTTACGTTGATAGTCATCATCAACACGTTCAATACGAGACAACCCTGCATCAAGATCTTCTGTATCGAGATCTTTCATTTCAAGTTTGAGCATCATTTCTGCATTTAAATGCTGTTTACGGACGCCACTTGGTGTTACGTATAAGAAGGGTTCATTTTTACGTCGAAAAGATGCATTGCCATCTCTTGTTGAAATCCAATTTCTTTTATAAGCTTCTTTTAGAACATCGCAAATTGTATCAAGCATAATGTATATCATTCTACAAGAAAATATAGATTTTAGATAAGCTTAGAAAAATATTGGCCACGGGCATCGAAGATGCCCATATTTCCAACTGCTTCGCCGTGGGATCATGCACCACCCGACGAGGCTGAGGACTTAACAGGCCCGCGCTTGAAATATTATTAAGATCTTAGATAAGCTTAAAAAGATGTTGGCCAAGATATTTCCAATGATTTGATATACAATTTTGGCTTCGCCAAGCATATGTGATATACAATCTTTGGAAATATTCTGGCCGGGCGCTTTTTTTTGTGTTTTAACGCACTTTAGATAAAATAAATTTACATTTTGAACGCACTTGCGAGAGCGTAGCTAAATTTCTATTTTAAACGCGCCTATACGTGCCTTTTATAATGCAATTTACAGGAGGTACGTCGCGCGGGGGACACGACCCGCCATTTAAAGGTAAAAATAATTAAAGAATTAATTGGGAATTAGTTATGGCCGCGACAACAAATTTAATTGATGAATATTTTAAAATTTATACAGACAGTCAAAAGGAATATGGCGACCGAGTATGCGTTCTTATGGCAGTTGGCTCATTTTATGAAGTCTATTCTGTTGACAATCGAGATGAACAAATAGGAAATGCAAAAGCAGTATCAGATATTATACGTTGCGATTTTACTAATAAAAACAAGGCAAAAAGAGCCCAAGATAATTGTTCAACAAGATCTTGCCCCGATTTTTGTGGCTTTGGAACAGCTTATTTATCAAAATACCTCCCTCCTTTATTAAATGAAAATTACACAGTCATCATTGTTGACCAAATCGAAAATGCAAAATCAACTAAAAAAGGCGCATTAGTTAAACGTGGTATTGTCGCAGTTCATTCACCTACATTAAAAAGCCCTGAATATGAAACTATAGGTGATTCAGATTGCCAACTCATTAGTTTAACCATTGAATTTACCGGTGCCAGTACATTTATTTATTCTGTTTCAAGTGTAAATAATGTCACAAATTCAATTGAAATTTGTGAAAATGTTGTTGCAAATTTAGATGAAATTAACCGAGTTTTATTAAGATATCAAGCTAGAGAAATGATTATTTATACAATTGGTTTAACACAGGAAATTACAGATCATTTAACCTCTAGTTACAAATGTAAATTAAATATAATCGATACAACAGAAACACGTTATAAAGAATATACGAAACCGGCTGTACAAAATGAATATTTCAGAAATGTTTATTCACATATTGATTTCGGTTTATTGACACCATTGGAATATTTAAATTTAAATTTCAAGCCATTAAGCGTTCTTAATTTAATGTATACATTTGATTTCATTGGTAAACATGATCTAAGATATCTTCAAAATATAGCTTTACCCAAGATCATTGAAGATTCGGATTACCTTGTACTGGCATTGAATACACTTTCACAGTTGAATGTAACTGAAACATTTAATACAATTGATTTTACAAGCACTGCGATAGGAAGACGCTATTTAAAAGCAATGTTGGCTAAACCTTTGAAAGATCCAGAATTAATAGAACAACGTTATCAATTTACTGAAAAACTCAGCAGCAAGGGTTATAATGAGTTAGAACGTATTTTAAATGGGATCCTTGATTTTGAACGTTTTCATCGTAAAATGGCACTTGAAGCACTTCTTCCTGCTGAATTTGAAAAATTAGACATGTGTTATACCAAGATTCTTGAAATTAAAGGTCTCGATATCGGATTTGGCGAGTTTGATAACGGATTGCTTGATAAATTGCGATCGGATTATAGATCAAAATTAAATTTGAGTATGTTAAATGGTGGTAATGACTTCATTATAAATTTTTTTAACCCGAATGTGATTCCACAATTAGATGACCTCGCAGCGAAAAGAACCGAGTTTGAAACCGCCATTGAAACAATAAGATGTTCATTTGATAGTTTGTTATCAAAAAAAGCAAATGGTTCAGAACAAATAATCAAGATTGATTCGACGGATACGGAAGGACATTTTTTAACTTGTACGAAATTGCGCTTTGAAAAATTGAAATCTGTTTTATCAGAAACTGAATGCAAGAATTTAAAAATTAAAACGACGAGTAGTGGTAATACGATTAAATTTTCAACCGATGAATTAAATAAAATTTCACTTCAATTAACAAATTACACGCAGATATTAAGATCACAAATTAAAACTCATTTTAACACTTTAATGAAACGTTACGCCTTTGAGTTCAGTGATCTATTTACACAATTGAAAAATTACATTGAAATCGTGGATATTACCAAAAGCAATTTAAAATGTTCGATTAAATTTAATTATACAAAACCGATTTTAATTCCAGGAGACAGTGCTATTCGTTGTCGAGAAATCCGTCATCCTATTATTGAGCGTATTACACAGACTGAATATATTACAAATGACATCATTCTTGATCCTAATATACCTGGGATGATTTTGTATGGGTTAAATAGCTGTGGTAAAAGTAGTTTATTACGTGCAATTGGATTAAATGTGATTCTTGCACAAGCAGGTTTGTATGTTCCGTGTCAACATTTTGAATTCTCGCCATTTGACACGATTATTTCACAAGTAGATCTAACAGATAATTTGTTTAATGGAAAAAGTAGTTTTGTGAATGAAATGATTGGTTTGCGTAAAATTCTCAGTACAGCGGGTCCTAGAACTCTTGTATTAAGTGACGAACTTTGCAAAGGAACTGAAGAATCATCGGCACAAGCAATTGTAACTGCGACTATACTAAGGTTAATCGGAACTGGGAGTAAATTCTTTTTTACATCTCATTTACATGGAATTGCAGAAATTCCAGAAATCAAAAATGAATCTCGGCTTCAAATAGCGCATTTAAGTGTTTCTTTTTCAAGTGACCTCATTGTTTTTGAAAGAAAAATTAAATTTGGATCGGGTATTCGCACATATGGTTTGGAAGTATGTAAATCCATTGTATCGGATTCGGATTTTATCGATTTAGCATTCCGAATCAGGAATGCGATTACCGAAACCAATACAGAAGTTGTGACGTTGAAAAAGAGCCAATACAACAAGCGCAAACTTTTGAATAAATGTGAAATTTGCGGTGTCAAAAAGAATCTTGAAACACATCATATTAATTTTCAATCAGATTGTGACGACCTCGGATTTGTAAATGGCAAATCTTTTCATAAAAACGAAACATTTAATTTGGTTTGTTTATGTAAAAAATGTCATGATCTTATTACTTATAACAAAATTATTTGTAAAGGGTACATAGCAACTTCCAAAGGAAGGATTTTAGAATATACAACACTTTAACAAAATTAATTAAAAAAAACAATTTGTTTGTAAATAATTATTAAATCTTTTTTTATTTAGCATTATTATAAATAGAAAAATGGACGTAGTTAATCAAAATGTTCAACGTGTTTTAAACAACCCTTATGTTATGGCTATCTTAAAAGTCAGTTTGGTATTGTATGCTGCTCAAATTGCTCCTAAATTCCCCGCAGCATCATCCTTGTTTGATAATACTTTTGTTAAAATTGCCTTGATTGCTTTAATGGTATACCTTGCTAATATGGACTTCCAATTGGCTATTATTATTGCAGTGATTTATGTTTTGGGTATTAATGCTCTTTCTGGTCGTGGGCTTTTGGAATCTTATCAAGGTGTCGAATATACTGGAGAAGATCATGCGTCATTCGAAACTGATTTCAAGAAATTGACCACCCTTTTGGGAAGCCCAGTGCCTCCTCCTTTTGGAACAGTTCTTGAATCTAAATCTGATAATTACCCTGGGTGCAACAACGTCACCGTAAAAGATCTTTTGGCTATTTTCGATGGCGACTACTATAAAATGCAAAACACTTTGTTGTACACTTATAATGAATTGATCCACAAACTTCCTGATACTCTTCCTAACAAAGATAAATTAATCAGCATGGCTCATGCAGCTGGCATTCCCTTGAATGTTCCTTTGACTGATGACAATGCTCCTTTGATCGCTACTTATCTTTTGAATGTCGGTTTTATTATTACCGATTCCTGCAGACCTCCTCAATAAATTAAATGATCTTCTTTTTTATAAAGTTATTTTTATAAAAAATTAAAATGTTTAGTAACAAAAAGTCATATCTAAACCCGTCATTTTTGAAACTTTAATGGATCTAACACCTATCGAATTAACTTGATCAATATTGTAATCAGAATCATCAAAGAATATAATCTTATTTTTTTTATACCCAGTTTTTCGCATTATTTCAGTGATCATCTCTTTTTTACTTGTATATTCACTAATTGTATTATAACAACTATGTAAATCTTTTAATTCATACACGATATGATCAAATAAATTTTCGATTCCAATTCTGCTTAGATACAGCTTCGGATTAGAATTATGCGTGGCTAAACATAAAATCTTGTTTCGCTTTTTTAATTCAGTTAAATAATTTTTGACTTTGATATGATATTCTCTTTTGTAATCAAGATCATCGTTGGTACGCAAATAAAGAGTGTCATCTAAATCAAAGACATAAACTTTAAACTCTTTTTTAACAGCCTTTTTAACAACTTTTTTAGTTTTAGATCTTTTTCGAGCGCGCAGATTATACATTCTTAATTTGTTTAAACCGAATTTATTTTCAATTTTTAATTTACACTAAAACAGAACCGCTTTTTACAGCAAATGAAACAGTATTTTGAATTTGATCAAGGAATTCATCTAATTTAAGTTCGTCTACGATGATATTTTTTACAATTTTATTAAAGAATTGTTTTTGAAGCGTTTTAGTACGATCCGTAAAATGTAACAAAACGGTCTTCTTGAAGTCATTCATTTTGTTATAAACTTGAGATAAATAACTACTATATTCAGTGCTTAAAACAATTAAATAAATATTGTCATTTAAGAACGGGATCAATTTTTCAATTTCATCCACTGAATCAAAATCCACGACAACAATTTGAGTATTTTCACTTGATCCCAATTCAAATACAACATTTGTAAAAGATAAATGAGGATTTTCAATGGGAATTTTCTTGAATAAAGACTTGTTTTCAGAAATAACAACAAGATCACTTTCAGTTGGAACACGTTTTAAAACATTGATTAATTCGGTCATGTTTTCTTCAAGGGTATGATTGACGATCAAGACATTGCGCTTGGCTAAATCTTTTATTTTACTTAAAACAGGCGCCTTTTTTTCCACAACAATAGGCTTTTCGACGACAACTGGAGTTTCTTCTACAACTGGAGTTTCTTCGAGAATAACGGGAGTTTCTTCGACAACGGGAGCTTCGATAACTGGAGTTTCTTCGACAACGGGGGCTTCGATAACTGGAGTTTCTTCTAAAACAGGGGTTTCGACGGGTGCTTCGACAACTGGGACGACTGCAGATTCAAATTCAGTTTGGATAGCGGTAGTTTTGAATTGGGCTGCGCTAAGTTGAACGCGTTTAATTTCAGGGGTTTTAGGGGCGCTGGTGGAAACAAAGATGCTGCTTAAAAAATCTGTAATTGTATCCATTATTATAAAATTACAAAATAAATTTAAAATCAATTCTAGACGTACAAGCGTTTTCCAAATAACTGTTCAAACAAATTTTTATAAACAAGTTCTTCTTTTGTTTTAGGTGTGACCGATCCAGTGGTGAAAATGAGTTTATTTAATTCCATATTAAATTCTTGGTCTGACATAAAATCTTCAAAATGGTTTTGCAATCTCAATTCAAAATTAGTCAGCGCATGGGACACACACTTACTTGATCGCCAAAGAATTTCGCGTGGAAGATACTCTATTCCAAGATCAAATGCTTTTCGCACAAGGTATTTTTCAATCGGGCGCTTTGTATTATCAAAAATCTGAGGACTTTTAAGCAAATTACTTAATCTGAGATGATATTCAACAAATTCACGATTCAAATACGGGAAACGCATTTCTAAATTAAATTTGCTGCCAATTTTATCGACAATTGAAAAAATTTTTGACCGAAGTGCCGTAATAACATTTTCATTGTACAATTCATCGAGACCATCGCCTGTAAGTAAAACACGAACATCAGTATGTTCCCGAATATACCGACTTAAAAAATACATTGGAATGGCTTTTCTGATCAATTTCAAATCGTCGGTTTCGATTGTATAAATGATGTCTTTTAAATCGGCGATGAGGACATCCATTTCGTTAATGTGGATATCGTGAAATGAAATTTTAAGTTTCGGAAATTTCTTTTCCAAAAATTGCACGCAGCGTTCAGCATAATGGTTATCCAAAAGCGTTTCACTTCCCAATGAATCTCCAACTGTAAACAAATGAAGTTCTGAATCTTCGGATAAATTATGAGCCACGATACTTGAGATGATTGAACTATCGAAACCACCAGAAAGCAAGATTCCGACAGGTAACTCTGAATGACATCTCCTTTCGACACTTTTAATTAGTAGATCTTTTAATGTTGTAAATATTTCGTTGATCGTTTCAGGATCAGTATTATTGATATCGAGAGTGTATTCAGGTGTATAATAATTAGTGATACTTTTTGTTTGGAATGACCAATAACTACCGGGATCTAATTCTCGGATCATATATTGTTTATTAGCTATGATAAATTGCGGTATTCCTTTTAATTCAGAGACAAACATCCATAAACTTCTGTTATCAGTAATATAATAAAGTGGCTTGATACCAAAATGATCTCGTGCCACAAACGTGTTGATTTCGTTTAAAACAAATGTATTTACATTTTCAGTAATAACTAAACTAAAAGCTGCATCAAGTTGATCTAATGTCGTAGTCAACCCAACTTCACCTCCGCCGTTTCGGATATACAACGGAAGAATAATTTCAAGATCACTTTCAGATTGCACATCGCGATCTGTAAACTCGGGCGCCAAATGGAGATAATTATAAACCGCGCCATCACAAAGCATTTTTCTAGCTGGACGCATGCGCAGTTCAGGATACTTGCTCATTTTATGTACAATTGGATCGTTAAAAGGTTGCATGGCGTCATGCGAGGCATCTAAATTAGCAAGGTGATGATAGCCGTAAACAAAAGAATGTTGTTGATACGCAGCTAGTTGAGATTTACTAAGTATGCTAGTGACACGCTGGTTTAAAACGACATTGGCGTTGACGATGTCTTGCGTAGATTCTGTAACGAAGCAAGTATTATCTGCACCGCGATGTTTTAATTTCATAAAGGATTTTAAAAAATTCATGCCGACATTTTGATTTGTATAAACAATAAACGTAATTCCACCCATTACATTTAATACAATAAAAAAAAGGTAGATACCGTCCGCGCTACTTTTTAGGAAAAAGTAGCATCAAAAACGGGATTACTGGCACGGGCCTTTATAGGCCCGTTAAGCCCGACCACCATCCAAGCTGGGATATATACCGGTTTAAGAATCTATAAAGTGTTGGCCAGTATGTTTCCGAGATTTACTATAGAATTTAAGCTTCGCTGATAATTAATATACAATTTAGGGAAATATTTTGGCCCGCGCTTTTTTTGAACGCGAATTTACATTTTAAACGCTCCTCCAAGAAAATAAATTTACGTTTTAAACGCGCCTCCAAGAAAATAAATTTACGTTTTAAACGCGGTTAAGAGAGCGTAGCTAAATTTACATTTTAAACGCGGCGCATGCCAGGATATGTCCAAGCATTTTATATAAAATTCGATAAATTATATAAAATATTATATACTATTTTGGAAAACCGCAGGCCAACACTTTTATAGGCCCTTCGATGTAGAACATCTTTAATGATTTCTCTAAAAATAGATGATGGTCGGGCTTAACGGGCCTATAAAGGCCCGTGCCCGTAATCCCGTTTTTGGCACGACTTTTTTCTAAAAAGTCGTCACTACATTGTAAATTTCATCATACTTTTCCAAGATACTCGTTTTATCATTCGTTGTTATCCTTTTTAATTTAAGTTTGATTTTTAAATGTTCCAAAAACAAGTCCTTTGTTTCCTTTGTATTACTCGATTTATTCAAGATAAATTTCAACAATTCTTCATTAATTACTTTTTCCATTTCTTTTGATAAAATCGTCTTGGATGATACCGTTTTTTTAACAGATACTTGTTCCTTTTCAACTAAAGGTTCTATATAAAACATTCGGTCAGTGTCACTCTTTAAATTGTGTATTTTTTCAATCACACCCGATTTTGTATTCCATTTGATATTTAATTGCTCCTTTTTTAACAATTCAGTTAATTCCATGACAACTGTTTCCTTTTTCGAAATGTCAATTAAATCTGAACGTATCAAATATTTTGTTACAAAATACTGCGCAAATGACCCCAAACGATCGTGTAATTCACTTTCGGTTAATTGAGCAAGTTTCTTTCCCATGTATTGACCAGTTTGCTGATAAATTTCTTTTTCACGCGAAACGAGATATTCATACAATTCCAATTTCAAATTTGCTTTTGTATTGTTAATAAATTTACGAGTCTGTACAAGATCTGTTTTTATTTGCTGATATCTAGCCACATTGGCTTCGTAAGAATTTCTCAATTCACGCATAACTAAATTATCAACACCTTCGGTACTTTCGGGTTCAGTTTCAATGAGTTCATCAGATTCAATGACGACTTTTCGTCGATTAGGTAATAAATTGACAGGAATTTCAAAATCAAAGAGTAAACTGAAAAATCGACTGATAGAACAGTCCGTTTCCACATTTAAAATCGAAAAATGATTGACCACAATTTTAAACTTTTCCTTGATTTTCTTGGTTTTAATAGGACAATCAATGTATTCTTTTAAAAACCCGATTGTATCAGAAAGCAAATTTCCTTGCTGTTCATTTAAAATTTGGTTATGTAATGTGTTCATCGTCATTTCAATTTCAGATTTAGCTTGAGTTAAATTAACGATTCCAGATTCATTTACCATTTTATCATAAAGATCATAATAAATTTTGCCTTGATCTTCAAACGATTTTAACCATCGTTCTCGATTTTCAAAGGTATTTTCTTCAATTTTTATAAAAGGACACAAACCATAAGCGTCACGTACCGATTTATGAAAAAATAAAAAGGCTGGGATCAGATTACTGTCACTTCGCTGATACATTTCTTCAATTTGCTTGAAACGACTAAATTCATCTTTGGCACGTTCACGGTTTTCTTGTATCGTTATCATTAATTCACTGCGATTCGGCTTGTTTTTAATTTTATGATACTCAATCGTATCAGAAGCGCGCGCGGCTTTGCGATATTCTGTTTGTTGCTTTGTTGCTTGTTCTTCTAAAACCATTTTATTTAATTCTTCAGTTAACGTTTTTAATTGATTCATCTTCAATTCTTTTTCAAGCGGATCTATATCCGTTTCAATAAGACCCTGAATATCCGTTTTTAATAAATTGATTTGTTTTGTTAATAATTTTGACATCCTGATTTTTAATAATTTTAAGTTCTTTTTTCAATTTTTTTCGCTCGCATTTTGATTTTTTTTTAAATAGGTATCTCAAGCTTCATATGACCAATTATATTAGACACGACAAAGCATTTAAATTTTTTGAATTAGCCAAATATCAAGCTGAATTATTTTCCAAAGATCAATATAAAAAAGTTGGGGCACTTTTTTTAGCACCCGATTCCTTGCAAATTTTAACAAGCTCTTTTAACGGATTCCCTAGAGGCATCGACGAAACGGACCCGAAAAGATGGGAACGTCCTGTTAAAAATTACCGAGTTGAACACGCCGAACGAAATGGTATTTACAACGCATCTCGCCGAGGCACACCATTGGAAAATTCAATTTGTGTTGTAACGAGTTTTCCTTGTTCTGATTGCGCAAGAGCACTAATTCAAGTTGGCGTTAAAATGATTGTCACCGCCGAACCTGATTTTGGACACGTACGTCATGGAGAAACTTATCGATACGCTTTTGATATGTTGTCCGAAGCTAAAATTGAAATGCTGTTCGTTGATTCTACAAAAGAACCTGATTTCAAGTACTTTTAAAGGCCACTTTTTAGGAAAAGTCGGGCTTAACGGGCCTATAAAGGCCCGTGCCCGTGGCGTCAAAAACGAGATTACGGGCACGGGCCTTTATAGGCCCGTTAAGCCCGACCATCGTCTATTCTTGAATAAAGAATTAAGAAGGCTTGAAGAAATTTGGATAAGCTTGAACAAGTATTAATGC
>Ga0208497_1000769_pt1 | contig 13379 bp, 18 predicted proteins | sample CryBogCBE25Aug07_FD_184555 | JGI IMG/M metagenome (GOLD analysis project Ga0208497, IMG submission 184555) | Freshwater microbial communities from Crystal Bog, Wisconsin, USA - CBE25Aug07 (SPAdes) | ecosystem: Environmental > Aquatic > Freshwater > Lake | place: Crystal Bog, Wisconsin, USA...
TGCGCCCTTCGGCTCTGTCATAATTGCCTCGGTGTCGATGGCATCCTTTTCAATGTCTGCCATAGCAGCACCTTTCACTAATTCGCCTTTAACGGACTTTGCAAGTTCAATAACGCATGATGGGTTTGCTGGTCGGTCAACAAGCGAAACCTCTACGATTTTTCCTGAGCGGATCATTCCACCAGGGGCTGACTCTGACTTCTCAACGCGAGCTCCCTTGATACCTACTGAGAAACCTGTGTAGATTCCTTCTTCAACTAGACGAGCTGCTTCTGAGTCAACAATTTTGGCTTCAACGATGTAACCAGTTCCCGACTGCTCCATCTCCATTGCCTTGCCGATTGCCTTTGACTGGTGCATTTCGCGAATGTTGCCAATAGCAAACCACTCTGGCATGGCAGTCTTAAGCCACTCTGGGTCGCATATTTGCTCATCGAGGTCTAGGGTTGCGTCTGTTGCAAGACCCTTTACTCTGATGTAGCCATCTTCGCCACGCTTTGCAGTTAGTCCGCCGAAGTAGGCGTAGGTAATGTCTTGGGCCATTGGATTATTCTCCTGTTGAAATTGTTGGTTCGGGTACTGTGCATTGACAATTTGGGTGAGCCGGTGGGTAGGCATCTCCGATTGTGTGTTCGCCTTCTTGTGATAAACAAATATCACAGGCTCCTTCATACGTCACCCAAGTCCAAGTAGTTATACCTGCGGCTTGGTATGAGTCAATGACGGATGCGTTGTACGCTCGGTTTGTTTCGGTAACAGCAATCATGTCTGCGCGAGCAGGGTCGTTGATAAGACTGTTAATTGAAGCGCTTATTTCTGTTTGTGAAGCATTTGAAGCCATACCATTTGTAATAGCATCAACAATTCTGCTTAATGTAGTTCCTTGAATTGCTTGCGCGTCAGCGTCAGCCTGATCAAGAATACTTTGCAGTTTTTGTCCTACTTGAATAGGGGGAAGATTTAAGGCATTAGCAGCAGTTGTTAATCCAAATGTTGCTGCTTCGGATTGCATTGCTCCAATAGTATTAGCAAGTTCGCTAGATGAAATTGTTACGTTGTGTTGTATTGCCTGTTGAGCAATTATTCTAAGAGCGGAAATGTCAGCACCCATTTTAGGCATTGACTCAAGTGCTTGTTTAATAGCCTTGTCAACGCCAACAACGCCAGCTGCAAGTGCGGCTAAAATTAAATTACGATACTTATTTTCAATTTGTGACTTTCCCTGTTTTCCGGGAAGGTCATTTACTGAGCCTCTTTTAGTAAGTGAACCTTTTGGGGTATCAGTTATCTCACTGTTCACGATGTTAGAAGCCCATTCGTAGATGTTCTCAGGCATTGGTGTAGCGCCCTTTACAATGAAGTACGCCTGTTCGTTGAGGTTGTCGCTAAGTTCTGCGTCAAATACGGTGAAGTCAAACGCTCTCCAGTTGCCGCGCTTGTGGCGTGATTTGACGAAGCGACCAAAGTCTTTTAACTCTTCGGTCATTGCTGACTTCTGATCCGCAGGTGCGCCAACAGCAGGGATGTCTTTTCCTACACCACCCTTTGGCGCTTGGCTTTCACCGACACCTTCTTGTGATGTATTTTGATTGACTTTGCCTTGTGCTTCTTGGCCTTCTTTGTTTTCTTGGTCACTTGGTTGTCCTGTCTGTCCTATTGTTTCACCAGCAGCGTTAACATTTAACATTCCTCTAAGGAAAAGAACTGTATTTCCGGCAACGATGAATGGTTCATCGGCTTCTGGCATATCGTAAAGGTTTTGTCCAAGTTCGCCCTGTACGTCGTTAAGAGTCTTCTGACCTGAGAAAAGTGAAGTCTGTAGCGCTTGTGCGCGGTTGCGCTCGTCAAGAGAAGATTTAATGTCGTTAAGTACAAATGTTACGTTTTTGCTTGCTCCGAGGTAACGACGTGAAAGAGAGTTAATGCAAGAAATAATGTAATCAGCCATTGGCTTTGTTGAAACAGTCTCAACATTTTCCTGTTCACCTTCAAGTTGACCCTTACCACCACCGAGTCCGGCGCGAGCCACGACTCCGAGAGCTGATGGAGATACACCGAAAATAGATGCAATGCGCTTGATGATGTATTCGTCGTAGTCTGACTTGAATCGGTCAGCCATCTCTGGCATTGCAACAGGGTCGAAACCTTCAGGCAATACTTTGATGCGGTGACGCTCTGCTGTGTTGCCTGTTAGGCGTCCGTTGAGAATACGCTCAAACTCTGCCAGCTTGTGAATGTCCAACTCCTGAGAGTTAGTTTTCATAAACGTCATTGGCATTGAGCCGTTCTGGTATTCAGAGTTCATCCACACTTGACGGTTCAAGTACAGAGAAGCGGCTGGGATTGCCTCTTCTACCGGACTGTAACCGTATGGACTCCATGTGCGACGGTTTTTAACAAAGACTGATAGTTGGTCGGTAAGGAACTCTTTGTCTCGACCTGTTCCTGCGTAAAACTCGCCGTCTGCATCTGGTGAAGCAATGAATTCACCGCGCGGAAAACCCCATAAGACTTGCTGGTAGGCAGGTTGTGGTGGGTGAGGAATGTCGCCTCGGTTGTCAAGGAGAATTTTAATAGTCGGTGCGTCAATAACGTCAAAGCCTAAAACATTACCTTTGAAGTTGTAACGAGGGTAGACACACCATTGGTCGTAAGTAAAAATTTGCCAGAGTGACTCGGTAATCCATTCAGAAAATGTGCGGTCAGAAGCGACGTAAGGGTTTTCCCAGAATTCGTTAAGTCGGTTAATTTCATCGCCGTACTTATCACGACCAATTAACGCAGCTTTGGCGTGTGAGCAATTCTCTTCTTCCATAATGTCTGAGATTGCTTGATCTGAAAGAGTCCACGATGGCTGTTGTTTAACAATGTCACCAACGCGAATTTCAATGGCGCGGTGAATAATGTCACACTGCTCAGCAAGTGAGTTAAGAACTTGAAACGGAACCTCGGTCTGTGTGAGGTTAAGGTTGATTGCAGTCTGGTATTCGTACTTACGAGGTAGAGCGCGACCTGAGTCGTCAAGTACAACGTCAATTGGTGCAGGAAGAAGTGGTGAAGCTGGGCCGAGCATGGCTCCGAAACCACCGCCACCTTCAACAAATCCAGGTCGAGGCATTGGAATTGCCTGTCCAATGGTCGTTACGATACCCTGACCGGCGGTTGACATTTCGTTAGCCGCGTAGGCAGAGTTGTATCCGCCAGCATTTCCCAGTGGGGAATTAGCCATCCCTGCTTTTTGTAATTCAGCAACAATTTCCGCTGCGAGCGTAGTCTTGTTCTTTCGCTTGAATAGAGCCACTTATTGTCCTCGGTGAGATGGGTTGATGCCTGATGAGTATAACTGCGTTGTTGGTTCTCTCAATAGAACACCACAACCTCTGCAATTAAATGCTTCAACGGCGTTTGGATGTCCACACGCGCCACACGACGGTGCGAGTTGTGCAAAAAATCTATCAGCCGAAGAACCGGTAGCGAGTTTTAACTCCGCTAGGGCGTGAACTAAAGCGTCTAGTCGGTCTGGTGAGTATCCTGAATCAGGAAGCCAGCCGGTCATTTGATCTTCTAATACTGCAAATTCTCCAACGTGCGATACGCGGCCTTGCTCATAGAGCGCAGCTATCGGTTCGGCGCGGAGTCTTTTACCTAGTTTTGCCACAATCCCTGAGTAAGGAATGGTTGGGTCAACTGATCTAAGCGTTAATTCGACCATATCGCCACCTTGATTCTTTTCGGCAACAATTCGGTCAGCGTTAAATTCGTTAAAGGCTTTTATCGCCCGGTTAGCCCACCCAGAAGGAGTATCACGGCAACTGCGGTCAGCCAGAACATACGCTCTGCCATCTTCACCTTTAGCAACGACGACTATTCCAGTCTCGTCAGCATTTTCACCTGATGTGGTAGCTGGGTCAACTGCAACTACAATCCTGACCAACTCTGGGGCTTCTTTCACCCTTGTAGAGTCAATCATCTCCAATGTCCATAGGGCATCGGGGTTGTCAGTTAGCAATTCACCGTAAAGTTCCTGTCGTCCGATACGAGTTCCCTCATAACGGTTTCGCAATTCAGCGAGCGCAGCCTCAGACAGGTTAGCTGCATTATCAAACGTACTACCTCTGGTGACGACTACGGAACCGTCTGTGCGGTTTACAAACTCTTTAATAAGTTTCGTCGGGCGAGGTGTCGTCGTGATAACGACTTGTGGGTTTCCAATTCGAAGTGCCGGTGCTAGACCAGCAGTCCATGTTTCTTCATAGCGCCATGCGGCAAATTCGTCCAGCCATGCGCCAGACAAGTTAAGTCCACGCGCTCGGTCTGGTTCATCTGCCGAGATCATGTGAATTTTAGAGCCGTTAGACAAAGTGACTTGTCCGTTGGTCTTGTTGTAGTGGCGAAGTTGTCCGGGTTGTAGCGATTTAATAATTCCCGAAGGGCCTTCTATGCAAGTTCGGCGTACGTCGGTGAATGTCGGGGCAACTACCGCCCATTCGGTGTTTTCTTGGAGTAGCGCTTGTTCGAGTAGCCAGCCAGAGCCGGTAAAGGTCTTTCCCCAGCCTCGTCCGCTAATCACTAGCCAAATACGCCAGTCGCCTTCGGGTGGGAGTTGTTCTGGTCTTGCACTCTGGCGATACCTAGAGTTCGTGACCGCTTTCTTCGCCTGTTCCGCTTCCAGTTGTTGCTTCAATAGCTCTAACTGTTCCAGTTTCCTGAGTTCCGCTAAGCGTTGCTCCGCTATTGTCGCCATCTTCTACCCCTAGTTGATTTTGTAGGCGAATAATCTCGCTTTGTATGTAGTCCAGTGTTATCACTTCGTGTCGGATTGGTGCGTCTAGTCCGAGTAGTTTTGTGCGTCGGTCTTGGATTGCCAGCACTCGGTCAATAGCGAATAATGCTCCGCCTTTAGCCTCTGGGTCTAGTGCTTTCGCCATAGCGACCTCTAGCAGTGCGTCTAGGCGCTCATTCTCTAGTCTGCGGTATTCGTCTACCGCCTCGGCTGGTATTGCTGCTAGGGCGTTCTGCACTCGGTAGTAGGCGTGAGACTTGGAGATCCCTAGCGCCTCTGCTATACGGCTATACGTCATGCCGCTAGATCTAAGGCGTAGCGCCTCGGTATCTTTCATAGCTGATTCAGCAGTTTTAACGAAACCGCCGCGAGAATTTACACTAGGCATTGTATCCCTTAGCTTGTGGACGCTATGCGCGCATAATACCTATAAAGAATAGCACAATGGTAACAAGCGCGCTCTATAAGGCGATTCTGACGGTTACAAGGTTAAAATGGTGAATGGACTACGGACGCTAGTAATATGCTCCTCGGCGGCCTCTAGGGCGCGTATTAGGCTACTCTCATCCGGTCTCTCACTAGTCGCAACGTATAACGCCCCTAGAGCTACTGCCGCGCCACTACCTATTGCGCCATAGGATACGCCATCCGCATTAGGTCTAGCCGCTATTGCTCCTCTATCCGCGTTGATCTCATAAATCACGCCGCGCTCTATTGCAAGTAGAGACCAGTCGTCTTTAAGAGCGTCCTCTAGTTTCACTACGTCTAGTAACTGATTCAAGCTAGGGGAATAGGCGTTACTAGCGGCCTTGTGCCATAAGTACCCGGCGCGCCACGATCCAGCGAAACCTAGCAGCAAGTCACCATAGCGGCCTATCTTAGGCGTAGAGCTACGAGACGCTAGCCCGGTATCGTCACTACTTAAACAGTCGCTACCTATCCACGCGCCGCCATCCTTACCCGGTACGATTAGCCCGGCTACTACCGTCATGGTGTAAACCTGATAACTAAGACCAGTAGAGCGGCTATGAATAGTAGACCTAAGAGCATTAGACCAGTTTAGGCCATGAGACTAGGCCGCGCTCCGATTCATTCGCTCCCGTCATCCTTACGCCTACGCCGCCACCGGTAGCCATTCTTTAGATATAAAGGGACGTACGCAAGCGCTGCAAGGGTAAAACCGTATTGACGGGTATTCAGTCCATAGATCGACCAAGCCACGCTATTAGCCGCCAGTAGTAGCCATGCTAGCCAATAACGCCGCCCGGCGTAGTACGCGCCTACCATCCCTACAAGCTCCAAGACGAATGACCAGATCACCTAACAAGCCTAGACCATGAGACCGGGAGCGCCACTAGACCGGGAGCGCTGCCACTAGGAGCGCTTTAAGTGATAACTAAGGCGCGACACTACTAAAGGCCAATAAATACAATCGAAGACTAAAGGCCGCCACCTTACGCGCCACCTTATGGCAATAGAGACCGGGAGAACTAAGGCCGCTCCAATAGGCCACCGGGAGCAATAAGACCGCTCCAATAGAAGACCGGGAGCGCTGCCACCAGTCGAAGACCGGCAGAATAGGCCACCGGCAGAATAGATCGATTCAATAAAACTACTAAGACTAGACCGGGATAAGACCTAGAGACCATAGACCGCGATTAGAGACCATGAGACGAAACAAGGCTAAACAAGGTAAGACCGGGCTAAACAAGGCTAGGACGGGCGATCTAGGGGCATTAGGTACGAGCTGGCGTTCTAACGCTTAGAGGGATGACGACCCTAGGAATTAGACCCATAGCCAATTAGCCCACTAAAGACGAATAGCCTACCCGGTTAAGGGTAGACCATCCATCCTAGTTGGGTAGTTCAGGTTAGATCAGTAATAAGATCTACTATCCGAGAGTAGGCGTAATAGTCTTTAGTACCTACATCCGAAGACTCTAAACCAGTTAGGGCAATGTCTTCTATGTCTAGTAGTGTTTTCCTATACACAATAAGACTAGTTTTGTCCCTTGTTACTTTATCGGCCCTAATTTTAGTAGTCATTATGGGCCTACCATAGCTAGAGCGTCACAAGCGGATCTAAGACTTTCTAAAATACTTATAAAGTTAGATAATTCGCTGCCCTTTTGATTAGTTAGCCCGTCCTCATTAATCTCGCGCAATTCTGCTACTAGATCACTTAGCCGGTCGCCTATCATTCCGTAAGTTAGCGCCATGACTTAACCTCCTCTACTATTGCGGCGAATTCGTGCGCCGGCATTGTCTCTAATTCTTTTTTAAATGCTTTATAGCCTTTATCTTCAGCGCTTTTCTCATCTTCAGCGTTTATAGTGTAAGTGTAGCTATAGGTAACGTAGAATTCACTCATGACTTACCATCCTTAGCATTACGCCGGGCTAGTTCATTCCAAGCCGCTAGGGTCTTGTCCTTATGATCTCCCGGCGCTAGCTTGTGAAGTCGATTCGTTACCCATATCAGGGCCACGCTAAATAGAACCCATAACGTAGCCATCACTACGCCATTGGATTCGATCACGCGCCAATTTAGTAGCCATCCATGCATCTCACAAGTACGAGCTGCCAGATACCCTAGCGCCACGTCTAAAAACCTCGCGGCCACGTGTAGCCGGTGCATTGTTTTAGTGTTAGACATTCTCCACCTCGTAAGATTCTGCCAATTCGTCAAGATAGGCGGCTACTTCCGGCGCGTATGAAGTAGTTTCATAAGTATCTTCCCACCAGTTCACCTTAATAGTTAGGTAATCGCTGCCAATTCGACTAATTACCCTAGTGGATGGGCCGCCATAACTAACTAACAATTCTACGCCGCTAGGATCAGGATTGGTCTTACTGCCGCCCAATGAATGGCGATAAATAATGACTATCTCTAAACATTCGCTAACGTAGTTATCTATCGCGTCACCGGTTAGGTCTTCTAATTCGCGCGCTAGGTCTTCTGCTATCTTTTGCGATTCCATTAGGCCACCGTCCTTACTGGCATAAGAACTACGCGGGTAAGGCCGCTAGCGTCTTCAAATAACGCCGGCTTGTTAGCGTCAGTAATTGAAACTATGCGAATAGCTCCTACGCCTGATCCAGTGTCTTTGTTATTGAATGGAGCGATCTTAGAAATATCCGCTAGAAATACCGGGTCAAAGGCAATTAGGCTAGTTTCGCTAATTCCCTTAGCCGGTATAAGTTGCTCCACGCTTGGATACTGGCCCGATACTAGGCGAATGTTACTAACTGTCATATCCTGGCAAGTAATCGTGACTAGATCGTCTTCGATTCGTAGCTCCACCGGAATAGAAGACTTATAGCCGCTAACCTTGTAATTCTTAATAGCGCTCCTAAACTGTTTAGCGGCGTTAAGTAGTGATTCTGCCGGTATCAGTAAGTCGCTGCCGCTAAGAATTCCATCCGATTCAATAAAACAAGACCGCTCCACTATCGCGAGACGGTAGCTATCGGTAGCGGTGGCCTTAATCGTGGCATTTAGCCCGTTAGCGTCTTCCACCGTGTCTAGGATGTTAAACTTAATAGCCGCTAGTAGTGGCCTATTGTCTTTAGCCTTAGTAGCGTAATTGCCTACTGTCACTAGATCTAGGTAATCTTCGAGGGTTAGTGTAATCAACATTATGGCAGCACCTCGCCACAATTAAAACAATTACTATCGCCGCCGCACTTAATCAATTCACTAACGCGATCACCTAAAGCGATAGCAGCGCTAGCGGTTAGGCGCTCATTAAAACAAGCTAGGCAATAGAGAATAGTCGCGGTATAGGTAAGATCCCATATCGCCATTCCGGTTACTGTTTTTAGGGTTTCATTCATAGTTAGGTAGCTCCCACTACCGCGCTAATGGATAACGCATCCACTAACACTAGAGACACTACATCCACTAAGTGGACGCTGTCAAGTACCCTAGCGATTTTTTTTAGAATTCTTTTAGAGTTACCCGGAGCGGCCTAGATCGCTCCCGGCGGCGTTAGATTCCGGCGGCGTAATGATCCCGGCAATAGCTACCGGCGCGGCGGCCTTATTTATTAGCGGCGATTCCGGCAATTATCCCTACCGGGTTAGGGTTAAGTTACTGACAAGTAAGGCACAAGTTATCCACAATCGAACGTATGTTTGGTTACTGGCCGGTAAGCGAACAAGTGTTTGCCCTGTCTTCAAAACCCCATTTTGGGAGAAAGGTGTGACTAAAAATTTTTTTTTATTTTTTAAAAACTTGAGCTGGAATTTTTTTTAACAACTTTTTTTCGTCAATTCCTATCAACATTCCAACCAATTTTTAGCAAAACTCCTGATAAATGCCGGTAAATGTTTTGAAAGATTTGTATGACAATTTATACAACATTTTTTAGCTTTATACACCAGTTATACACACACAATGCACACACATTTTTAAGAGTTTTCAAAACAATTTGCCTAAAGATTCGTAAAAAATCCCAGAAACTTTTTTGCAAAGTTTTCAAAAATGCTCAGGAAAAATGCCTAATTATTTTTGGGCAAATTAAATTGTAAAAGGTACTACTCCGGGTACTACCGGGGATACTACCGGGTTTTCCACAATAAAAAAATAATGCAAAACCACATCAACAGTAAATTTGTGTAAATGTCCATCAGTCAACTTCTCCGCAGTTCAGGCAGGGTCGTGAGTAATCAGGTCTGTACCCATGACAGGTTCGACAGTAGTTGCGTTCGTTTGCACCCTGAAAGATGTTGTCTATCTTCTTTCGCAGCTCTTTGTTCTCGTTAAAGCCGTCTAAGAACTCAGCAAAGTCTTCTTCGCTCATGCTCTGTTGCCTAAAAAATTCCAAATGCGAACAACTGCGCTAATAGGTTCTTGATCGTAAGTGTGAATAATCTCAAGAATGTCAGTGTCTTGTTTGTCGTAAGAGTCAAGTACTTTTATTACGTCGCAAGGGTACTGTTTGCGGCTTAACGATTCGCCGTCAAAACCGACTACAGCGCAGGCAGCGCAGTAAAGTTCGGGAGTCTCGGCGTGTTTGTTTCGTAATGCTTGGCGTTCAGCTTCAGTCATGGTGCTGTGCCTCCGTTGTTAAATGGATCTACCTCTGCGTAAAAGTCTTTAAGTGTTTTCTTACTTGCATAATTCATTGCTTCGTCAATCTTTTCTTGCGAAACTCCCGACAAAACAAGACCGTCTATTAGTTGTTGTGTTTGCCACCCAATTAAAGCAAGTTGCCTGCTATCCATTATTCCCCCTTAATTATTTATATTTTATTTTTTGCCAACAAATCCATAGTTTCTTGAAAACCCGAAACTTTTGCAAGAGATGTTAAGCCGCCTGGGTAATTTCTTACGCCCTGCTCAATTAGTCTTTGAAATATTGTACGGTTTTTGAACCACAAAAAATACTCATCACCATTTATGTATTCGGATGATTCGTGACAATTTATACAAAGAACGTGAATGTTTGACACATCATTTGACCCTCCGTCACATAGGGCTAGAATATGCGCCCTGTGTAAAGGAATAGGTTTTTGTTCTGTTCCTGAAAGAAAACCACAAGCAAAACAATATTCAGCTTCCATTACCTCTGAAACACTGTCAAATTTTTGTTGTTCTACTAGCCATTCCGCCCAATACTCGCGAATTTTTTTCCTTAATGGCATATCTTTGCGAGCTTCAATTTGAGATTTTGTTGACATCATTCCCCCTTAATTCTTAACGTGCGGTAGCCCAGCTTAATCTTACTAAACTGCTGATAAATCTCTGGCATTGACTCTTTCAACGCCTTAAAGTCTAGCGTTTCGCCATCCTTCGTAGATTTGTAGGTGTAGAGCGTGTCGCCGTTAAACGTGACTGCTTCTGCGTCACCGACCAGACGTAGTAGCTGCGCCCTAATTGAGTCAACGTCAGCCTGAGCCTCGTCTAAGGTCTGCTTGGCAATTCTGTATTCCTCAATTAGATCCTTAACGAACTCGTCGCCCTCTATGGTTACTCCGCCCTCTGACGATGGGTAAATTGCTTTTAGAGTATCAAAGTCCGATTCGTGACCAATGACTTCCGGCTCTTCTTCGGCTTGAACCTTTGCCCAAAATGCTTTCTCGGCGGTGTAAAGGCCAATAAGGTCTGAGTCGCTGTATTCGCGTTCCCTGATAATCAGTCCAGCCCCACCCATTAAACAGGCGAAAACGACCTTCTGGGTCACTCTCGTAGTCAAGCAGTAGTGCATCCCTTGATACAAGTAAGTGATGGGTACTCTTCCGTCGTTCCACTCTTGGCTTGCCTTGCCTGTGATGCCAGTGGTCTTGATCTCCAAGATGGCGTTGATTTGAATTGGCTCAATCGTAACGTCGGTTACTTTTCCTGCCTCTGCAAACTCGTTTGGCTCAACAATAAAGAAGTCCACGTTGCTGAGCTGCCACTCTTCGTCGCCCTGAAGCATGACAGGCCATGACACCACCGCGTCTCCGGTCTGCTCTGCGTAGGCTTCTGCAACTGCTCGCTCAAGTCGGTTTCCCCACTTAGCTGCGTCACCTGCTACTGAGTCTTCGGTCAGTCCGCGCTTGTTCGCCCACAGGCTGTACGGTGACTGCCACTTGCTGACTCCCATAATGACTCCGGCATCACTTCCACCGATTCCCTTCTTGCGAAGTTCTAGCCATTCACTGCGACTTAAATCATCTAAATACGCTAATACTTTCATGTGTCCTCCTCAGAACAATTTAACCTTACTGTGTGACATCAGCCATGTCAACCACCGGCTGAGCGGTATCCTGCTGCTAATGATCGCCATGCGTCCAACCTGGACTGTGCAGCTCTGAGAGCCTCGCGAGTAGTTGTCAGTTTATTTTCGGCAATTAGAAAGGCAAGGTGTTCCTTCTCTAATTCGCTGTCAACTTCCATCTCAATGTCAGGTATGGATTTCTTGGTTACTGCGTTAGCAACGACCATAAGGCGCTTCTGAGCGTAGAGAGCCTTGTATGTAGCCTCTGTTATTGCAGCCTTTTGCCCTGCCTCGTTCATCTCATCTACAAGATCTTCAATAATCTCAATCTCGGTCAAGATTCCTTTTTGGCACATAGCCGGTAAATTTTCGTGAGCCGCATTGTTATACCACTTAGTCATTTGTTTCCCCTTATTAAATTAAAGTTTTAGGTTGTGCTTTAGCCCATTCAACTCGTGCCTCAATGATAGGCCAGTAGTCCTCTGTCATCTCGCAACCCATCCAGTTGAAACCTTCAAGTATTGCTGCGACTGCTGTTGTGCCACTACCCAAGAATGGATCAAGAACTGTGCCGTTGGGTGGAGTGACTAGTTTGACTAGGTAGCGCATAAGAGCGATTGGTTTAACGGTGGGGTGAAAGTTCTGACTTGCTGTGTTGGTTCTGTTTCTTGGGTTGTCGCCACCTGGCTTATCGTCACTAGGTCGGTCACTTTCACGCTTTAATTCAAACCCCTCTAGCCCAGCGTTGCGTTCGGACTTGCTGGCTTTAGCGCAGTAGAAGAAACGAGCTGCTGAGCCTGAATCGCCATAGAACGGGCTGTCCTCAACACCATTAAACTTTCCTCGTGAATTGCTAGTGCTTCCACCCGTAAGTGTTGGGCCACTTGCTTTGCCTTCAGCACCGGCTTTGTCAGGAAACCCCTCCAGCACTTCCTCACTACCGTCATGGATTACGTTGGCTGGCCAGCGACCGAGTGAGGTGTCTGGTCGAGAAACTTCTACGCGACCAGCATTGTCCACATCGGGAGCAGCTCCAGCCGAAACATTGCTTGTAACTTTTCCTTGAGGTGTGGCATTTGCTCGGTCTGCTTCTGATTGATGAGCAACCCTTGACCCATCTATGTTCAGCGCACCTGTGCCGTAGGTCAGGACATTGGTGGCTACTGTGCTAATAAGAGGTTTGCGAGCTACAACAATAGGTTCGTGTGCTGGCTTTAGGGCAGTTCCCCAGCCTTGCCATTGTTGGGCTTCGGGAGTGCTTTCCCCTGACCTTGTAAGTTTGTTAATTGTGGTGTTATAGCCACCTTCACCTTCTGGGTTCATAAATCCCACACCAGAAGCAGGTTCGGCGGTAAAAGAAACACCAGCTGCTTTGTCGATGGCCTTACTAACGTCTAGCGACTTGGGAAATCCTGAACCATATAGCCACATAATCTGGTCACGAATCTCAAACCCTGCATCCTCTACTGCGCTAGCAAGGCGGTGGTATGTCCTTGAACCACCAAAGGCAAGTAGGTGTCCACCTGGCTTTAGAACTCGAAGTGCTTGGCTCCATAGTTCTACGCTGTACGCAATCCCTGAGTTATCCCAAGACTTTCCCATAAAACCAAGTTCGTAGGGTGGGTCGGTGACTATTGAGTCAACGCTGTTGTCAGGCATTTCTGCCAGCAACTCTAGGCAATTCCCCTTTAGAAGCATTTCATTTCCCTTACCATCCGCGTTCGCAACCGTTCTGGTGCGGCACATAACCGGCGTATCCGTTTAGTGCTTGAATTTTTATTGCTATTGCCACTTGCTCGGCTGGTGTAGCTGCGTACTCCGCACCGTAAATCCAACCGCCGTATGCCATCCAGTTTACTTCTGTGATACCTAACCCACCAGAATAGATTGG
>Ga0208497_1000773_pt1 | contig 13341 bp, 16 predicted proteins | sample CryBogCBE25Aug07_FD_184555 | JGI IMG/M metagenome (GOLD analysis project Ga0208497, IMG submission 184555) | Freshwater microbial communities from Crystal Bog, Wisconsin, USA - CBE25Aug07 (SPAdes) | ecosystem: Environmental > Aquatic > Freshwater > Lake | place: Crystal Bog, Wisconsin, USA...
AATTGAGGAGACAATTGCTGGTAGTTTTGTTGCAACTGTTGTTGCCCTGCTAATGAAGCATTTGCCTGTGTTTGTGCCGCGCTTTGTGCCGCGTTTGCTTGATTCATAGACCCTATAAGTCCCAATCCTCCTGCAATTGCTAATCCTGCTCCAAGTCCTATAGGCATTTTTATCCCCTTTGAATTAAAACTTCATCCACTTTGGATGGGTCTTTTTCATCTGTTGCATGAATACAAAACCATACACAATCCTCCAAGGACTGAATAGAATGGTTTATCCCTGATTTTATTTCAAAACAGTAAGGAGCACTATACATTTCTTCTGTGTTGTCAGTCCTTACTATCACTTTTCCTTTAGCCAAAAGACTCAAATGGCTGTATTTATGGGCATGTTGGACAATTAAATGATCTTTGGGCAATACAAACTGCTTGGCATACAAACCATCAGAGAAATGATGAACAATTTGAGGATCAAACTCCATTAAACCTTCATTGGCTTTCAAAATATCAGCTAAATTCAAAATGTACCTCCTGAAATACCACCTAAAGCAGTCAAAGTTCCATCCACTACAGCATTTCCAGTAATGGTTTGGTTGCCTTGAATTGTTTGTGCACCAGTCTTGAGACTAATAAAATTTGGACTTTGAAGCCATAAAAGCCAAGGTAAAGCAGGTTGACCAGATATGGGGTCAAGGAATGGCACTCTTGGCCAAATAATATTCCCACTAGAACTTGATGTAGAAATAGTCAATTTTCACCCTCCTCTGCTTTTAAATTAGCAGAAACAATCACAGCTTTTACTGGATCACTAATACTAACTTCATAAATTCTGTCCCTAGCTTGCCCTAATCTTCTCCAAATTGCTCTGTTCCTATATTTACCAACAGCTCCAATAGTACACCAATGCTCATTAGAATAGGTAGAACCACCATCATTTGACCATCTAAGCATAGCTTGTGGATTCTGTCCTTGACCATTTTCTAATCCAACTCCAGGCTGAAATTGTATTTGTAATTCAGCAAAATATTGCCTTTGCAAGTCTGTTACCAAATGTGGGCATCTTCTAAGCCTTCTAATAGTATTCCCTGCCTCTGTATATACAGCATTGTCTAGTTGGTAGATTTGACCATTTTGGTAGTCTCCAACCAAATACACATTATTAAATATTGCCCCACAATTAGACCTATGCCTATTAAATTGTTTCCCATCCCAAGAAAGCCATTTATGCCACATTTCAGAATTTAAATCAAAAACCCATGTAATATTGATAGTTGGAAATGTGACCACATAAAACTCATGTCCATCTAACTGATAAGTATAGGCAACAGCATCAGCTATGTATTGGTTCATCAAAGTTTGTTCAACAGCATGGGTACTGATTCTTTTGAAAGAATAGCCTTGCATCACACCAATAATGTTTTGACCTCTTTGATCTTGGCTTACAAAAGCAAATTGTTCACCAAATCTGGCTACTGAGAATGGCGCGGCAATCCCATGCTGTACAGATGTTCCAGTTACCCTTTGAAATGGAAAACTAATAATGCCAGAAATTACATTTCCTACATCTGTCCACATTTCAGCAGTAAATTCACCAAGCAAAAATACTTGCCTATGGTCAACAATAAGTGAAACAAGTGGATCAGGAGCACCATCTTTAGAACCATAATAAGCATTTGTGGATGTAACTAACCCCAAGTCTGTTGCCGCCCAATTCTGTGTCCCAGGCTGATTGTAAATAATGTAGTTATCCACAACATCACAGATATTAGCCCCTTGCCACGGCCCATCTGTGGTAGGTAAAGTATGAAAACTATTTGCACTTGCAATCCAATAATACCTATTAACACCATCAACAATATAAGCATTTAAACCTGTGTTGGTCATTATGTTATCTGTAATTGATACATAACCTGTGCTTGTAGTTAATGTGCCTATCTTAGTAGATATATATCCAACAGAATAAGTAATAGAATAAACAATAGAACCAACAACAACAATTAAATATTTACCACCAGAGAGTGTTCTCATACCCCTAACTGAAGCATTATTTAGTTGTAATATGCTTGTTAAGCCTGGAGTAGGATATAAAGCCACCACACCTCTACTGCCAGGAGGCTTTAAAGGATCAATCTCAGGATAGAAATTGATGCACTCTTGAGCTTCTTGATAGATGGAGGCCGCTTCATAGGAGGGGCCGACAAAGCCAAAATCAGCCATTATCTAAAGAACCCCCCAGAAAGTATCCAGCCTGCATCTTTTTGTCTTCCAACTAAAAGTGAATCTGCATAAGTAGAAACAATTGCTGGGTTCATATTTGTCCTCTTTACTGTTGACTTCCCTTGTGAGGCAAACTTCATAATCATCTGAATTTGTGTGGGACTGGCTTTGCCATACATAGGCATTAATCTTTCTGCCAAGCACCACCTAAGAGCCATGTTGTAACCTTGTGGCAAGTTGATATTATCAAATTGTGTGGTAAATCTTTGAAAAATTTGATCTACAAATATGTGCATTTCTCCCTGGCTGGGGTTCGGCCACAGGTACACATTCCCCAAAGTTTCTGTGGGTTCATAGTACACAGCCTTCGGCCACGGCCCATTTAGTGTCTTCAACCCAATCATTTGATATTGCTCAACATTTAAAACAGAAACTGGGTAATCTAATCCACCATTTGTGATGGGTTGACCATTAGAGTAAGTATTAATTCTCACAAAAGCAGAATTAAACCTTAATGGTCTTTGGTAATATGAATTAATGGTTTCACTTGATATAGGACTTGAATAAGTCTTATTTAACAAATAAGTGCCTGCCTCATTTACATTGTTTCCTGCCCCTGTGAGCATTTGAACAATTGTTGTGCCTGATGTAATACCAGTTCCACTAAGAGTTTGACCAAGAGAAATGCCACCAGACTGGATAGAAGTAATATTGAGAACATTACCAGTAATGCTTCCAGTAAAGATAGCACCAATCTGACCCCCTGGGCCGATGGTGTACTGAGTTTGTCCAGAAACAACAGGAAATATGATTTCATTTTTATAAAACACCATCATGTCTTCATTAGACCATTGATCTAACATATCTTGCAACATATCAAAAGCATCTTGGGATGCCTCAGCAGTTGGAGTTTCACCAGCTTCTAATGCCCCAATGTCTTTTAAAGCCCTGCTAATAATGTCATTTGGTGTAGTCATAATTATGCAAATGGTGAGTTAAGTGTAATTGTGAAATATGTATTACTTTGAGCTGGTGCAGGTTTAGTAATATTTATGGTTGTTCCACTAATACTACTTATGTAACTGTTAGTGCTTGCAGTTGCTCCACTTGCTGATCCAGTTCCATTCATACTTGCAACAGTACCACTCAAATAAAGCAATTTATATAAGTTTCTATCAATAGAACCATAATCTAAATTTAATAAAAATTCAGCAAATGGAGTGTAATTGTAAGTACCTGATACTAAAGATGGATAACTAGCCAAATTAACTGCAATTGTTGCATTGGTTGAATCAGTAAGTGCTATTAAAAGTTGTTGATCTATGTATGTGGGTAACTCATGTCCTGAAGCACTATTTACAGTAAACCCACCATTAGCAGTAGGAGTAAATGTAAATTTGTTTCCTGATAATATATATGTACCTGTACCACTTACATATTGATCCATATAAACTGCATTATCACCCCAACCATAAAATTCATTGTTTGTAAAATAGCATGATTGTTGACTTGCTAAGTCAGAATAAAGATATATACATTGGGTTGATTGAGTTGTGTAATTATAAAATTTATTGCCAGATATAACTCCATTTTTTACATTTTTAAATAATCCATAATTTCCAATTGTTGCGTAATAATTATGAATATTATTTACATATTTTAGCCCCTGTGCATTTACTGGAGTATTCCAAGGTTGTGATGTGCTATAAGATGTAAATACATTGTTAGAAATTGTTACATCATTATTATAATTACCCCATGTTAGTGCTTGCCACATCTGACCACCACCATAATCAACAAGAATTGCATTATTAGAAAATACAATATTTTGTGCATTTGGGCTTATGGATGATATAAGGATTGCTCCACCAGTAGAAGTATTTACTCCTATTGAACTACCAGCATTATTGGTATAAGTTGATTGTCTATGTACAGTATTTCCAATCCAATTTAAATTTAAACATCCAAGAGTAGCACTTGCATCTACAAACAAAGCAATTTCACCATTATTACACCTAGTGACAAAATTACCAGTAAATGTGCAACTAATGCCACCTTCAATATCTAGACCAACATCACCACAATCATTAACAATACAGCCTGTAACTGTTACTTGTTGGCAAGTTGCCATAAATATCCCACCACCACTACAAGTAGAAACTCTGCAATCAGTAATTAAAGTGTTTAAACATTTAAATAATTGCATGCCATTTGTACTGTTAACAATTGTGCAATTTGTGACCATTACATTATAAGAAGCCGCTAATTGAATAGCCTGTGCTCCTGCTAAACTATTAACAATCCAAACATTATCAATTAAAACATCAGTCTGATTACTTACAAGAATACCACCATTATTAAAACCACCACCATCAATATAAATATCTCTAATTGCATTATGCCCACCCATTGATATACATTGTCCTTGGGCATCTCCATTAGGAATACCTCTGGAAATAGCTTGTTTTGTCTTAATGACTGTGGACATACCATCACCAACAACATCAATATTGTTTGGCACTTGTAAAATAGATGAAATTAAATATGTACCTTCAGGAATATAAAAAGTACCACCACCATTGTTACCTACTGCAGTCAAACCAGCTTGTAATGCAGTTGTATCATCAGTAGTTCCATTACCAGTAGCACCAAAATCTTTTGCATCAATGTAATATTGGAGTTTTTGCCCTACAGTTCTACTTGTAGCACCAGTTAAAGCACCTGATCCATTAGACTGAATAAATCCAACTAAATTAGCACCTAATGCTGGATTGGTATTATTGGTTAAACTTGATAAATCATTGATACCAGGTATATTGTCATAGCTACCAATTTGCACAGCCCCTGCAGTTTGTAAAACAAACTTGTAAGTGCTACCAGCAATTAACCATATTTCATTGGTTACTCTACCTGAACTATCTAAAACAATTGGATTTGAATTAGCAACTGATCCTGCATTTGTTGTATATGTGGCTGTAGGTGTTGTTGTACCAGCCGCATATGTATAAATTAAACCACCAGACAAAGGAACACCATTGTTATCAAAAAATTGTGCTCCTGCTCCTGCAAAATATGAAAGATTAACTGCTGTCATTGTTGCACCTTATGGTTTTGATGAAGCTACTGATGCTTCATAAGCTGAAATTACTTCTTGAGTCCAAGTAGCATTAGCTATTGCAGGAACTGGACTTGGGTCAGTTTGTGCACCAACATCTCCTGGATGCCGAACCCATCTTGTAAAATTTCTGTTTATTTCAACATTATTTTCGGTAATTATTTGTGCTTGACGAATTTGTAAACTGCCATCTTGTAACACTTCTACTTTGTCAATAACTGTTGATGTAGATATAGTCATATTTTTCCTTAGAATGTTGTTTGATAAACACCACTAAAACTTACAAAATTTCCTGAGTATTGAAGATTTGTATAAGTTCCATTTGTATTTGTTCTAAAAAAGAAATTAGTAGTATTTCTTCCAATAGTAAAAATTGGACTTAATCCAGCATTTGTACTTGTTAAAAGTAAACCCATAGTATTTGAGCCTTGTTCACTAGCCGCAGTAAAAGGCAACCCACCTAATGCAGGGTTTGATGTGCTTGAAGTAGTAGGATAATTAACTTGACCTGATACCCAAACTAAATTACCTATTTTTGTATAATTTCCAGTAGCACTTGTAAATGTTAAACTAGCACCTGATTGGTCTGTAGGAGTCCAAGTACCTATTTCATAATCATTTAAAGTGCTATTGACTGAAGCATTGGTATTATTAAATGTAATACCATTTGTTCCAGTAGCAAAATTTAAAGCTGTTAGACCACTAAAAGATGTAACAGTTGAACCAAGTGATACAGATGTACTTCCAATAGTAACTGAACTATTTGTTAATGCAGAATTAGGAATTGATGTTAAAGATGCTCCAGAACCACTAAATACAGTTGCAGTTAAAGTTCCTGTGGATGGATTGAATTTAAGTTTTGTAGAACTTGTATATTCAGGAAGATTACCAGTTGTAGCTGTTTTCCAAACTGGATACATAACTGCATTTGTTGATGTGTCATCAGTTGTATTTGTATTTGTGGCATTTGTAGCTGAACCAACAGACAAAGTAGATTGAGCTACCCATGTAGGTGCAGAGCCATTTGACTGTAAAACATATCCACTTGTTCCAATTCCTAGTTTTGATAAAGCTGAACCAGAAGCATAATATGGCAAATCTCCTGCTGTATAGCTAACTAAACCTGTTCCTCCAGCAGTTGTAGGTGTTGTCTTCCAACCAATTACTTGAAGTGTTGAATTATTATCTTTATAAAATAACTTGCCATCAGTATAGTTAATAGCCAATTCACCACTAACTAAATTGCTAGTAGATGGAGTATTCCCTGTAGTACCAGAGTTATACAGTATTATTGGAGTGTAATTAGTTTGAGCCATTTTTATATATTAGGTGTAAAAACTTGAGGTTTCCAAGGAGGTACAACTGTTTTCTTTTCTAATGATTTTAACTGTTCTATCAGTCTTGAGGTAATAATATTTATTCCATCTTTGACTGATTCATCTTCAATCCATTTTGCTACCATTTCCTCTGTAATTTGCCCAAATGGCACATTCATGATAGGGTCTGTAAAAAACCAATTACCCTCTGTTTCAACAGTATTTGTGTCATCAGATAATGAACAATGATATTTGGCATGAGTTATTAACTCATTTTCAGCACTTATTTCAAGTATTTTCCAAACAATTTCCATTTAAAATGCCTCTTTTTCGAAAATTGATGTATTAAAAAGTTCCACCTTGAATTCCTCCTGTAATAGCATTATTTGTTGCGTTATAAGTTAAACCAGTATTTGTATATTGAGGCTGACTACCAGTAGCAGAAGCTACAAAAGTTAAATAATTTGTAGTTCCAGACCCTGCAGTTGTGGAAATATTGACTGTTGTAGCAGTAAGTATTCCTGAAACAGTCAATGTTCCAGTAGTAGGAATAAGTTTGTCTGCTACGTTGTCTTGGTTAATAGCCATGATTAAACGTCCGTACTTCCTGCGTAATTAGACATTGTCTTAAGTACGCTATAAATAGATGGTATTAAATCTCCTTTACCTTCAATTTCATTTAAAGAAATATTGTGACAATTCTCTGCCAAAACTTGCATCTCAGATTCTCTAGCAGCTTGATTGAAATAAATTTGCACTCTAACTTCTAATACATCTTTATTGCCATAATAATTTGTAATTCGAGCATAAGCCTGTGGAGCTGGTAGACCAAATTGCGTGTTTTCTAGGTTAAGTTGTAATGCCATTTTAGTAACCCAATTCGTTAGTTTCTATTGTTGCTGACCAATTTATTGTAGTGCTTGCTGCGCCTGTGACTTGTATTTGTAAAGCTCCATTAGTCGTATCTGCTACAGCCGCTACGTTTGATACTGTTCCCCATCCTGCGGTAATAGCACCAGTTGTTGCCCCCAATAAAGCTACGCTTGGAGTTCCAACAAGAGCAGTATTTGCAGCTGCAGCACCTCTTGAAATAACTCCTTTAATTTCCCAACCCGCAGCATCTATTGTCCCAGTATTGTGTGCAGATACTAAAGCTCTAAATGTATATACAGAAACTGTGCTTGTTTGTCCGTTTGGCAATACAAGTTGATTTGTAGCACTTGCTGCAGAAGTATTACTTTTTAATGCAGTTGCTGTTGCATTTGTTGTTTGTACTCCAATGACCAGCATTGAAGATTGAGTTGAACCAGCAGTCGTTACGTTTAAAGGTTGATTTGATGCTGGTATTGAAAGCAAACCAATAACACCTCTAGTTGTTCCGTAAGAACCACCTACAGCGGTTGCATAGTTTGCGTTTACTAAATTTGTATATCCACCAAGCGCAGAAGATGCAGTACCACTAGCTGTGTTATTTTGACCACCAGCTATCACCGCTTGAGCAGATGCAACCATAGTCGCAGCAGTTCTACTTGTCTGCCAATCAACCGCATTAGTACCCCTAGCATTACCACCTGTAGCACTAGATGTAGTCTGTTGTGCTTGTAATGCTCCTGTTCCTGCGGGTTGTAGGATTAGGTTTCCAGAAGAGTCCATCTCTACCGCTATGTTTCCGTTCAAACTTAAATAAGGATAACCATAAACCGCAGACGATGTTGTTTGAATATAATTACTTGCCGTATATCCATAGTTTAATTGGACACCCCAAGCATACATTGTTTGACTTGTGCCCGTATAATTAATATTACCAAAACCAGTAATAGTAGGGGTCGCAGAGTTTGACATATTTATCAAACCATAAAAATTAACCCCATAAGTAGTAAAAGAACCTGTAACACTACATCTATACCAACCATTTCCTACTGGTGTAATTGAAGAACTAATATAAAGTCCTGAAACTGTACCACTATTTGTTTTGGTAACTGTTCCATTAACAAGATCAAATACCGCATTAAATTGATTATTACCTTGAGTGGTTTGTGCAATAGAAAGTGCAACCCATTGTCTTCCATTAGAAGCAGGGTTTTTAAAATAAGCACTAATTGTTACGATAGGTTGAGTAATTAATACTTGCTGATATATGTCATGGTTAGTGCTAACTCCAGTACCTTCGTTAATAATATTGCCATCAGTACCACCAAAAGGAGACGAACCCGATGGTGCAGATACAGTCCCTGGATTTGATACTGTTGCGCCATCAGAACCCCAACCAGACGGCATTGCCTGACTGTACAAATATAAATTCTGCCCAGTACCCGTTAAGTTAGCAGTCTGTCCTGTAATAGTAGTAAACGTACCTGTAGATGGTGTAGTTCCTCCTATTACTGTGTTGTCTATAGTTAGACCAGTTAGTGCAGATGTGAATGTAGGATTTGCACTTGAACCATTAGAAATTAATACCTGATTGGCAGTTCCTGTAGAAGATAAAGATGTGGGAGCATTTCCAGCACCACCACCAACTAATAAAGAATATTGACTTAATGCACCACTAGATGCCCAAGTTGTTCCAGAACTAAAGTAAGGTATGCCTCCTGAAGTACCAGCAACTGTTAATGCCAAAGTTCCTGAACTTGTTATTGGTGAGCCTGAAACTGATATTAGTCCACCAGTAAAAGATTGAGCAACAGAAGTAACTGTTCCACCACCTCCAGGAGTTGCCCAAACAAATGCAGAACCATTCCACTCTAAATATGTTCCTGAACTTGATGGGGCTGTAATAAATGAAGTAGCTCCTGCCCCAGTTTGATAAATAATTTGGTTTGCAACTCCTCCAGCAATATTGGTAGCTGAAGATGCCAATCCTGAAAAATTAGTTGCAGTTAAAGTACCTGTATTTGGAACAAAACTTAATTTTGTAGAGCTTGTGTTTAAAGCATAATTTGTTGATCCAGTAGTGCCTGGTGACAATGTTGGATAAAAGGTGCTTGAACTGGATGTGCTATCTGTTACTTGAACATTTAATGCAACAGTTGCACTTGTAGCTGTTGTTGCAGAACTAGCATTGCCAGTTAATGCTCCTACAAAAGTAGTAGAAGTTACACTTGATAAACCAGCCAATGTTGTGGAACTAGAACCTAATGAGATTGAAGTTGTTCCAACAGTAATGCTTGAATTTACAAGTGCCCCATTAGGTATACTGGTTAAACTAGCACCAGAACCCACAAAAGATGTAGCTGTCAATGCCCCAGTATTAGGATTAAATTGATACTTTGTGGAACTTGTATATTCTGTTAATAAATTTCCTGATGTTATTGAGGAAAATAAAGGGTATCTTGTGGCATTTGTAGATGTATCATCAGTAACAGTTGATCCAGCAAATGTGGGAGTGACCCAAGTAGGTGCTCCACTAGTGTTAGCACTTAGATATTGACCTGTTGTACCATTTGCAATAAAAGAAGTTGTATTGTTGGTTGATTGATATACAAGTGCATTTGTATAACTTCCAACTAAATTTGTAGCTAAATCAGCAATACCTTTAAGGTTACCTTGCAATGCAGTTGTAGTTAATAAGCCTGTGCTTGGGTTGTAAGTTAAACCAGTAAATACATCTAAACTGGTAACTTGTCCACTGCTAACAGGACTAAAAACAGGATAAAACGTAGCATTGGTTGTTACATTGTTTATACCAATTGATTCAGTTGCAGAAACAACAAAAGGATGCCCCTGCCCTATGAAAGTATTAAAACTACCATCCAAATTAAAATATGCCTGAACTGGCAGAATATTTTGGTCAGATGTTAGGGCAGGAGCACTCATTATTAATATGCAGTGCAAGTCATAACAATTACATCACCAGCAGACATATTTGTTGCAAGTCCAGTGGTAATTCCATAACCAGTCATTGTGACTGATGTAGTAGTACTAGCTGTTTGTTGCAAAAATATGCCTGAACCATTGGTAACATCATTAGCAATGCACATCCAACCATTTGGAGCTGGAGGTAGTGTTAATGTTCCAGATGCGGCTCCCCCAGACCCCACAGTCACAGCAAAGCAATTTGGACTTACTCCCTTAATTGTGGGTGAAGTACCAAATCCACTTGCTATAACTGGTTGAGTAGAGAAAGTAGTAACAGGAATAGTGTTAGTTGTATTTGTAAAAGCTACTTGGTTTGTCATGATTGATCTGCCACAGGCATTACATATAAAGTATTTGCTGTTCCAACTGCACTTAAATTAAATCCATTAGCAGGCACTGCAATCACAGTAGGCTGAGACATGGAAATACCAAGCACAAATGATGTGCTAGTGTTTCCTGCTGTAGGCAATACTGCTGGAGTTGGAGTGATACTAGTAGGATTTAAAGGAGCAATTGAAATAGCAATAGGTGTAGAGCCAGTATTCAAAAATGCACAGTAGTTAATCTGGTCATTGCCAACTGGGACAATGCTTAAAGAACTACTTGCAGTTGTTGTTACTGCCACAGCATAGGTTTGACCTATGGGTCTGTATACACTGGTATTTGCCATGATTAGACTGCATTTACTGGTATGGGGCCGTCACTCCTGAGCACTTCAACTAGATATGAACCTGATGCTGGAGTTGCTGAAGACCCAGATGTGTTCACAAATTGAATTGTCAAAGTGTTTGTAGCAGAAACATAGTCATTTGCAATTGCAATTCCTGCTGTTTGAGCACCACCATTGTATGAAACATTGGTAACATCAGTTGTCAAAAGACCAGGTACAGTAAAACTTTGTGATGCTGAAGTACCAGTTACTGCTGATGGTGTGAGTGAGGGATTTGCTAAGAAATATGCATTTACATTTCCACGCAATATTGTGGTTGAGGGCATGATTTTTCCTTTAAGATTATTAAATTGTACTGTTTAAAAAAGAAAAAGCTACCCCTTTTGGGAGTAGCCCTTTCAATTTATTTAGCTTTTTTAGCTAAAGTCATAACCATAAACATATACATCTCCTGTGCCAGTTGCTCCAGAGGCAGTGGTCACATCAACATATAAAGTTTGGTTGTTATAAGCCAAGCTAGTTGAGCTAGAGTCAACATAAGCTGTGCCTAAAACTGCTGTTGACAATGCAGAAATTTGTGCAGTTGTCAAAGCACCAAACAAACTAGATGGTGATCCAGCATTTGTGGTTGTGATGCCAAGAGCTGTTGATGTTGACAATGAAACTACAGAGCCTGCATTGTTTACATTGGTAACAATCATTTCTTTTGGCAAATAAGCTGTGGAGTTATTAACTTGCACAGGTGTAAAAGCTACAGCATTAAGGTTCACTCCTTTAGCCACAGCAATCAGGCGCAATGCCTGGTTTGTTGTGACATTACTTGGGTGTGCTGAGACTGTGGTTGCTGGTCCGGGATTACTCATTTTTTAGTTTCCTTTGAATTAATGGGTTAAGCCGCGATTCTGCAAGCAAGTTCTTGGTACAGGGGTGCCCAACCATACAACACATCCAGCCTTGTGGGAATGGAATCATTGTTGATGGTGTATTGCCGGACAACACGCATGCTCAAGCCAACTTCCTTATCAGATGCTCTGCCTGCAAAGTGGACTCCCTCTGGCAACTCCAGATCCGCTACCGCCAAGGTAAAGGCATTGCGGTGGAAAAGCATGTTCTGTGGTGATAGTGTTCCAGTGTTGTTGAAAGGTGTAACTACTGCTGTAGTAGAAGTAGAACCAATGATGATTGAGTTCTGGAACTGACCACCAATGATAACTGCTGGAGCAACTGTGATGTTTGTAGCACCAGTTCCAACTGTTGTTGTGGACTGAACTACAAAGTTACGCAACTTGCCAGAGCCATAAGCCTGTCTGTTTTGTGGGTTGGTTGCATATACACCAGCAATTTGGATCACATCACCAGCATTTAATGTGCTTGAAGTGGATGCCTTGATCTGAATTGTGGAGTATTGTGACCAACCAGTTGAGAGGTAACCAACTTGAGCTGTAGTGTCAGCAGACAATGTATTACCACTGTAGCTACCAAAGGTTTGGCTTACGACGTTTTGATCCAATTTCCAATTCGTGCCCGCGCTGTCGCGACCCATCAGCCCCTTGCGATACTGCTCTGCAATCGCTTCCTGCGGCATAAACAAACCTTTTAGTGAATCAACAATAGTTGCTGATGTAAAGGATTCAACAATACAGGCTCTACGACCATCCCTTGGAGCACCCTCAGCATCCAAGTAAGCACCAGCAGTTAGGTAGGTGATGAGTCCTGTCGGTGGAGTACCAGCAGTTCCAACAATGTTAGCTGTTTGGAGAGCCGCCATTGTCAAACCATCTCTATCTATCTTATTAGCTACTGCGGCCACTGCAGGCTTTAGCACGCGGTCACTGAACATATCTAAAGATAATGCCAGGTCTTGTGTGGTGAATTGTGTATCCACATGGAACTGAGTTGAGAGAGTTACTGGGACTGAAGTCTCATTGAAGTCTTCAACATTCAGTGCTGGACCAGTTGTACCAATGAACCTTCCAGGTCTACGGACATTGACTGTGTTACCAATCTTGCCCCCGACCACAGCAAACTGGTCATCATAGTTACGATCCACTTCTGACGAAAATGTCAACTCGTTTTCCAGGACCATCAACGCTTCATTGGTGATCTTGGATATTGTTAGCAAATTATTTGCCATTTTGATTTCCTTTTAAGATTAAAAAATTGTTTACC
>Ga0208497_1000778_pt1 | contig 13277 bp, 36 predicted proteins | sample CryBogCBE25Aug07_FD_184555 | JGI IMG/M metagenome (GOLD analysis project Ga0208497, IMG submission 184555) | Freshwater microbial communities from Crystal Bog, Wisconsin, USA - CBE25Aug07 (SPAdes) | ecosystem: Environmental > Aquatic > Freshwater > Lake | place: Crystal Bog, Wisconsin, USA...
ACGCTCTGTTTTGGCAGCATATATCTCTGCATTAATCATCTTGTTCCTAAACCTTGCACGTTCTTCTGTATCGTGAAAAGGCATTAGAGCCAACATGGTCTTCAATCGTTTTGGCATTTTATAATTTGCTGTTCGTTTCATAAGTTCCTTAATTTGGTTTAAATGTGTAGGCGTAGTACATTGAATACAAAAATAATGATATGATGATAGTCATCACAAGAAGAATCAAAAGTTTGGTTGCTTCTTCTTTGTAATAATCTCTCTCAAGCTGTATCATGTCTCTTTGTGCGAGTAACATAGGTTGGCATTCATCTTCGCCACCCAACATATGTATGGTTTTGTTTGCTTCAACTAAACGGCGGCCAGCCGATATGTAATGAATAATAGAAATCATTAATTACTCCAATCACACATTACAGAAAACCTTCCTCATTTTGTGGTGGTTGTTGTGGTTCTGCATCCGAATGTCGGTACTCATAGATTGGTTTATCTGGTACCTCATAAGGGAAAGTTATAGGTACACGAGATTCACGACAAGTATAGTATGTCTTACTGAGTTTACCTTCTCCACCTTTATACCATTCCCAAAAGACTTTCCCATCAATATCATATGCTTCACCATCTTTACCATCTTTGAATACGGAAGAACGGCGTTTATTTTGATAATGTGGTGTTCCACTCATCTCACTAACATCGACCCATTCATCATCTTCACCAGTCAATGGTGATAATGGTTTAAATGACATCAGTTTGGATAAAATATTAATTGCATATTGAGCAGAGAAACCAGAATGGCCTTCATCCGCAAACTCTTTAATCATATGCAAAATATGCTTACGCATCATTCCGTTGTATTCATCTTCTTCAGTTAAACCAATACGATTCAACTCACCCTCAGCATAAGATAACATATTACTCAATTGTATTCTCCATTTTCAAAGCCGGTTTACGGCGCAACATACGACCAAGATTTAATAACCATGTCCAATGCCACATATGGTGAAATCCAATGAATACTCTTAGATATGGCACAATGAAACCAACCGTGATACTATCTGCTTGTAAATTTACATCAACACCAAAACAAAATTCTTCTAATGTCCACATTTGAATAATGAGCCAGTGTAATGACCAATTATTAGCATTATACTCATCACCTTTACGATATTTGAATCGTGGTACCAATGGACAGGCATCATTACACCACAATTGGTGCAAAGGGTAATTTTCCCACCAATACTTTTCTCGGTATGCAACTTCACTCATTTCTTGCCTTCCACATTACGATTGCTTTATCCAGTTGGTCAATTTGTTCTAAACGAATTTGATCCATAATATTGAATAGGTCGTGATTCATGTTGGATTCAGTCATCTTCCAGAGAATTGCTCGTTGATTCTGTAACGTATCCAGCACTATATCATAATCTTCTTCACTCATAACGACTTCCTTTTTGACCGGGTTCATTACTATTTGTACATTCTAATGTGTGGTCTGTTGCTTTAGGACATCGTTTGTTACCACAATTAGGACACACTACCATTTGTGAGAGAACGGACATCGGATCTCGTTCTTTCATACAATTATAACACACGCACAATGATTTTGTCAAGTGGTTTATTAGGTAATCAACATCAGAAGTTTTCATCTTCGAACTTTCACGTGCATAAAAAGTTTAATATAATATGCAAATCGTAATGGCTCATGGTCAGGATTAGGTAGGTTGTCACCGTAGTGTTCTATCAATTCCTTGGTAAATGTTTCTAGTTCTTCATTCATCATCTTTAGCACAATCAATTAGAATGAGTTCGATAGCCAATACCATAACAAAGATACCCCATGCAGCGGCCTTGGCCCATTCTTCTGTATATAAAGAATATAACATAATCAAAATGCCTAACAATCTACCTAAAACCAAAAGCCATCTTTGAAGTGGACTCATATCAATCCCATAAATTTTGATAATACTTACCGAATAAACGAAAACCATTTTGAATAAGGTCTTCAACCGCTCTCATACCATCATAATCAAATTCATGTGTATGATTGGGCCCTTCTACCATTTTAAACATTGTAGCTTTGCCGTTTTCATCCCATTCACATGCTTCAGATTTCCAATCAATTTCACCTGAACGAAATGCCTCTTGCCATGAATCATCATTCTTACATTCAAAAGCAAAAATCATTTCATCAAGTACCCAATCCCAGCGTTTGAAGTGATTGCCATCGGTGCCATATTCTTCTGTTGGAAAGGCGTAAATGGACCACAACTCTTTTGGTACATCTTCATCATCAACATTAGGCGCACCGTGTTTACTTTCTTTTAATTGTTTCAACATTGGCAGAATGATGTAAGCCAAAGTGTGATCCATTGACCATGTATCGTAACGGTCAATCTTCACATAGGTTACTCTTGGATGAATGAAATCCAATACCTTCTGAATAGCCATACAAATAGGATCTAATCGGTGAATCCACTTATCATACTTGTGGTTTGGCTTGTCTTCAAGGTTGTAGAATACATCATCATCTTTCTCCCAAAAACAAACCTTTTTCAAAATTGTATACGGAGAAATCCAATGGTCTCTGTAACCACTAATATATACTTTCATTTGTCATCCTTCCAAACCCAACCAATAAGGGTTTCATTAAATTTACGGTGTAGCCAAGACGGTTTCTTCTCTTTGTATACCCGAAAGTCTGTACTTTGCACTTCCCAATGACCAACATGATTTGGTGATGTTTTGATATGATAACTGGTGGTGACTGGTGCAAAATGCCAAGCCGCAGTTCCACCATTAGAAACCAGAATGTCACCACTCAAAGTACCATATGCAGTGACAGATTGCTTCCTGTAAAATTCTTCACATGGTGTAAAGTCTAGGTCTAATGGCATCTGTTCTTCTAGTGGCCAGAAAAACTTAATTTCAAGTTGTTGCATCTTATGTCAATTCATCCAATTGCCAAGCTATATGTTGATTTTCCGTCACACCTCTCCATTGGTCAATTTTGGCTTTGATAGTGTACTCAAAGGTGTCCACATCTAAGGTGAACCATTGTTTACCGTTCCATAGTGCCTTCTGAACAAATGGCCATGATTCAGTTGTGATTTCATACAAGCCATCACGAACAGGTTTAATATTTTTAGGATACCAATCTGTTACTTCTACAAGATTTTCAAGGTCATCTTCAAAATCATCTTCTATGCCGTTTTCATATTCTTCATCGTCACGTTTACGGTCAGCAAGACCAAAGTGTTCGTTGATTTCGGGTGGAAGGTTGTCTTCTAGTTCATCAGCGGACATACCACCATATTCATAATAGTCATCAAAGCCTTCCGAATAATGTCCACAGAAAGCCATACCACATTCTTCGTAATAGGCATCAACGGTGTAATCTAATTCTGTTTCCATGTATTCATACAAAGTAACCGGAGGACTCCATGCGGTGTCCATGATAACGGTCAATGTGTTATCATCTACACGAGTAACATCACCAACGGAGGGTTCCCATTTGGTTCCCCAATTGGTGACATTCCACATGTACCAAGAATCACCTTCTTTGTATTCATCAGGCATTGGCCTTAGAAGTGTAAAAGGTTTACAATTTTCATTGTCTTTACTGAACTCTTTTTCCAGAATATCAATCTTTTCTTTATCTTCGTGGCTGATTGTTACCACATTTGAACACCAATTAGGCATGATAATATCCTTTCGCATGATTAATATAATGTAAGGCAGGTTGGAACAATACAGACTGCAAGAGAAAACCATATTCTTCATCTTGGTTGTATTGTTCACAAAATCGCTTCAGGTCATTCCTGATGAACTCTTCATTGTCTTTATAGTTTGCTCTATAATGATTTCGTAAAAAGTTTTCTGCCTTGGCCAAAACCAAGTTTTCAACACTCGATTCAAAATCACCCATATCTGTACAATACATCATTTCTCCTCAAAATATTGTTTCTTAATCATTTGGCCATTCATAAACAAAAACTTGTATGTGATCCACAGTTTTTTATCATCAGACTGTCGGTATATCTTTATTAGACCATCAAAGTCTTCTAGAAAAACCCAACGTTCATTAAATTGTTTTAGATAACCACCAAGAAAATATCCTTCTTCTTCAATATATTCAGCTTCATACTCTTCAACCCAAAGTCGTTCTTGACCTGATGCGTCAACTTCAATCTTATATTTGTCCATTAGTTGGCGAGGAGTATCTTTTGATTGATACTCCTTACCTTGATAATGAACATAGTCAAACATTCCCATATCACACCTCAATATACTTTAATTTGAATCTATCTGCTTGTTCTTCATAAGCATCATAACCACGTGGGTTACAAACAACACGGGTAGAACCAATCGTGTAATCAAAGTCATCGTGTGTATGACCATGAGTCCACAATTTGATTTGTGGTCTGTCAATGATGAATGATTCCAAATCAGAACTATAACCACCATTCATATGATAATCATCTTTATATCTAGGCTTAGTTGATTGTTTTGATGGTGCATGGTGACCAACCACAACAACAGATTTCCATGCTGCCACTTCATTCAATGTATTGTCAATATAGGTCATCATTGCTTTGTGGTCTTCAACAGCATCTTCAGGCAAGAATCTAGAAGGTCTATCAGATGATCCAACTTTACGAGCAGAGTTGCTTACAATACGGAAGTCATTCATACAACGACTAATGTCCCATAGAGTGATAGGATCTTCTTTGTTCATATCAGTCCACAATGTACCACCAATGAATACAACATCATCAATTTCTTTAGACTCTTTATCCAAGAAATAAAAGTTATCATACTTACACACTTCAGCTCTAATGAGATGAGCAGATTTTTGGTAATCACCATTGTAATGTTCATGGTTACCCATGATGTAAATTACATGTGGGAATTGAAAGGCGCAACGAGAAAAGAAATCTCTAAATCGTTGGCCTCTATCTGAATCGGAATAAGGTAAATCCACAGCGGTACAAATGTCTCCACCCAAAATCAACACATCGGCATTCTCATCATTTTTTAGGATGATGTCGGCAAATTCTAAGTGGAGGTCTGAGCAGAGAGCGATTTTCATTCTAATACCAATTTAATTTGTGTTAATGAGTCCCAACGGAATGAGCGCCAACCTTCTGCGTCAACGTCATACACAGCCAAAACATCTTCGTTTACTTTACGTTCTTTTGTTTCTTCTTTTACTTCGGTCACAGGCAGTAAATCTTCTTTCAATGTGCAATACATTACACGCTCTGTGCCATCTTTTTTAATGAAAGTCAATTCAACAACCTCATCTTTCATTATACCAATAAGGTTGTCTCTTGTTTTTTTACTTAGGTTTGTTTTCTCTTGTACTTCGGTTTCCATAAAATATCCTATCTAAAATACCATTATATCACAGAATTGTATTAATGTCAAAGGCTCTTTTGTTCATTGCCAGGTATGCTTCCAGACGTTCAATTCTGGCCGAATGATAGGATACCGTGGCCTTGGCATAATCCAAGGCACTCATGGTTTCCAACAAACGTTTTTGTGCCTCACGCAATTCAATTTCGGCCATCTCAATATGAGTTGGCTCATCGGTGAAACTGACCAAAGCATTTCTAATTCCTCTTAGTGTAATCATATTAACCTCCATAATATTCAATAACAATTCTAATTGCCTTAATGACTTTGATATTGTCCAATTGTTCTTGTGCATCATGGTCTGGATTTTTTACCATGTCATCTAAAAGATATCCCATTGATTCTTTTAGACCAAGAACAATCAGCTTGTCCACTTGTTCTGGTTCAATATCAACTGTATACATCATGCCATCTCCACTTGTTCTTCAACAACCGGTGTCTCTACTTTAACAGGACGACCAATGTATCGACCACTGGAATTAAACTCTGTATGATTAACCAATTGATAGGCTGAAACCTTACGGCCAGCTTTATGTACTTTCACAATACCGCCATCACGGCGGATGTTATAGATGTTGGTACTCAAACGATACAGAACCTTTTCTTGGTCTGTGCCCTTAAAGCATTCAGCAATATCTTGTGGTGATACTGGTTTACCACTCAGCAATACAACTGCAATCTTCTCATGGCGGTTTTGTTTGCCTGTTCTTACTTTATTCATAATATAATCCTTTAGAATGGTAGTTCTTCACTTGTAGGTGTTTCAGGTGCATTAATCTTTGCATCGACCTTTGTGTATAGGTCTAGAAATGCCGTTTTGGTTTCTTCATCAAAACGATTAACACACAATGTGATGGCCTTCATACGGTCACCAAAGATTTCAAATGCCTTGGCAATATGAACCAAACGGCGTGTTGAAATAATTTCATCGACAGCACCCTCATCAGCAGTCTTACGAACAACTTCAGCCCACATTACCAAACATTTTACAAAGTCTTCGTCTTTGATTAGTGGTGTGAGAATCTTTGTCTCTGTTTTTGGATCAGGATATTCCTGTTCGACTGTGATAGGGAATCTTTCAAGAAAGGCATCGTCAAGAATTTGTGATAGATATTTACCTTCGTCTGAACCACGGCCTTTAGTATTAGCAGTAGCAACAATAGTGAAACCTTTTGCAGGATGTACCAATTCACCAGACTTTTTATTGTAGTATGGTTTGCCTTCAAGAATACCTTGCAAGCACATTAGTTTATTAGAACCACGGTCAACTTCGTCAATCAACAATACTGCACCACGCTTCATAGCCACGATAACAGGTCCATCACGATTGACCACATTGCCGTTAACCAGAGTAGGACCGCCGAGCAAATCAGACTCATCTGTCTCGATTGAAATGTTAACTCTAATGCACTCACGTTTAAGCTCTGCACAAACTTGCTCAACCATGAGGGTTTTGCCGTTACCAGAAAGACCAGTAACGAACACAGGATAAAAGATACTACTTTTAATAATGTTACGCAAATCTTTAAAAAATCCAAATGGTACATAATCAGGATACTCCACAGGAATGGAAGAATCGGATTCATCCACAAGTTTAGGTTGTCTTAACATCATCACCTGTGCCAAGGCGACTTCAGCGACTTCAGGTTCAGGTGTGGATACTTTAACAGTATTACCTGAATCAGGCACTTTGTATTGACCACGGCCTGCACGGTGTTCTGCCTTGGTTACCAACCAAAACGGATAGGTGCAACCAGTTTCTTCTACAATGTCATCAATCTCTGGTCTGGTAACCACAGCATTGCGACCAAATTTTGTTTCACAAGCCTCAATAAATTGGCGTTGGTTTTTGTTCATCAAATTCTCCATAATTAATCAATTGAACTATCATTCTCGGTGTGACCAAGTGTCTTGGCACAATCCTGAACTAACTTAATATCAACTTCAAGGATCAATGCAATATCCTCTACGTCATATCCATTGGATAACATTTCTTCAATATCCATGGCGATGTCTTTCATTCTACCCATAAAAACTCCTGTGACTATTCATTCATTATATACCAAATAGAGGCAATAGTCAAGGCCTATGTGTACCAAAATAAGCCTTGACAGTTGCATACAAACAACATAGAATAGCGGTGTGCCGCAATGATATTAAGGCCAAGACCTATGGGATTCTCTGATGGTTTCCATACCATCATAATCATCCACATACCAGGCCACATCATCAGGAATATCCACAATCTCCAATTCCGAGTAACTAGAACCTGATGCCTTGAGACCAACCTCTTCGATTGCCTGAATTAGAAATGGATCATCCCTTCTAATATCAAATTCATACTGCACAGAGTTTCCTGATAACTCATTGTAACGATTGATGACCTCTTTGGTTAAACCGAAACCACCAAAGCAACGATTAATAACAACCTTCATAGATGAAATCCTTGTAATTGGTGCATTGTGTTTGTAGGTACTCCTACAATTACTGCATTAGTTAGTGCAGGTGCAGGTTTCAATATATCAGTTATTGGAGGCATTGATGCACCTTTTGGTGTATCTGGTGCAACATAATATGGTGTATTGATTAGAATGGCAGAACCAGGAACTGACCCTTGTGCCATTAGATACGCCAAAAATATATTGGTACCTGTAGGATAATTTGTAATGTAAGCCACATTCATATTGGCTGGTGTGCCAATTGGTGGTGTTGGGTTAATATAGGAATTTAAATTGCTCATACATCATGTCCTTAATGATTGATACTGTTTCTCAACTCTGAATCTATACCAAATTCTTCTAAAAATTTATATCGAATACCATATTGTTGTTTGATATTTTTAATAACCTTTTCTTTTGTGCCAATGGCCATACTCAAATCATATGTGGTACCACCAAGACTATTGATATTGGTGTTGTTGATTTCACAAATAACATCTTTGATAAGTATCTCAGCAAAATACTCTGGATTAAAATCATCGGTTCTTGTGATGTAATTGGTGCCATCTGATTCATATGTACCACCTGCTAACTCAAATAATTCCTTAATTCTTTCGTTCATTCTTCAACTCCAAAATCTTTTTTAATGTAATAAGCACAATCTTTTGCCAATGCACCATCACCTGGTAATCCTGCACATTTGGCGGCCATCTCTAAGCAAATCTCAGCACATTCTTTAGCAATCAACTCGGCCAATTGTTGAGCTCGCTCAGCCAACTCTGGAGCCGCATAGCCGGCCTCCAACATCAATTTTCTTAGATTTTCATTCATTGTGAACCTCTACAAACCTTCTATGACGTAAATCAATATCCAATGGTATACTAAACCATTTTACCTCATCACTCAAATGGCTAATGTAACCAACAGCTTTAGCTATTTTACCTTTTGGTTTCTGTTCAAAGATATAGACACCGCTTGATTTCATACCGTCAGGCCATTTGGTTGTTTCTTTTAATATGTACATATTACACCACAAAATCTATTGCAAATTCACCATGCGTTCTAGTGCTGGTGACCGTACTGAATTTCACATTACGCTTACGGAACTTATTACACAAATCAATGTACATTGCCAATGCTGTATCTTTGCTTGCATCAATGAACAATGTACCATTGGTAAACTCGGCCGTTTCACCATCTTTCAGGTGATGGCCGATTAATGACATGACGGTATTTTCAAACATTACGAACCTCTACGCTTTGCTGATTTAGCAATACGACTTACATCCCAAATTTTAGGATTACTAGTTGGCTTCATTCTTACACTCCAACCTTGTTTACTAAATTCACCATAAATTGATGAAGGATTTTTAGCTTGAACTAAACCTCTTGCACCAACTTTATTAAAATGTGTTCGAACAGTCAAAGCAACATTTCTTCCATTATTTACGGTCTCAAAATTTTTATTTGTATCTGCTAGAGAACTATGTGTTTCAATTGAAAATACATCAAATAAATTTTTTGGTTTTTGAATTGGTTCTGTTATAGGTTCATTTGTTCTTGTGGGATTGACCACAAATGATGGAATACCAGATTCATCAAAAGTAAATGATACATTTGATGGTACATTGATGATTTTACCGTTGATTTTAAATTGTTGCATATTTACTCCTTTTGAATTGAACAATTAACCGCAAATGGCATATTCTGCCAGGTTTTTCCAGTCACCACCGTTTTTACGAATCTTGGTAACTTGGATCAATGTACGCAAGGACAAATCTTTGACCTTGTCACACAATGTATCAATAAGGTTCATGGCATCAGTCTTGTGAGCCATAGTGTAGTCAGGCATAAACTCTGGTTGAGTCAGCAAGAAGCGCATACGTTCAACCTTTTGCTTTGATGACATTGTAAGGTCAACAGCAAGCGACCTTGATATGATGGCCTGATCCATAGACGATGAGGATATATTAGAGATGAAGACCACACGACCTTTAAACTCAAACACATTAGGCAAATCTTCGTCACGCATATCCGCACGCCATGAAATAATACGGCGAGAGTATGAGTCAAGTGCACCTTTGAGCAAATTGAGCGATACAGGATCTTTGAGGACTGAATCACAATCATCAAATACAATAATTGAATTACGGTTCTCATACAATGTACGGAACAAACCTTTTGGTGTAGAGTAACCTTTGATAACACGGAATGAATTAGGTGGTACAGTAGCACCGACCTCAAACTCATCGAGCGTGGACAAATCAGTAAAGCCAGCATCATGCAAGGCTGCTGTAACAGTATGGGATTTACCAAGACCGCCAGGTCCTGTAACGACAACCGATGCTTGGTCGCCTTTTGCTAACATCTTGACCATGTCACGGACAAAACCGAAACGTTGGTTGATAGAGAATTTGGATTCCGTAGGTGGAATAACTGGTTGGGATACTTTGAGCATACGCTCTAGAACACGGCGATTAGCACGTTTGATGGTTTTGCCATTGATAACGGCAGCATACTTGTCACCGACCATAAAAATTTGAGACATATAAACTCCTGTGTTTTCTCAATCAATACAAGGATTATAACAAAGTGGGCCGAAAAGTCAAGGACAAAATGGGCTGTTGCTTTTATGCAACGTTGTTTAAAAACAACAGCTTACTGTTGTCCAAACGTCATTATATTAACGGACACACAATCGGTTGTCCCATTCGTGGAAACGTGCCTCCGTAGTGCCTGACACTCTTGGACAGACTGCATAGGAGGGCTATAGGAGACTACACCATTACTAGAGACCGAGATCATTAACCAGACCAAATAGACCTTCATAATTGTTTTTGGCTTTCTTTAGCAATGACCTGGATTCCATGGACGCCACGATCCAGCATCTCCGCAACTCCTGAAGCGCCCATTGTGGCCAAAACCACACCTAGGATAATACCAATAATAAAATTAAACATCAATTCCCCCAAATAGCAATACATTGATTTTGGTTATAACCATAACGCATACATTCCGATATGAATACATCTTTAGGATTACCCTTAAATGGCCCATTCATATTGGCTGAATGCACGATTTCTTCCTGCATGATAGCAGGTGCCTGTGTTTGGATTGGATTGGTATAAATGTATTGTGTCTGAACCGCAGGTTGTGACACACCCACCGAATACAATATATTGGTTGCAGGCGGTACGCCAACACCATACCAAGCACCATTGTGCATTACACCGCCAGCATTAGCAATAGAGCATATTACCAATGATGAGGCAACCAATAGGCGTTTCATAGAGGCAAGCAATTCACAGAAACTGGTACCAACACTTTGCCTTGGTCGGTGCGAACCGATAGGTAATTGATATCAGGTCGCATACGGTTATTGATACATTGCTTTGCAGCCTGCACCACTTCATTATTGTCCATTGCTTCAGGACCTTTGTAATTAGCCAATTTATACTCTTTAGGACCTGATGCACAGGCAACCAATGAGACAATTACAGGCACCAATAATAACGATTTTCTCATATTAAACTCCATTCATTTTATCTTTTGTCCATTCAGCGGACGATTTTAGGTCTTGGCCAAGACCTGCAACTGTGCTACAGGCTACCAATTGAACCACTATCAACAAAGCAATTATAGCTTTCATTTTTATTCCTTATCGATGATATTGAATTCGGTAACGCCATATTTCTTGGTTAGAAATGACTTGGCCGCATCGATTGTAGGACGGGCAGCTTCCGATTTACCGCCAAACCATGCCATGTACTTGTTACGGTCAGCACGCCAGACGATAGAACCATCAGGATGTGTGACTTTGCCTGCTTTAGGTGTCTTCGGCGCTTTGGCAACTTTAGCAACTTTTGCTTTGACTGGTTTTGCCACAGTTTTAGGTTTATCATTGACCAATGCCACAACTGCTTCAGTAGGTTTGGCAACTTTGACAGGACCACGCCATGGTAGAAAACCAAGTGCTGATGACTTTTCGGTTGCTTGTAGTGCATCTTCTAGCATATACTCACAACGGCCCCAGAAATCATTCTCTGCATTGTACCAACGGAATGGTGTGCCTAGTTTTTCACCACGATCCACAATGTACAAACCAGTGATTGGTGGGTTGACGCCAGTATTAAATGCTTTTACAGTTTCCATTCAAAATTCTCCATAATATAAAGATTCCATTATACAATAAATCCGAGGGATTGTCAAGGCTGTTGTATGATAACAACAGCCTGATTTTACCACCAAGAATCATAATATACAGCATCACCTTCGGTGATAGCTTCACGAGCCTTGGCAATAAAGTCCATGTCCCGTATTAATGATTCGTCATCAGGTGGATTATCACCAAAAAAGAAACCGGTAGTTTCTGGCAACTGATTGGCCTTTAAATCTTGCTCTAAATTGTCCAAATCTTCCAATGTTAAGCGGACAGGAATACAATTGAACTCATGGTCACCGCCTTTACTTCCATAAAGGTTTTCCATCCAACCATGTAAGTCGTGGTGTTTGCGCCAATAGAATAATTCTACTGGTTTGTCGGCATCACCATTAAAATCAAAATCACCAACGGCATTTTCTGCCTTAACACGCCATGCGTACATATCTAAACCCATAATTTACTCCTTATCAATAGGTAAACACTCTTTACCCATACTAACCAACATATTTTCTCTTTCCTCATACATTTTACCATTAACACAGGTTAATTTTGGTGTTGTAAGAGCGGTAATACCAAAGCATATTAGAAATATGCTTATAAGCGTCAAAGCGGTTTTTAATTCACTCATCATATTTTACCTCAACATTCTGGATCAAAATCATGCCATTCCTGTGCTTCGTCAGGTTGGCCATCATCATTTTCGCCCATTGAAATTAAATCCAATGCTTCTGAAATACAAGAGTCAGCACAACTCATTTGCTCTTCCAACGCACTATCACCAATTTCACAGGCATAATGGTAAATATCAGACAGCAAAGTTTGTGCCTGTGTCAATTTTGCCAATAATTCGTCTCTTGTCACGATATACTCCCAATAATTTCGATAATTTCATCAATTTCTAGCAATTCAATATCATCATGGTCTTCACCACTTTTATATAACCTTGTTGTCACAACTATTCTATACATTTCCAAAGCAGATAAAATAATTGCTCTATTTGATTCGGACAATTCAATAGTCCTGAAATTTTCACATTGGCGCATAAAATCACCTATATCTTCTAACCTCATAATAAATTCACCTGATAATTAATTGTAACAGCATTCATTTTGTGGTCATACACTTTGGTTTGACCACCAAAACCTTGAATTTGCTCACGGCCAATGACCTCTAATGCCTGCCATATTGCAACACGTTGGTCAACAAAGCACATTTCCGTCATGCCATCGACCGTGGTATTGAAACCAACACCATTTACAATG
>Ga0208497_1000780_pt1 | contig 13245 bp, 15 predicted proteins | sample CryBogCBE25Aug07_FD_184555 | JGI IMG/M metagenome (GOLD analysis project Ga0208497, IMG submission 184555) | Freshwater microbial communities from Crystal Bog, Wisconsin, USA - CBE25Aug07 (SPAdes) | ecosystem: Environmental > Aquatic > Freshwater > Lake | place: Crystal Bog, Wisconsin, USA...
GAGTAATATATAAAATGAGTTATAATAGACCTCCTCCACGTCCTGTTGGAGTTCCTGCAGCTGTACCTAGAAAGATTTACCTTTCACAATTTTTTGATGAAACTGGAGATGAATGGTATGGTGATTTAGGTACTGGAAAAACATATTGGACTGTAGAAGAAGCTCCACCTGGAGCAATTGTGAAACCATTAACTGATGCACAAAAAGCACAAAAAGCAGCAATTAAAGAAAACCTTAGAAAAGCAGCAGCAGCAAAAGCAGCAGAATTAGCAAAACAAGGAGAAGAAGATTTACGAATGAAAAAAGTTGCAGAACAATTAGCAAGACAAAGAGAACAAGAGGAAATGAAAGCTAGAGTAGAATATGAACTAAGTGGACGTACACAAAAACAAAAAGCAGAAGAAGCTAAAGAAAAAAAACGTCTTGCTGATTTAGCTCTTGAACAAGAACAAGTACGAGCAAGTAAACAAAGTTCAGTTGCTGACAAATATAGAACAGAAATTCTTCCTCAGGCAAGTGCATTAAGAACAATGAGTTTTGCTCAAATTAGATCAAAATTTACATCAGAATCTGATGCAAAGAAATTTGTTCGAAAACTTCATCCAGGTAATGCAGTTGGTGATTCACAACTTGAAGGTATTTTAAATGATTTATTTAAAGAACTAAATGCTAAACTTGGTGCTGTATATGGTAAAGTAACTCTTGTTGGTCAAGGTATGAAGAGAACTAAAGCAAAATGCCATAAATGTGGACTTCGTAAATAAATGTAAATAATCGTCTTTACTTAAAGTAAATGAGTTTTAGACAGAAATTGAAATTTGGTGAAAAATACCAAGAAATAGCAAAAAGGTATATTCCAGAGGATGAGAAACTTCTGGAAGATGCTCGAGGTATACAAAAAGAATATGATTTTAAAACTGACAAATATGCTTATGAAGTTAAGAGTGACAGAATGGGGTATGCATATGGATGTTCAACTTTTTTTATAGAGTATGAATGTAATGGCAAGCCTTCTGGAATTTCTTCAACAAAATCTGATTATTATTTCTATTTCTTTCATAAACCTGATGAGAGTTATATTGCTTACGAAATCCCCATCGAAAACTTAAAGAAAGCCTGTATAGGCTGTCGTGAAATTTTAAAAGCAGGTGATGGAGGAAGAGTTAAAGCATATATTGTTCCAGTTATTAAAGAGTTCAAATTATAATTGGAAGTGTTGGGTCTTCTTCTTCCTCTTCTTCTTCCTCTTCTTCTTCATCTTCTTCTTCATCTTCAATTGCAATAAAATCTTTAACAAATTCATAGAATGTAATTAGTTGTATATTTGCTTTACTACATTCATTTGCATAGAATGCATATTTTACCATATTACTAGTTGTAAATGTAAGTGATTGAATGAATTTAGGAAACGTAATTGGTTCATTTCCAGCAATCGTGCATTCGTTTACATAATTATTATAAGCATCCATTTCAGTACTTACCTATTTCTTACTTTTGAATGAATCCGTTTTCGAAATCCGTTTTTGCGTACGGTAAAAAAAAATAGTATTTAGTATACAGCATTATTTTTCTTACACCAGGAAGAAAATCCTCTTTGCATTACTTTAGGCAAATCATTAATTGATTTATACGGACACTTGATTCCATACTTTTCCTCATAATATTTTAAACTCATAGCATTTTGGTAATAATATACTCGTTCTTTAGGAATTTTTTTAAATCCCCAACCATCATTTCTTATGTATTTGATTATATTGAATTCTTTAATAATTTGTTTTACTGTATAATCAGGAATATGCTCACCTTGACTTGTGTATATAAGACCAAGATCAGCATTTACCTTAATATTAAATATAGCCGAACTTAATTTACGCTTACCGTTGATTACTACTACCATTTTAAAACTGCTTACCTATTTCTTACCTTTGAATGAATCCGTTTTCAATCTAGGAATCAGTTTTCATATATTCATGTTGCATTCCTGAAGTATGTCCCATCTTTTCAGCATCTTCATTCATTTCAGAAACATCATATTTATTAGAAAGGTAAATATGTCTTAGCATAGTAGTACCAACATTTCTACCAAAAATTTTATTTAGAATTCTTGTAATAGAATTTACAGAAGGAAGAGGAGTTCCATCATTTAGTACTAAAAATTGAAATGGAGATTTCAAAGTTGGTTTCAAAGGATGAGCTTTCAAATAAAGCATGATTGCATCAACTAAATCTTGTGGAACATCAAATACTTGTTCCCCATGAGAATTAGCAGTCTTATACTTATTAAAAATAAATTGTTTAGTGTCTAACACAAAATAATTAAATTCTTTACCTAATTTCTCTGCTTGAGCTGGAGTCTTAACAACTTTCATAAATTGGTAATCTTGATTACGTCTAGGACTAAAACGAGTATACAAACATAAAACCATATAAGCAAGAACTGTATTCCAATCTGCAGGAGTTGGATTCTTAATAATTTTATGAACTTCTTCTTCTAATCTCTTTTCATGAGCTTTAATAACATCCCAAGACAACCAATTCTTTTCTTGTTTAGGAGTCTTTTGCGTAGAATCTTTTTGTCTGTCTTCATTAGATTTTTCCATCATACGATTATACCAATAAGCAAAAATCTTTTTGTAAGAAGATTTCTGATTATATAATGAAAGAGTTGACACTATAGTGGACAACATAGTCTTTTGCGTAGATTCTGCATAATTTTCCAAACGTAATTCTACACTAGCAGAATTCTTTAGCCAAGCTAGATTTTTAAAAGGAAGTTCAGAATTCAAACTATATAAAGTTCGAATATATTGACTTGCTGTAATGTCAGCAATTTCTCTTTTGTCTTTCAACTCTTTATGAAGTTCCATCATGAAAGGAGTAATATTCTTCATTTTATATTATACAACTAAAATAAGTAAATACGATTAAACGGATGAAACATGACCTTTAGCATTTACTAGAAAAGAACGGAATTTTAGTTGAGGATGCTTCTTTTTAATAAGTTTCTTTAATTTATCCATACATTGAATATGAATTTTAGGATCCAAATCTTTTTTGAGACCAAAAGTAGCTTTATACATTCCACAATCTAAATGGTCAAAGCACCATACTTCTTTAATTCCATGAAGTTTCAAACCAAGTTCTAAATTATCAAAGAAAGTTTTAGTCCATTCTTTCTTTTCAGCACCAACTGAAGCACCAGCTAAAGTAAATAAATCATAATCTTGATGAAGTTCCTTTTTATGTTGTAAATAATATGCAACATCAAATGTATACCTAGGATCAATACAAGTTAAAACAAATACAGAAGCTTTTCCTTTAGAATATTCATGGTAAGGAGGTTTGCATTGACATTTACCTTTTCCTTTACCAGTATATACTTCACCAGCACTTGCTTTCTTTCTTTCTGCTAATGCTTTTTCTTGTTTTATTCTTAATTCTTTTTCTCTTTTACGTTTTTCTTCTGCTTGTTTTGGAGTAAGTGCTTCTTCAACTCCAGCTCGAATTAAATCATCATAATATTCTCCAGTGTTTTGATTAATTTCTAATAATCTTGTTAACATTTGGTCTCGTGAAGTTGGTTCAAGTTCAACACTTTCTTCAGTAGGGTATGGTTCATTAGTAAATGATTGCTTATAATAATACCTTTGATCAGTAGGATTTGTAGCAGCTGTAGGACCACCAACACTAGGATGTTGACTAACATGTAATCGTCTAAATATAGGTATGTCTTCAATAGTAGGAGCACCAATAATTTGAGGAATAGGTTTTCTTGCTACTTCAGCTAATCCTTCTTTTAATTCTTGTTCTTGAAATACATCTGAAATAAATGTTCCAGACATAATTCTTCCAATATAAGTTATTCCTCTAGTACTTAATTCTTTTTTTTCTTGAGGTTCATCAATTAATGGAATCATTTCAAGAATAGCTCCTTTCATCTGTTCTATTAAATATGATTTTTGTTGATTTGTGGGTAATAAAATAAATTCTTTCTTACCTGTAGCTTCATCTAAATGAGCTTTTAACATTGGCCAAGTTTCAGACAGTCTTCCACCTTTCATTTTTCTACCTTTACCAGTTTTTTGCTTTTTTGGAGCATTTTCATAAATAGTTCCTTGAACAGTAGAAATTGCTCTTTTTACTCCTCTTTTACGACGAGGTGGTCTTGGTGGTTGTTCAAATAAATTAGCAGCAAGAGCAGCATGATGTAATGGTGGAGGAGCAAATTGAACAGGTTCTTGTACATTTAATCCAGCCATTAATGCAGCAATTTCAGCATCATCTCCATCATCTGCTCCTCCACGTAAAGCTTTTTCTAGAATACGTTTTTGAGCTTTTGCTTTGTCTTTAGGAATTGGATCCTTAGAATGTTTCTTTCCAGTTTCTGACGTGACTACCCAATATAAATCTCTTTTTGGAGCTTTCCGTAATTTATATGGCATTTATGTATTATGCTATAAAAAATTAGATTATATTCTTACTAATTAAATAAATGTCTTATGAAGGTGGTGGTACAATTATAGGACCAGCAGGACCAACTGGAGCAACTGGAGCAACAGGAAGTGGAGGAGCAGATTGGTCTCAATATGTAGCAACTCAAACTGTAGATTTTAATGAAAATATTATGTTTGGTGCTAGTAGTATTCAAGGACTCAATGGAACTATGTCTACATTAACTGTAATAAATACTGATGGAACTAATTATTTAACATTAGATGGAAATGTTGTTGGTACAGGACCAACTGGAGCAACTGGAGCCACAGGAAGTATTTCATTTAGTGGACCAACTGGATCAGTACTTTGGTATACTGGTTCTGCAGTAACTGGAACAACAGGATTTTATTTAACTAATCCAAAAGGAGATGAACTTGATTTGAATATTAATGGAAGTATATACCCAAATTTAGATGTTAAATATAACCTTGGTGAGAGTAGTTTTAAATGGTCTAATATTTATAGTGATTATTTAACTACAAATTATATTACTGATTCAACAGGTAATTATGGAGGACCAGGACAATTTTTAGGATCAACTGGTAGTAATTCTCTTTTATGGCAAACTCCATCAACTAGTCTTGCTTCTGGATTAGCACAAATTGGATTAGCTGGTTCTACAGATTATTTAATTCCAATTATTCCTCCAATTACTGGATTTACTACTAATGCAGTTGTTCAAACACTTCTACAAATTCCTGATGGTGCTACACAAAATTGGATTGTATATGCACAACCACATATAGATGATTCATTGAATCAAAGTATTTTTGTAAGTTTTGCTAGTGCTATTACTAATGTAGGAACAACAATTTCATGGAATGTTATTGCTGCAGATTCAACTCCAGTTCTAATTTCTCCTGCTTAAAGTTTTTGACTTTAAAGTCTAATTATAGTTCTTCAAGTCTCAGTATAATACAAATGGTTAAGTTTTATAAAGCAAATGATGGTGTTCATAAATTAATAGCTGTATTTGATGATGGTAAGCAAGTACCATTTGGAGCTTTAGGTTATGATGATTTCATAACTTCTGGAGGTAACACAAAGAAAAAAAAGAATTATTTAGCTAGACATAGAGCAAGAGAAGATTGGACTAATCCTCAAACAGCAGGAGCATTGTCTCGCTATATTTTATGGAATAAACTAACTCTAGTAGAATCTATACATGATTATGTTAAAAGATTTAATATGCATTTAGAATAAAATGGATTCTACTACTTCGTCGGCATTAGCTATTGGATCAATTGTTCTTTCAGTTGGTGGAACTATTCTTGCTTATATAAATCATAAGCGTATCAGATCTAATTGTTGTGGAAAAGAAGTTAGTGCTTCTCTTGATGTAGAAAATACAACTCCTCCAACAGAAAAGAAAGAAGCATTTGTTCCAGACAATAAGACTTAAAAATAATACTTGTTAATTAATAAAATGCATGTTTCTTATATTGCTTTTCTTGAAGAACATTTGAATTATTTGATTGCACGTCTTATGGCTGCAAAAGATGAAGAACAAAAAGAACTTATTTACTCAATTAAACGTGTTAGAGGCATTTTAAATGATGAAGAATTCAAAAAATTAAGTAAAAATGAATAAAAAGATGGATTTACTGAAAAAACATGTGAAAAAGCAGTAAAATCATCGATGATTTTACATAAAAATCCATGTGTTTTTTGTATTTACATTAATTTCTCATATAAAACATATATAAATGAAGACTTTGGAGCTATTTGCTGGAACCCAATCATTTAGTAAGGGCATTAAACGTCATAATTTGGCTAATGAAGCTATAACTGTTGACATTTTAAATAAATTTAAGCCAACTATTCATACTAATATTCTTGAATGGGATTATAAAGTTTATGCTCCAGGTTATTTTGATGTTATTTGGGCTTCACCTCCTTGTACAGAATATTCTAAAGCTAAAACTGTAGGCGAAAGAAATCTAGAATTAGCAGACGCATTAGTTGCTAAGTCATTTGAAATTATAGAATATTTTAAACCTAGAGTTTGGATTCTTGAAAATGTTGGAACTGGACTTTTAGTTCATCGTATGGAAACTATAAGACCAGGATTGAAATCATATTTTGTAGATTATTGTGCTTATGGAAAATCGTACAGAAAGAGAACTATTTTATGGTCTAACATAAATCTAGATTTAAAACTATGTTCTGGAAAAGGAAATTGTCCTGCTATGAATGGTTCTCATCATCGTGGTTCAGTAGGAAATGGTACAAAAAAGTATAACGCAGAAGGAATTAGTTCTGTATGGGAAAAAGATGAAATTCCAGAATTACTTATTGATTCAATCGTTAATGATTTAAAAATAAATACCGAGTAAAGAATGGGAGTGTAGTATAGTGGTTAGTACATCAGACTTTGAATCTGGTAATACGAGTTCGATTCTCGTCATTCCCATTACTAATAACTAATTGGGCTAGTGGTAACACCGTGGTTATGAGACTTAAAACAAAGTTCATGAAACCGAAATATGCCCAATTAATTATTGCTTAGTAATAAATGGAAATTGTAGGTGGTGAAAAATATGATCATAAGAAAGAAGATTGTCCGTATGTTCTTAGTTTAGCTCTGCAAAAGAAATATAATCATATTCCAAAACTTGGATGTATGCTTTCTGATTCTTATTTAAAATCTAAAATTCGTGGTGGTCTAAAAAAACATGGTATGAAACTTAAGCAAATATATTCTAGTATTCAAAGACATATTAATGAATCTGAAATTATTCCTTTGCTCACCTATTTGTTTGAAAATGAGAAAGATGGATTTATGGTACTAGAACATAATAATCCTAAAGAGACAAGACATCTATTTGCGTTTCTGTTTAATCATAAACACCAAACTTTAGATTTCTTTGATTCTTATAATAAAACAAGAACTCTCTTCACTTTACGTTTAGACAAAAACAAAGTGAAGAAGTTTTTAAATGATGTTTTTCATAAATATTTTAAAGATGAATTTTTAATTGAAAAGTGTTATGAATTCAATTACATGTAAGCACTCATGCTGTGGGCACCTCCATGTCTGCGTCCACCATGAGCACCACCATGAGCACCTCCATGACGTCCACCATGTACACCACCATGTACACCACCATGAGCACCTCCCATAGCACCTCCCATAGCACCTCCATGACGTCCTTCACCAACCATGCGGTCAAGAGAAGCATCAGGGGAATGAGGAGGAGCACTGAGAATGTCCTGTTCAGTGAGTACACCCTTAATAATACGAGAAGAACCCTTAATAGTTTCAAAGAATCCACTAGAAATAGGTACAGTGTATACATTAACTGCATTCTGTGCAGAGCCAGTAAAGTTCTGTACATTGAGTGTGTATTGAAGAGTAAAGTTACCTACTAATCCTGGTGCTTGTCCAGCGGAAAGTGGGAAATCACGTCCAGGACGAAGTACTAGAGGACCACCAACTAAACCAACTTGACCACCAGATGCAGGTAAAGCACCAGTACCATCAAGAAGTAAACTAGATGCAAAAGGAACATTACCAAGTCCAGTCCATTCAGACCAATCCATGTCTACACCATTACGAACAGACATTTGGTATAGCTGTTCTTGAGTCATAGTAGAAAGAAGACCAGAAAAGTTGTCAAAGTTTAGAGAAATACTAGTAACAGGAAGAGACCAATCACCTTGGGTTACACTAGAATAAGCAGCAGGCTTTACATAGATTACAAGCAGATCAGGAATGTTAGGAAGAGTAATAGTTTGAGAAAGAAGTTGAGTAGAAGCACTTAGGTAGTTTGTAGAAGAAGGTACAGCAGTTCCAGGAGATGCAATATAACGAGGGAATTCCATATAAGGTACAATGCTCTTAGGAGGTAGAGGAATGTCCAAAGAAGGAGTTAAGAATTGTACACTTAGAGCAGGTTTAGAAACCCACAAACTATTACCAAAACCAGTAGTACTCCATGTGGAAGTAGTAGTACTAAATGGTTGAATAGTTTGTCCAAGAGAATCTACTACAGACTTAGCAGTAGCTACACGGAAAGAACGAAGAGGAGTAGGTGCCATGTTCATTTGTACTTGGAAATTCTGTACACCAAATAGACCAGTAGAAAGTTCATATTGGTCAGAAAAGATGAAAGGAGGAAGTAGAAGCTTTTCTACAGATGCAACTACTACATAGAAAATCAAAGTAATACTGTCACCTGCATCAAGTCGAGCATCAAGTACAGGTTGACCATTCACATATTGTACATTACCAACAACAGTTGTAGTAGTATTAACAGGAACTGGGGTATTACCTGCAGCAGTAGTAGCATAATAAAATCCATTAAATCCACCATTTGGTACATCATCAGATGCAGTAGTTTGTGCCCAAGTTAGAAGAGGAGAGTTAGTTACTGCACTAGAATCAGGCATTACTGCATAACGATCCAACATAGTAGGACAAGTACGTTGACGTCTAGCATCACGCATGTCAGCAAGACGGAGAACTTGAGGAAGTACATCTTGGGTATTTACAGTTACAGTAGCATCGTTAATAGTTGCAGACATTTGAGACACAGATTGGTGAAGAGGAAATGCAGAAGGAGCAATTAGTCCTTGAAGAGGAGTCTTAGCAGGGATTGCAGCTCCACCAGGAGCAGTTAAAAGTACAGTTACAGTAGAGCAAACAGAACCAATCCATTCTACAGCTCTGTCAACAAAAACATTTTCAGAAGGAACTTGGACGTTGAACTGACAAGAAGTAGAATCTGCAGTTTGAGCTTGAAAGGAAACATTTGAAATAGACAAAGCTCCCTTTTCAACTGCATACTTGGGCTTTGTTTGTACAATACGGGGGTCATATACAGAATACTTTGCTACTTCGGATGCCATTTTTATACTTAGAAAGGGAAAAAATTTAAACTAAACGACGCTTTTAGAGGACGAGTCTTTTCTTGAAAAGTAGACGAAATGACACTGAACCTTGGTTGGGAAGACGAACAGGAATTAAAGAATTAGTTAATCTATTACGCCAGTATAAACTAATGTCTACATCAGTAATTCCATCATGAGAAGGATCTAAAGAAGAATAAGTAATAGTCTTAGGCTCGTAGAAAATAAATCCTTTCCAATAATCTGCTGTTAAAGCATCAACGGGAGTTTCAATAAGAACTTTTTGAAATGTTCCTGAATTAGAAGTATTACCTCCAATATTTGCAGCACCAAAACTAATAGGATTTGCTGAAGCTTCATTACGTACTGGTACTTGACTAGTACCCAAAACAAAAGATGCAATAGGTGACCAAATACCTCCAGTAGAAATAAAATCTTGAGTTAATCTAACAAAAACTGCTGAATTAATAGGTGTATAATCAAAAGGATTTGCTAAAACAAAGATTGAAGTCTTAGGTTCAGTTCTTAGAGCAACTCCTACAGCAGAATTAGTATTTGTAGTACCAATTAATAAATCAATTGGTAAACCCATGTCAATCACAACTTCAGGAAGAAGAACATTACCTACACCATTCCATACTTGACCATAAGAAAAATAAATTGAATTGAAATTTGTTAGCAAAGATTCCAAACAAGTATTCATTCCTACAAAAGAATATTCACCCGTAGTATAAAGTCCTGCTTGAGCATAACTTACATTATAAGGGTATGAAAGTTTGTCTCCTACTTTAGTCATACAAGTCTTAGAATCTTGATTCACATTAAATAATCCAGTAGTTGGATCATATTCAAACCAAGGACATTGAGTTCCAAATAAAGATGTACCACCTATTGCAAGCCATGCTGTTCTTAATGCAGTATTAACTAGTTGAATCCAATGAGTATATGTATAGCAATAATAATAATCAGATTCAGTTTGTGTTGGTAATGCAGTTGTTGGAACTATAGTATAAGTAGCTTGATTTTCAGGTACCCAAATAATAGGTTCAGTTGCACTCAAATAAGTAGCTGTATTAGTATTACCACATGAAAAAGTTACACTATAAATTGTAGTTGTTACATCTGTAGGATCTTTATAAGTAAAATCAACGAATCCTACTGGATTATAAGTTCCATCTGCTATAAAATCACTACCATAATAAATAATTGTAAATGAATTTGCATCACAAGCAATAATTGGTTGAGGTTCAGTAAAATTCAAAAATGGTTGGGAAAATCCACTACAACTTATAATATTATTACCAACTGAAAAACTATTAGGAAAAATATATTTAACTTGTTTATAAAATTTAAGTGGATCTATTGTACTTTCTTGTATATTAGAATCACTTACAATAGCAGAAACACCAGCTTGAATTGTATTTAAAATTGCTGGACAAATCTGAGGAATAAATAGAGGTAAAGTTTTAGGTGCTCCATTTAATGTAAAGTTTTGTACAGAAACTTCATAAGAAGATGCGTCAGGAATTAAAGGATTCTGTCTTGCATCTTGAAACACTACAGTAGGATCATCAGATTGCTGAATAGTAGATTGAGTGTTATTCACAACTGTAGCATTATAATACACTCGGTCTGGTGTAGCTTTCTTGCCATCAATTTCAACGTTTGTGAAGGACATTTGTTATTTAGCAATGATTTTTTTATTGCTTTACTTACCTATTAAATTGTATGTAAAAGCAGAAACGAATTCATCAGCTGGTAAACCCGTAGATTGAACTAACTTAATATAATCAGGTAACTTCAAATGTTTAAAATATAATCTAGTTGTACAATGACGTCCGCAAGTATTCATATTTACTTTGTCTTTTTGAAATGGAAATGCATTAGATTTAATTTCATAAGGACTTTGTTGTAATAATTGTGTTAATTTTTTAGAAGCTTGACCTAACTCTTTTAATTTTTGTGGAGAAAGCCATTCTGATTCTCCATCAGGATGGTAATTTCCATAAGGATCAAAATATTCAATTATATTAGAATTTCTATATTTTAATAAACATACCCAATGACCAGTATTTTCATTTTCTGTTAAGTATAAAAGCATAAGACGTCCTTTTGGATCTAAAACATCATCAATTCGTTGAGCTTTTAATAAATCAGGGTATGGAATAATTTTTAAGGTAGGAATCATTTTCTGAATGTCAGTCTCAGAAAGAGAATATGATTCTATTTCTGGCATTCTGTTTTCTAATGCTTCAGCTTGCTGGATTGCTCGCTCTAATTCTACTGGTTTACGGGAAAAAGGAATACCATTTAATACTGCTCGGAATCCTTGTTTTTTACCTAATTTATACGGCACAATAAATAAGTCCATTTATATTAAATCATCCATTATTTAATAGATGTTTTAATATTGGGTTTGATTATTGAATAGGTATTGAAGAAATTTACATGCGGAATCTTCTGTGTCTACGTCTTCCAAGACCACTTAAATCTGCAGTTCCAGCTAAATCTTCATAACCTGCAGGAAGTCCTCCTTGTTGTCCATTCCAAGCACTTGGCTGTTGTTGTAATTCTTCAAATGTTGGACCTTCTTCTACTGGTTCAAGTAATTGTCTACCAGTAGGTTGACCCAATACTGGTTCAGTAGGACTCATTGCAGCTTGTTCACGTTCAGGACCAGCAAAACCAGGTTGGTATTTACGAATTTGTTCACCAAGAACACGTTGAGAAAGTTGAGACATAACTTGTTGACGAGCAGAAAGTGGATCATTAATAGTTCTAGCAATTTCACGAAGAACAGCATCAACTACTTTCAAAATCTTATTAATTTGATCAACGGATCTTAACTTCTTTTCTTTACCTTCATATACTGGTCCTAAAGTTTGTCCAAGTTCAGGACGTCCACTTAATGGTCTTGTAGTTTCAAATAATCTTTGAACTGCTTGAGAATATTTAGTTACTTGACTAGGAGTTAATTCTGCTCCAACTTTAATAAATTGACTAGGAAGGTCATTTAATGCAGCAATTACTGCAGAACTTAAATTACCAACACCAAAAGCAGAAAAGATTTGTGACAAAAGTGTGTCAATAATAGTTGTATTTTGAGAAAGTGAAATTTGTGCTGGTATTCCTCTAGAAAAATTACCAGTTGCCATTTCTCCATATTCTTGTGCTCTTTCTTGTAAACGTTGAGCTAACCATTCTTGACCTTCTTTTGTATAAATACGTCCACCACGGAAAGCATTTCCAGATGTACTATAATCCATAGGAGAACCATAAAATACACCATTAGGTACTGCAGAACGTGATGCAGGTCTGTCATAACGTTGAGAACGAGCAGTAGTATTAATCTTCCCTTCCATTCCTAGTTGTGCTCTATGAGTATTTTGAACTCTATCCATAGCTACTTGACGTTCATGTGCAGCCCATGGACTTTCAGTACCAACATCAGGATCAAAAGAACTTCTAGAAGGAAATTCAGAATATTGTAATCCTCCACGATTCATTTCATAAGCTTGGTCAGGAAAGATCCATGGCATATACGGAGTAGTTTGAAACGTCATTTGTTTTATTCATCAGATTTAAAATATTTAATATAGACCATGCTCCTTTACATATTTAGAAGCTTGAGGAAGAGAAAGACCTTGTTCACGCATGACTTTCTTTACAATTTCTCCACGTGCAGAAGGTTTCTTACCACCCAACTTAAGCTTACTCTTTCCACTTCCCATTGATTCTGGAAATGTCATCAAACTTCTTGGTTCCATTCCTCTACCACCATGTTTACGTCCAAGTCCAACTACTCTTGCTGGTCTATTTGCCATTTTTTCAGCCATAATACGATCATATTCTCCACTCATAACCATTTCTTTATGATCACGGTCATATGCTGCTTGTTGT
>Ga0208497_1000781_pt1 | contig 13214 bp, 12 predicted proteins | sample CryBogCBE25Aug07_FD_184555 | JGI IMG/M metagenome (GOLD analysis project Ga0208497, IMG submission 184555) | Freshwater microbial communities from Crystal Bog, Wisconsin, USA - CBE25Aug07 (SPAdes) | ecosystem: Environmental > Aquatic > Freshwater > Lake | place: Crystal Bog, Wisconsin, USA...
ATTCGTCACCTAGGAACAGGATTAGTTTAAGATAGTCAACATCGCCACCTTTGAATGGAACACTGACACCCATGTGTAGGCCGGTTGAGCTGTTGGTATAAGCATCACCCGCATCGCTATTGGCCCAGTCTGTGACCGCTTGTAATTTTTCCAGGGCCATCAATAGTGGCATAGGAGGACTTACGATTTCTAGTCCCATGTCATCGGAGTCATCGGGTGTTAGGCTTGAATCAGGTTCAATAATCCATAAACCTTCTTTGCGTGTGGCATTGTGATAGCCCGAGCTAACTTTAACTGGCATATCAATAGTATTTTCTAAACTATCTTTAAGACTATCCCAATCACGACTGCCAGTTCCTGAATTGCCGCCGGTCATATAGGGCCATTCTGCATCATAGTTATTGGCTACATCACTCATCCAACGCAGGCCAGCATCGTCAAAGAAGCCAGAATCATCATCAATGTAATAATTGTCGCGGAAATCATCTAGTGCGGAATCGTAAATACCATCTTGTGCTGTAAGATGATCTTGAACTAACTCATCCAACAGGTCTTCGGCTTCTTCTTGTGCATCTAAATACTTTTCATATAACGGATTAGCTTCTGCGTATAATACCTGTTCTTTAGTGGTGTCAAACTTAGGAGCCCGCTCGCCAGCTTGTATAATAGCATTCATTTGGTCATCTGTTAGGTCGTCTATCAATGCCAACTGCTTTTGTATTTCGTTGTCAAGATCCCAATCGCCTTCATCAACTAATACTTTACGAATTAGATCTTCGGCTTCGTCTTTGAAGTCTTTGATCATTTCTTCATCAAGCCACTCCATGTAGGCTTCATCTAGCTGTTCTTGCAAGCGGTCTAATGCACGACTACTCATGCCGTAGTCACCGCCACCAAAAAAGTCTATGACCTGTTGTATACTATGGCAACGCTCGTCCATATCATAGTCAGCTTCCATTTCATAGTCATCATCGTCATCACGCTGGGTGTCGCGGAAGATCAACTCTGCTTCAAAACCAGCACGGACGCCTTTGGCTTCTGGACTGGTGGCCCACTGCATTAGGTTGCTAGGAGCCATACGCACTTCCGCCAACTGTTCTACTGACTCAGCAACCTTTTGATTAAACATAGCATAGCTACGCAAAAAGTCTCGTTCTTTACGAGTAAGTTCTCGACCTAGTGCAGCTTTGGCTTTTACGAATTTGTAGTAAGCCGCTTCGTCATTGCTCTTTGCCACAGGTGCTTGAATACCTTCTTTAAACTGGGCCAATTGTAATGCTAATTCTTCAAACAGTCCATTTGGGTTTGCTAATTGCGGATGACCTTGACTGTCGGTTTTTAATTTTAATTTGTTTGCTTCTTTGCCTAGTTGTCCTGGCTTGATATCTTGTGTAAGCGCCATTGACCAGCGTGGATCTTTGGCCTGCTTCTTTGTAGGAATATAACCAGATGCGCCTTCTTTGACAAACGGTTCTAATCTATCACTTCTTGATTCGTGGCGCAACTTCCTCAGCGCCTTAGCTTCAATTTGTCTTATGCGTTCCGGACTGGCATTCAATGCCTTTGCGGTCTGCGCTAGAGTTAGATCCTTCCAGAAACGCATGTTTAATACAGCGGTTTCGTTGGAGGTCAGTGATGACATACTGGCACGGATTGCGGCCTTTAATCTTTCTCGATCAATATTTTGTTCGACTTTTTCAATAGGATCTACTAGGTCAGTAGCAGTTCTGTTTGATAAGTCTTGATGTGTAAGTCGATCAATGCGCTTTCTAGGATTGGTGTCGCTATGAAAATCATCTGGATCCATGACTGGCATTTTTTCTTGACGGTATGTTGTGCCATCTGGATTGTATAGTGCTATTTGTTGAGCTGGATTAGCTTCTTTTAAATCTGCTGCTTGACCAAGAGCAAAATAATCCGGATGTAAGCGAGCATAGTCACGCATTAGTACGCCGGCACGGGCATTAGCTTCGTTTTCCCATGGACTACCAGTTTCACCAGCTTCGGGTCCCATGCGGTTGCCATCACGCTCGTGTTGATGACGATGTGTAAGTTCGTGGGCTACAGTGCGTAGTACATCCATAATATGGCGGGATCCCCAGGCTACTTCTAATAAGTGCCGGTCGTTTATATAACGACCAAATGTTTTGTGTACCACTGGCCATTGCGGATCTTTACGCAACTTGATCGTGGGCATCTTTTCAATTTTTAATTCTTTAACGCAAAATTCAATAAAGTCTTTGAGTATCTCTTCGTCTGACTCTGTTTCGCTTAGGAACATCTTGGTACTAGGGCTAACGCCATCCCACGACATGCCAACATCTTCCACCACTGTAGGAGTCTTAAATCCCCAGGTAACTCTTGTTGGAGGTGCTTTTTCTTTAAGACTTAGTTCGTGATCTTTGGCCGTATTGCGAGCATCGTATAATTTTTGTATAATGCCCTGGCTACGCAACATTTTAAATGCTAAATTTTCTGGACCAAATTCACCGTGATTTTCTAATCCAGTCTGGCGCATGCGTTTGAGTTTATCAATCATGCAAGTTATCTTTTTTACATTGCTGGATTTAATTGCCTGTTCAATTTGATTCCCTACTGTTTCAAACTTTTGACGAGTACTAGTATCATTAACCACAGATTTAACACGCCTTGGAACTTGCAACCACTTGTTATTGAGTATGGAATATATACCTTGACTTATGTGTGGTTGTTCACTATCTTGTACATATAACTCTACATCAGCACCGCCAATTTTAATATTGTGTTGCTCATTGTATTGGAATTTTTTAGCATCAAATAATTCACGATAAACAGGATCATCTGGCATGCGTACTACTAGGTGTAGATCAATATCACTATTAGGTGTATAGCTGTATGCGGCATTAGATCCACTAATTGTAATGTCTTCTAAATCTAAATCAGGAATACCCAGGAACTCGCGGAAATCATCGGCTATTTTTAATAGATGATCGCGCACTTCCGGCAGTAAATGTTCGTCTTTGCCCCACAACCGAGGGTTTAACTTCTTGTTAAACTTAACAGCATCGCCAAGATTATAGGAATCCAATTCTTGAATATTCATAGTATGTATTTACCGGATAAACAAAAGCCGCTTAGATAGCGGCTCTTGTATAATAGCAGGATTACTGATTACTTCTTTTTCTTTTTACTTGATGCTAATACTTTGGCCTCAGCCGGGGTTGTGGGCTCGATTGCAGGAATTGGACTTCCTGGTAATGCGGCGTTATTAGCCAAGGCTAATGCGTGTAGATCTTTATAGAGTTGATCTTGCGTTTGGAAATCAAATACATAGGTTCCAGTATGCTTGAGCAGGATCCGCTTGTCAACCCAAACTTTACCACCTAGATCACGCCAGTTTTCGCAAAAAGTCCAATCTTCGCTGTAGTAGCGATTTTCACGAACTGCTGTGTCAAAATAGGTTTTCATAAACGGATTAAGTTCTACTGGTAACCCAATATCGTTCATAAAGGGTTTGGTTGCTGGATGTGCGTCTAATTTAGAGAATACATCACGCTTGATTAACAAGAATCCTGTACCAGTTTTACTAACTTCTTGTAGTCCGTCTGGGCCTTCTTCAGCACCCTCAAATCCATTAACACACCACTTAACTGGCAATGATTTCATTGGGTACAATCCACCAATAACATCTACATCACGGTTTAACATGGCCAACAGGTGCCAAGGTTCCCAACCAATGTCAGCATCAATAAACATCAAATGTGTTGATTCTTTATTATATAGGAACTTGGCTGTTAGGGTATTACGGGCACGGCTAATAAGACTTTCATTTGTCATGGTTTCCATGGTCCAGTCAATACCTAACTGACGGCAAACATTGGCCCATTTGATGTAGCTCATAAAACAAGACTCAGTGAGCATGCCACCGTAGCATGGCATACAGATGTGAACTCGTGTTGTCTTTAGAAAATCAACATTGACCTGAATTTGGTTGGCACCAGGTTGTGGTTGCTCGGTTACTTGATTAACTTGTGGTGCTTCTGTTGTTGGTACTGCGTCTTTTTCAGCCATGATTTCCTTTGTGTAAAATATCTGCTAATATTTAATACAGTTTACATTAGTGGTAAAATTTTTGCAACCTTACAGTTATCAAGATGATAGCGGCGCATGATTGATTTATTTAATGAGTTTTTCTTCGAGATAATCAACAACCAGATCTTCTGTTAGCGGACTATGTTGAGCTCGTTGTTCTAAAATTAAAACTTTTTGTAACCAAGCTACACTTTTTTCTGTACGCATATTACGAGCTTCTTTAATAAATCCTTGGGCCCGTTCTGTAACACCTAATTTTTTGTCAAATATGTCTCGTAAGTGTGGGTCTGGAGCACCATATAAATCTGTAATAATTTGATTGCGATCTTGGTCGTTGCCTTTAAGGTACATTTTGCGTATTTCACTGGCACTAGTAGCATCCACCCCACGAACTTTAAAATTTTGTGTAGGAACTACATCAACATACGCAACCTTGTCTGCAACAGGCCTGCATTGAGTTAGTTTTTCTGGTAGTGGTTGTACCTTCTGCGGCTCGCCAGTACGTGTAGGATTAAAATTAAATCTTGGCCGTTGTATTACTTTGCCATTGGCGTCTTTAACCAATTGTTGATCTTTAGCTCCAACTGCAAAAATTAGAACCGTATCGTCGGCATCAGGAAGATTGTCGGCATACTCTGCAATCGAGTACGGATTTGCTACTTTTAGAATATGACTAGCCGGTATACCCATTTTAGTTAGCATAGCAACTTTATCGTCGTAGCTAAACGGGCTGGTAATTGGTGCTTGTATATCGCTAGTAGCTATGTAAACCGAGCCGCCAAGTGGTTGATACTTATTAACTAGATAATCGTAAACAGCCTTATGCCCAAGATGGAAGATGTGAAAGCGTCCTGGATAAATTACGAGATAGTTCATTGTAATATATTTAGTGTTACATGTTATCTAGGAGCCATAGGTAAATCGGGGTGGTAAACTTGAGACTTACAGTACCATTACAGCCCATTTCACCATAGAATTTGGTCTGGATTTCCGCTTGTGTTCCGTTAAAATTGTGGGTGTATACTGCCCGATCAATAAAGATTTGTTTTAATTCAATTTCATCAAATGCTAGGTTAGATACAGTTAAACAGGCATCTGTCACAATGGTGCCTTGTTCATTGATTTTTGTGTGTTCTATAGTTTTATGTTTCATTACAAACCGCAATTCATGTTCGGCATCTTCGTCGGAAACCTTGTATTTAAATTCTATTAATTCCACTACATGGTCTTGATTTAAAATTTGTTGGTCATTTAACCAAACTTCTATGCCCAACTTGGCCGTAGCGTCAGTGGTGCCAATGCTACACGATACCAGTGATGTGCTTGTCATAATTATCTTTTAATTTAATATGCTGCTGTAACGGAGGTAATGTTTCCAGCGGTAAAATCAGTTACCACAGCTCTTAGATGTGAAAAATTTCCAATAACGGAATTAGCATAGGTAGAAGTAGTAGGTATTGAAGCATTACCATATGAATCAATGTCAAACCAGGCAGCCTGCGGAGTATCATTTTCTAATGTAGCTTGGATAGTGATTACTGCCACAAGTCCGTCAACAGTGTAGGTTAATGTTTGGATGGCACCTTGCCCAGCATAGTAATTTGCCGCTGGAATAGAATTGCCTACAAATGTAGTATTGGCCCCGTCATAATTTCCCGAAGGGGTTCCGTACACAGTAAGTGGTAATAAAGTTAAATTTGTATATGAGTTCATGCTTGTTTAATTTCAACCAAGGTGCCAGTACCAGCTAATTCAGCTACTACTGCTTCTAACTGCGCTACAACATCTGCACCTAACAGTTCTTGTGTAGGAGCATCGTCTTTAACCAATTGGCTAACCGTTATTACTAGTGTTTGTTCGTTTATCTTTGCCATAGTTTATTATTTAGCCGGGATTATCTGCATAGTTTTTCTTACTAGGCCCGGAGACACCAAACTCAGCATGGTTAGCCAACTCATAGTGGTGTGATCAATAAAAAAATAGTCTTGCGTTCTGTGTAATGGATTTTTTAACCATGAAACTAATGCTGGGCTAATCCTGGCAGCGGGTTGGGTCTCTAAGAAGTTTACTAAATGAGTTTTTTGATCATCAGTTAATTTAATCGTTTTAAAATAGCTACGGAACTTATGGGTTGGATTCTTTAGTCGAATTGTATTTGGTGGCCGACCAACAACTGCTCGGGTATACTCTTTTTGTGTTAGGCCTGGCAAATCACTGACCTGATCAATTAAGGTCAAGTCGTTGGTATAAACATGAGCAGTATTTACACTAACAACTAATTTAAAATCTGCAGATGTGGCCAAAAGCTGCTCGGTTAATTGATGTAAATTGCTAACGGTGGTATCTGTGATTTCTTTATATCTACGGGTCAGTATAGTATTTCCTACTAGGGTAGACTTAATACTGCCGTTAGTTCTCTGCTGGGCTATATCCCGCCAGGCAATTCGCCGCTCAATCATACGATCGATACGAGCATGGTCAAGTTCTCTTAGACAACTAACCTCATCTAAATAAAACCCAACGGCATACTCATACCGATTATAAAATAATCGATCTTTAATAACGAGCTTAAATTGTTGGATTGATTTGGTCAAGTACTATGTATCCTTCTTCGTCGACCACGGGTTGTAGCACTGATTCATCCGTGACGAACTCAATCTTGTCGTCTTTCATAACGGCATGTATAGTACAATTTTCTAATCGGTCAAATAATATACGCTTACTCAATGGCACACGAATCAACTCGTCGATTTTCCGACTTAGCGGACGAGCTCCCATCTTGTTATCATAGCCTTTGGAGGCCAACATATCAATAACTGGCTCTGCCAAGGTCAACCGGATGTTTTTCTCTGCTAGATTAGATTTTAATTCATCTACAAATTTAACAACAACTTTTTTAATTGCCAGTGTATCAAGTTTAACAAACTTACAAACCTGGTCAATACGATTGCGTAATTCTGGTTTAAAAAACTCTTTCATTGCCTTGTCCTCACTACCAGTCTTTTCTAGATCTTGACCAAAGCCAATATTATTGTTTTCGTTATCGCGGGCACCTAAGTTACTGGTCATGATAATGATACAATTTTTAAGATCTACTGTCTTACCGTTACTACTGGTAATGCGAGCTTCATCAAGCATTTGTAGCATGATATTGATAACATCTGGATGTGCCTTTTCAATTTCATCAAACAACAATATACTAAATGGATTTTTGCTAACATCCGATATTAGTTTGCCGCCGCCAATGTTGCCATCTTCAAAGCCTACATAGCCCGGAGGAGCACCAATTAAACTACTAACTGTATGGCGTTCTTGATATTCACTCATATCATACTTGAGCAACTTCATATCTAAATTCTCTGCCAACAATTTAGCCAGCTCAGTTTTACCCGTACCCGTGGGTCCAAGGAACAGAAAGCTGGCAATAGGACGCTTTTGGTTGCCAATACCCGAGAAGTTAATGTACACACGATCTAATACTGTGTCTACCGCGGCATCTTGGCCATAGAGTTTTTGTTTAATATTACTTTCTAACTCAATAATGTTAGCACTGCGTTCGTTTTGCAGACGATCCAACGGAACATCAGTTACACGACTTAACTGTGCCATGATCATATCTTGGTTGACCGTGACATTGCCCTTGTCTTTGACACGCTCTCTAGCACAGGCACCATCAATTAAGTCAATACTCTTGTCTGGATTTTTACGATCATGTATATAACGGCCCGACAATTCTACTGCGGCGGTAATAGCATCTGTATCAATCAATACATTGTGGAATTTTTCAAGGCGTGGGCTAATTCCAATAAGGATCTGTTCCGTAATCGCTGGTGTTGGTTCATCGATAGCCACACGATGGAAACGACGCATTAAGGCACGATCCTTTTCAAAGGATTCGTAGTACTCTTCCCAAGTGGTACTTGCCACTACTTTTAAGTTTCCCTTGGTAATTGCTGGCTTTAACATGTTGGCAAAGTCCAGTGTGCTGTTGCTCGAACTTCCAGCACCCATCATAGTATGTGCTTCGTCAATGAACAAAATACATTTCTTTTTAGTTTCAAGTGCAGTAATAACCTGTTTGAATTTTTCTTCAAACTCACCTCGATACTTACTGCCAGCTAACAAGCTACCAATCTCAAGACTCCATACTTCGTGATCCTTTAAGAACTCTGGCACACGACCCGCACTAATTTCCTGTGCCATTCCTTCAATGATAGCAGTCTTACCTACTCCAGGATCTCCTACCATGAGTACATTGGCTTTAAATCTACGTGCTAGTACAGCAATCATATCTTCTACTTCTTGGCTACGACCAATCATAGGCTCAAGACGATCTTCCTTGGCCAACTTGGTAAGATCCGTACAATGCTGTGTAAGTATCTCGGTGGCCTGTTGACTAGTTAATGTTACATCTGAATGATTGTAGTTGGCCTGCCAGAAATCCATAAACTCTTGTTTTTTAACACCATATTTGAGCAAGAAGTAATGAGCGTGGCTATTGTTCTCAGCCATCATGGCCATGTACAAGTCTACTGTGGCCACTTGTCTGCGACCTGTGAATAACACCTGTGTTAGTGCGCGATTAAAACAGCGTTCTAGTGCATTAGTTTTTTTTGGCAGAGTATCTTTGTCTGTGACTAAATTAACCAAACTAACAAGATATGATTCTATCTCCATATCCATTAGTTCAACATTTATGCCAAATTTTTCAAGACATTTTTTAAAGGGATTATACCGAATTAGAGCTAACAAGACATGTTCAGTTAGTACATATTCGTGTTTATACTCTTTTGCAATACCAACGGCATTTTCAAGTATTTGTTCAATTTCTGGACTAGTTTGCATGAATTCCTTTTATTTTAATGTTATCCGAATGTTTATTATACAATATTTTATTATTAAATGCAAGCTATATGGTTATTTATTGATTGCGAGTTTGATTAATATGGTCCAATAATTCTTGTGAAATAGTGTCAGGAATTTGAGCCTGTAATTTGACCAATAAATCACCGGTATTTTTTGATCTATCAGTTAGTCCACGACCTCGTAACCGCAGTATTGTACCGGGTTGCGTACGAGGTGGAACAGTTAAAGTTAAATTATTACCTAATATGTCACGCACAGGCAACTCTATGCCCAGTATTAAATCCCATATAGATATAGTTTCTGTTGCTTGTAAGGTAAGCCCGGTGCGGATCCATTTGGGATCTGGATGTATTCTATAGGTGATCACAAGATCCATGCCTCCTGGCCCTATCCCACCATATTGTACACTATCGCCATCGTTAATCCCTATTGGTATTTCTATTTCAATTGTAGAATTTCCTTGGGAAGTACCTACACTAACTGTTTTACGACCACCTTGTGCTATATCTTTGAGAGTAATCCATAAAGTCATTATAGCATGTTGGGGCCTGCGTTGTTGTTGTTGATGTGGGTGTTGGAAACGAGCACCGAATATATCAAATATTGATTCAAAATCAAATCCGTTGTGTTGAAAACTAAATCCGTGTCCTCGATTGCCCATAGGATTATCATATTGAGCCCGGGTATTAGGATCACTCAAAGTTCGATATGCTTCTTCTACCTCCTGAAATCGATTTTTATCACCACCTTTGTCGGGATGATGTTGACTAGCTAGACGACGATATGCTCGTTTGATGTCTTCTGGGTTGGCTTCGCGGTTAACTCCTAGTATTTCATAATAATTTTTCATAGACTATATTAGTTATATTATTTTTTTCTAGCCAAGTTGCTACCCCATTTAACACGCCCCCAAACTCGTTCGTGCAACCAATAGATAAATGGTTTGACAATCATTTCTGTGGCACCAATTCCTAAACTAATAATCCACCGTCCAGTAATACAATAGCTAATTACAATCGTAGTTAAAGTCCCACAACAACGATAGCTGTAGGCTTTAACTAAACTGCGCCAGGCAGTTTCGTTGTTATTTAAGGCCCAACTCTTTACGAATCTTTGTAGCACTGATTTCAGTAATTGCTTCATTGAATGTTTCTTCTCCTGCTGTATAGCCCACTCCGCGTCCCCAACCGATATGTACAATGTTAGGTACTACTTGTATTTCATACTGCCCTTGGTAGACAGGATCTAGATCACGCCGAATAAATGCTTTAACCTTTTCTACTTCAAATGGGTTACTGCCTTGCCATCCTTGTACATCACGTATCTGTATAACTACTTGTCCTGTACGAGCAATTAATCGTTCAAATAGTGCGCGATGTCCGTCGTGCCAAGGTTGCCATCTTCCCATCATTTGTACTGTTTCTTTTTTCCAATCGAATACGGGTCGATGACGATTACTAATAATATGTTCGCCAATAAACTCTGCCCATTTTTCTGCGTTCTGTTCTGTAACACGGAAGTCATATTGCTCGGGCTCAACAAAGGCAGCATTGGTATCGGCATAGCGACCTTCGCGGATGGTGTCTACCCAAATGGTCCAGTCTGCTTTAAAGTTGTTACGCTGTTCAACTAAGGGTGCAACAAAATCACAAATAATATAGTCGCCGCCAGCTTCCATACTGAATTGGAACATACGCAAACTTTGACGGATGCGTCCACCATTGCTAAAGTCCCAGTCGTTGTACTTGCGACGTATATCGTCAGCATTGAACCAGTTTACTTCGCAATCCAAGGTACCGATGTGTTCTTGTAATGCACGGGCGTAGCTAATCTCGCCGTGTAGTTCTAAATACTTTTTAAGAGCACCTGCTAGTGTTGTTTTACCCGATCCAGGTAAGCCCATGATTAATATTCGTTGTGACATTTTATTCCTTAAGGTTGATATGGTGATCGACTTCTTAATATTCGCAAGAAATTTCTTGTGTTGTCAGTGACTACTCCAGTTATTTGTAGTGTAAATCTTGGACCGTGGCCAGCATTGGCTGTCGAATGTGGAATATTTTGCCAGTCAAGTGTAGTGACATCACCGGCATGCCACCCTGTATAAACATAGTTACCATAACTAAAAAAATGTCCAGGCTCCCAATCATTAAGAGCAATCATAACTCTCATAACTTTAGACGGGTCTTCCGGATTCCATTTTTCTAATTTGTCTAGGTGTAAGTTCCATACCTGCCCGGGCCGTTGAACGTGTAAGCGCATCTTACTATTGTCCATACCGAACCAAACTAATAGTTTATTAAATGTTTCAGGAACTTCCCAGGTTAAATCACTGACTATATGATCTTTACCGTAGCCAAACTGCTCAAGATCGTAGTCCTCTTGATCGTATTCATCACTAGGACGGTCAACCCCCTTACCGCGTGTGCGCCATGTTTTAGGCTTGGCCAATTCCATAATTTTGCCTAGCTCCTCTTGCCAGAAAGGTAAAATATTACCTAAGAATGTAACTTTATCTTGGTCTGGATCAAATCTAAAATTATCAAAATGATAATTGCTACGTTGTTTAGTTAACTTCCAACTGCCGTTCATATTACCTTTACCTTTAAGTCTGATACTGTGTAATTCTGTTGATATTCTTTAGGCGCTAATTCAATATCTAGATCTTCACATAACTCAACATTGTCAGACGGGAAGGTCCCTTTATACTTCTCCCACGCTATTCGGATATCTCGATTTTGATTAGCGATGTTTGTTGCCATAGTCCGTAAATCTACGTAATACTTATTGTACTTAGGATAGGTGATATTAAAATGGCCGCACTTAACCCACCAGCCCAAGCAAGCGTCATCGTCACGCAATGCTAGTATGAGTGGGCACTCGGGCCATGTGTGTTTTAGGAAGTCTATATTATGTGCAAATATATGACTTTTAATAATACGCACACCTTTTCCAAAAAATGGTTCATCAAAGCACTGTTCTAATTCTGCTTTGCTTAGTGTAGATAAATCTACAGGCAAATCAAATTCCATGCCAGGATCGAAGTATGCACCTAAATGCATAAGTTGTAGTTTGCCAGGAGCATCGTGCCAATAGGTACGATCTTCACTATAGTCACTACGATCGACGCTGGAACTATAGTAAATGTTTTTAATTAAACTCGACCATTTACTGCCCGGCGCACCAGCGCAGAATATATATTTCATTCTTTAGTTAAATCTACTCGTTGACTAAGTGGCATCCAAATTGATCTTAATTTTTCAACCCCACGATCAAGGCCAGCTGGACTTAATTCTCTCTTGTCTAAAAAGATTAAATTATCATCGTAGTACTTTTTAACCTCGGCTGATTCTAGTGCAGGAACAAAATTGCGTATGTACCATGCAACAATGTCACTAGGCGTGCCTGGCGGTAATATCAACGACCACGCAGCAAACACATCAATGTGACTACCGCCAACCACAATAGGTTCTACCTTAGGATAGTAAGCAACTTTGTGTTCGCCAGTAACACCAATTAGTCTAACTTTACCGGCATCAATCAAGGGTTTAGCAATAGCCACCGGCATAATACCAAATTCAAATCCGGCATCGCTGGCTGTTGCTGTTACTGCCTGTAGTGGTCCTGGGAAATAAGAAGTCTTAACTAAGTCTTTATTACCGTGCGCCTTATACATAAAGTACTCAAAGGTCATACGATGTGCGCCACCACCAACTGCTACAGTAACAGGTTTGGTTGTATGCTGAACATAATCAATTAGTTCAGGGACTGTAGTAATCTTACTTTTAGGATTAGCAACAATACACAATGGGCTCTTACCCATGCCAACTACACTGGTAAAACTGTTATAGGCAAATTTCTTTTGATTCTTTTGCCAGATATCATTGGTAACATAGGTACTCATATAACTAGGAATAGCAATAGTGTAACCATCAGGTTTAGCATCATATAACATGTTCATAGCAACGACAGAATCGGCACCGGGCTTTAATTCAATGATAAAATTGGCTTTGGGATTCTCGCGCATGACAACGGCAGAGATTGCACGAAAACCAACTTCGTTTCCTGATCCGGGTTGGTTGCCAATCAAGACTATGATAGGTTTGGTTGGTTCCCAGGCCATGACCAAAAATGGAACCATGAGGATGGCAAATAATAATTTTTTCATAAAATGTCCTTTGTGTAAATAGTTATAGAAAATTATAAGAGAGACAAAATTTTTAATCTCTTTGTAAAATTATTTACCTAACACAGAAATTATTTAATGAATACTAAAA
>Ga0208497_1000782_pt1 | contig 13189 bp, 15 predicted proteins | sample CryBogCBE25Aug07_FD_184555 | JGI IMG/M metagenome (GOLD analysis project Ga0208497, IMG submission 184555) | Freshwater microbial communities from Crystal Bog, Wisconsin, USA - CBE25Aug07 (SPAdes) | ecosystem: Environmental > Aquatic > Freshwater > Lake | place: Crystal Bog, Wisconsin, USA...
AATCGTGACGAACTAGGCCGTGACGCGACAGTCGGCGTCGCCGCGGGCCTTGGAGGTGAGCGTCACCTTCGTGCTGGCCGCGCCCATGCCCGACAGCATGCCGGCGATGAGGCCGCGGTCGACGGCGCAGAGCACCGGGTGCGTCTGCGCAGCGGCGCCAAAGGGGCAGTTGTCCGAAACCACGGACTGGACGTCCTGGCCCTCTTCGACACGGGCGGCGAAGCCGTGCGCCGTAAGCAGACCCGCGATGGAGGCCATCGCGGCCTTGACCGTGGGTTGGGTGTCGGCACCGGCGGACGACGAGGCGATGCTGCGGCCGTACTCAATGCCGACGTCGTGGGCGAGCGTTTCGGCCGCTTCCGGTCCGAGCCGCTCGAGGGCCATTTCCAGCAGGGCCACCAGGAGTGCGTCACGACGGATGGAGCCCTCCATCACCAGGGAGGTGTCGCAAACGCGATACCCCTTGGCCGGACGACCAACGGTGGTCTTGCGAACATTGTCGAAATTGACGTAGCCACCCTCGATGAGTTTCTCGAGGTGGTGACGAACGACGTTGGCGTGCACGTGGCAGTGGACGGCCAACTGCGTGACAGTCGAGCCGGGGTGCTCTCGGAGGTAGAGGTAGATCTTTCGACGAGTGTTGTCACCGAAGGAGTGGGTCATACTCGTCACGGTCGCCGTGAAGAGCGCCGGATCGAGGTCTCGTGTCTCCGGGGAAGTTGCCACGTGAGTATTCTACGGGTTCAGTAGAGATTTCCTGCTTCGCCGGCGCCGCACGGTTGCACCACTAGCCTTGGCACGTTTTCTTCTTGAAAGTTGCCCCATGACTGATTCGCTCGCCACCCAGATTCACGCCATCGTGGAGCCCCAGCTCCAGCGACCCATTGGCGAGCTTGGTTTCGTCGACGACGTGAGCGCCAGTGCCGTGGCACTGGTGTTGCCCGTGACGAATTGGCCCCAGTACGACTATTTGGTGGCGGCCATCGAGGCGATTGCCCCGGGCGCCTCGGTTACGGCGCGCACCATGAGCGACGACGAGCGTCTGGCTCTACGCAACTACCTTCGTTCCTCGATGACCGGCTCCGGCTCGGGCACTCCCTCCTTCCTCGAGCGCCACTCGAAGACTCGCGTGCTGGGTATATCGTCGGGCAAAGGCGGCGTCGGTAAGTCCAGTGTGACCGTAAACCTCGCCATTGCGTTGGCCAACGCCGGCCACAAGGTCGGCGTCCTCGACGCCGACGTCTACGGCTTCTCTCTGCCCAAGATGTTCGGCGCCGCCACTGACCCCATCATTCTCGGCGACCTCGTGATCCCGACCCTGGCGCACGGGGTGCGCTGCATTTCCATGGGCTACTTCGTACCCGATGAGCAGCCCGTCATCTGGCGTGGCCCGATGTTGCACAAGGCCATCGAGCAACTCGTGACGGAGGCCTGGTGGGACCAGCCCGACTTCTTACTGATTGACATGCCGCCCGGCACCGGCGACGTCGCGCTGACCTTGTCCGAGGTGTTGCCGCGCATTGAAATGTACGTCGTGACCACGCCGCAGGCCGCGGCCCAGCGGGTGGCTCAGCGCTCGGCCTACGCCGCGAAGAAACTGAAACTGTCGGTCCGTGGTGTCATTGAGAACATGAGCTGGTTCGTCGGCGACGACGGCAAGCGCTACGAGCTCTTCGGCGCCGGTGGTGGGGCGTCGCTCGCGAGCGACTTAGGTATTACCCTGTTGGGCCAGATTCCCCTGGAGCCGGCGCTGCGCCAGGGGGGCGACGAAGGGCTGCCGATTATGGTGAGCAATCCCGCGAGCCCCTCTGCCGAGGCCTTCACCGCCCTCGCTCAGCGCATCGCCGCACAGGGACCAGCGCGGGTCTATCGCCAAGAGCTGACGATTCGTTAACGGTCGATCCCGTTGGGCAACTGGTCAATGGGCCAGTCCAGTAACTGCACCGCGCTACGGCAGGCGAAGCGGTCGGTCATGCCCGCGACGTACTCCACGGCGGCCCCAATGGCCGCGGCGGAGCCGCTGATGTCCTCAACGAACTCACCATCGGCCGGCAGAAGGGCGGGGTTGGCCCCGTAGTGCTCGACGAGCGCGCGCAGCATGCCCACGACGCGGTGCGCCTGACGACGCGACGCGTCGCGCATGTAGATCGCGGCGTAGTTGAAGGCGCGAAAGGTAGCGAGGGCCTCAGCCATGCGGGCGTCCATGCCAATCGCGCCGGTCTGGCGAATGGTGGTGATCATGGCCGCGATGAAGGAGCCCAGCTGTTGACTTCGGGTGACCCCACAGCGGTCGCGAACGAGAGCCGGTAGATCTTCGGGGGCCACGATGCCGGCCGACACGGCGTCCTCGAAGTCGTGACAGACGTAGGCGATCCGGTCAGCCCAACTCACCACTTCACCTTCTGGGGTGCTGGGGGCCGGTCGGGACCACGAGTGGTTGCGGATGCCGTCGAGCGTCTCACGACAGAGGTTGAGACGCAGGAGCGAGACGTTGGCGCCCCACGTGGCGTGGTCGAAACCGCCGTCCACGTAGGGGTCGAGCGCCTCCTCGCTGGCGTGGCCACCGGGTCCGTGACCGCAGTCGTGACCGAGCGCGATCGCCTCGGTGAGGGCGACGTTGAGGCCCACGGCCCGGGCCACGCTCACGGCGACTTGAGCAACCTCGAGCGCGTGGGTCAGTCGGGTGCGCATGTGGTCGTCGGGAAAGACGAAGACCTGGGTCTTGCCGCTCAAGCGGCGAAAGGAGGAGGAGTGCAGAATGCGGTCGCGGTCTCGTTCAAAGCACGTCCGGTAGGGGTCGGGCTCTTCGTCGCGAACCCGGTCCCCGGTGCCGCTGTGGGGTGTGGCGCCGCCGGCCAGTTGCTCGTTGAGCATCGCTTCACGCACCCCACTGGGGAGGGGAGCGAGTTCGCTGTCAGTCGGCAGCTCAATGGCGGCGACGGAGTTCTGATGGGCGCGAACAATGTCATCGGCCGCAAAACCCTCCATGGTGGCGGCCCACTGGCGATTTCGTTCAGACACGTGCTCGGTAGTCACGTCCTCCATCATTACGCAACGCCGTAACATGAAGGGGAGTCGTCCCAAGGAGAATCATGGAAATTCGTATCGGCATCGTTCAGTCAATGAAGGACCTCGAACTGGAGCTCGGCGGAGACCAGACCGTGGAGAGCGTGCAGGCCCTCGTCACCGAGGCGCTGTCGTCGGAGGGCGTTCTCTGGTTGACTGACAAGAAGGGCCGCACCGTGGGCGTGCCGGCCGGCCGTATTTCCTACGTCGAGTTCGCCAAGTCGCAAGAGCGTATCGTCGGTTTCGGCGCCCAGTAGTCCCACGTGCTCGACTACCACTTGCACTTGTGGCCCCACGACGAATCGTCGGTGGAGTGTCGCCTTGAGCAGGTGGCCCAGTACTGCGATGAGGCTGCCCGTCACGGCGTGACGGAGTTGGCCCTCACCGAGCACGCCTTTCGCTTTCGCGACGTGCTCACCACCGTGGGGCCGTTTTGGCAACGGTGGGGACACGAGCCCACCAGCTCACTCATGGTTGAGTACTTCGACTTCCACGCGAAGAACTCCCTCGAGGAGTACGTCACCTTCGCCCAAGCGGCGAAGGACGCCGGTCTGCCGGTCAAAATCGGCCTCGAAGTTGACTACTACGAGGGGCACATGCCGGCGATCAGTGCGCTGCTGGAGCAGTATCCCTTCGACGTGCTTATCGGCTCGGTGCACTGGCTGCGCACCTGGCAGTTCGACGACCTCGACAACGTCGATCAGATGGCGCAGTGGCACCGCCAGGATGTGGCCACGGTGTGGGACGCCTACGCCACCGCCTTCGACGAATTAACGAGTTCGCGCGTGGTTGACGTTGTGGCCCACCCCGACGTGATCAAGGTGGCCGGGTTTGTCCCACCGACCACGGACGACATCTGGGATCGCATGGCCGAGAGCGCCCAACGCGCCAACGTGGTGGTGGAGTGTTCGTCGGCCGGTTGGTTCAAGCCGGTCGGGGAGCAGTACCCCGCCGGGGGCCTGCTCGACCGGTTCGTCGCCGCCGGCCTCGACTTCACGACGGCGAGCGACGCCCACCGCCGCGAGCGCGTGGGAGCCCGAAGTGCCGACTTGGCAACGCTCCTCGAGGCGCGAGGAGTCAACCACTTGGCCAGTTTTACGAATCGCCAGAAATCCCTCGTCCCCCTCCGGAGTAACGCATGAGCACCCTCGTCGAAATTGCGTCGCAGCGGACGGCCCTCTCGGAGCCGGCCACCGACCACCTGCTGCGCTTGACCGCCTCCTGGTCGCTGCTGGCCGACCTCTCCTTTTCGGACATGGTCCTCCTCGCGCCCGAGGCGACGGATGACACCACGTTTGTCGTCCTGAGCCAGGTCCGGCCCAATAACCGGTCCACCATGATTGTCGACGACCTCATGGGGGCGTCCGAGCCCATGGAGCGCTGGTCGTTGGCCAAGTTGGCCTACGAAAGTGGCACCCGCGTGGTGGGTGAACTCTCCCTAGGCGGTCAGCTCGGGTACGTACCGGTGTGGTGTATTCCGGTGCGCTTCAACGGCTCGGTGGTCGCTGTCCTAGTCCGGCTGCAGGGCCCGTTGCGGGGTCCGGCCTCCCTGTACGAACAGGCCTACCTCTCGATTTTTGAACGCCTCTGCACCATGGTCGCCGAGGCCACTTTCCCCTTCCGCGAGGACGCGGTCGCGGGACCGGGCATGCCGCGCGTCGGCGACGGCATCATTTTGATTAACGGCTTCGGCCAGATCGAGTTCGCGACGCCCAATGCGACGAACGCCCTGCACCGCCTCGGCCTTTACACCTCGTTCGAAGGCCGGTCCTTCCCCGACCTCGGGCTGCCGGTGCGGGCGGTGGAGCGGGCACTGGAATACGGCATTCCCGCCCTCGAAGAAGTCGACGGCACCCACGACGTCGCCATCACCTTTCACTGCGTTCCACTGTTTGATCACGGACTGGTCACGGGCGTGCTCATCTTGCTGCGTGACGTCTCCGATGTGCGTCAGCTCAATCGGATGGTCCTCAACAAGGAAGCGGCGGTGCGCGAAGTGCACCACCGGGTCAAGAACAACCTGCAGACGATTTCCTCACTCCTGCGGTTGCAGGGCCGCCGCACCGATCAAGAAGAGACGCGAGTTGCGCTGCAGGAGGCCGAGCGGCGAGTCCGCTCCATCGCCGTGGTGCACGAAGTGTTGTCGCGCGAGCCCGGTGAAGAAGTCGTCTTCGATGAGATCGTGCGCTCCATCGTCGTCCTCGTCGAAGACACGGTGCTGGCCCTGCACCCCGTGGAGATTGTGGTCAACGGAGACCTCGGCACGCTCTCGACAGACATTGCCACGCCGCTGGCTCTCGTGCTGACTGAGTTGCTCACGAACGCGGTGGAGCACGCCTTCATTGGCTTCGGTGGCGCCAACAACGACCACGTGGGCATCGTGACCTTGAGTCTGTCGCTCGACGGCTCGACGGCCGTGGCCGAGATTCGTGACAATGGGCGTGGCCTTCCCGACGCCTTCACGCTCGACGTCGCGACGAGCCTGGGATTGTCGATCGTTCGTGACCTGGTGCGCGCCCAATTGGCCGGCACAATCTCGATGACGTCAATTCCCTACGCCGAGGGCGGAGGAACGTTCGTTCGCGTGACGGTGCCGACGGAACGAGACGAGTAGCGGGAACTAGGCCTGCGAGCGGCGGCGAGCGGCCAGCCACTGCTTACGCAGCTTGCGGCGCTCGTCTTCCGTGGTACCGCCCCAGACGCCCGACTCCTGGTTGGTCGCCAGGGCGAACTCCAGGCAGGCCTTCTGGGCGTCGCAGCTCGTGCAGACGCGCTTGGCGGACTCGATCTGGTCAGTCGCCATGCCGGTCGTGCCGACGGGGAAGAACAACTCGGGTTCCGTGTCGCGGCAGGCCGCATTCGAGCGCCATTCAGCGTCGTCCCAGGCGTGGGTGCGGTTCCAGATAAGCGACATGAAAAGCCCTTCAAAGTAAGAAAAGTACGGACCAACGGAACTGGCGTAGGCCGTTCGGTGGGAATTCAATTTTAGAGTGGCCAATTCCCGATTTCAAGGGGGTATTTTTCTCGTTTGGGTAAAAACCAGCGTTTTTCCTTGTGAGAACTGCCCTCTACGGGACGTAGATTAGGGGTATGCACGTAGCCGTTTGTGTCAAACAGATTCCCGACCCTGCCGTGGCGGGCTCACTGGACCAGCAGTTTCACCTGAATCGTTCGGGCAAGGTCCTCTTGGACGAGGCCGATACGTACGGGGTGGAAGTTGCCCTGCAGTTGGTGGAGGCCGCCGGCGGAGGTGACGTGACCCTGGTCTCGATGGGTGACGCCAGTGACGTTACGGGCTTTCGCAGTGCCCTGGCCATGGGGGCCACCAGCGCCATCGTGGTGAGTGACCCGGCGCTGCGAGGCGCCGACGCGTTGACGACCGCCCAGGTCTTGGCCGCGGTTATCGCGCCGCTCAACGCTGACCTCGTGCTGTGCGCGACTGAATCGTCCGATGGCTACACCGGTACGGTTCCCACCCAAGTGGCCGAGCTGTTGTCGTGGCCGGCCCTGACCTACGCAACCAAGGTGTCGACTGATGACGGGACCGTTCGCATCAGTCGCCAAACGGAAGCCGGCTTCGACGATGTGGAGTCCTCGACACCGGCCGTCGTCACCGTGACGGCCGGTTCGGTAGAGCCGCGTTACGCCAACTTCAAGGGCATCATGGCCGCGAAGTCAAAGACGATCGACATTCGCACCTTGGCCGATCTCGGGCTCACGGTCGCCCCTCAGGAAGTCGTGGACAGCGTCACCAAGGCCCCGACCCGCGAAGCCGGTACCAAAATCGTTGACGATGGCACGAGTGCGCAGGCCATCATTTCATTTCTCGAATCAATCAAGGTGTTGTAGGGGGACGTATGGGATTCGATGCACTGTGGGTACTCGCCGAACCGTCCGAGACGGGCTTCACCTCGACGTCACTGGAATTGCTCACCAAGGCCGCAGAACTGTCTCCGTCGGTGACGGCGATCACCTGGGGAGCCGGCGGTGACGACCTCGCCGACGTAGCAGGTCGCTACGGCGCGACGAGCCTGATCCACCTGGGCGACCTCGGTTCGGTCTTGCCCGCCGGTCCGGTGGCGGAAACCCTCGCCACGTTGCTGGCCTCGACTACCGCTACGGCCTTGCTGACCCCGGGCAGTTACGACGGACGCGATATCGCCGGTCGCCTGTCGGCCCGACTCCAGCGCCCCGTGCTGACCAACGTCACGGGTCTGCGTGACGACAATGGTCTCGTCACCGAACACCCACTCTTCGGTGGCACCGAGATTGCCACTGCGCGCGTAACGACGCCCGGCGTGGCGATTGTCGTGGTTCGACCGAAGTCCTTCGCCGCCGCTGAGGGATCGACCCCGCCGGCGGCGCTGCGTCGCGAGGCGCCGGTGAACACCCAGCGCAACGCCACCATCACCGCTTCCTACCGCGAAGAGCGCAACGGTCCGGCCCTTGAGGACGCGGCCATCGTCGTCTCCGGCGGTCGCGGACTCGGTAGCGCCGAGGCCTTTGCCTCAGTCGCCGAAGTGGCCACCTTGCTCGGTGGCGCACCCGGTGCGAGTCGGGCAATCGTCGACGCCGGCTGGGTGCCGTATTCGTATCAAGTTGGTCAAACTGGAAAGACGGTGAAGCCCACCGTTTATATCGCCTGTGGCATTTCCGGTGCGACGCAGCACCTGGTCGGAATGAAGGGGTCGCAGCACATCGTGGCGATTAACAAAGACCCTGATGCGCCCATTTTTTCGATTGCCGACTTCGGCGTCGTGGGCGACGTGACGTCGGTGTTACCGGCGCTCGCCGCAGCGCTGCGCGCTCGCGGCTAAACGGTGACGCGCGTTGGCGGCGTAATTCTTTAGGCTTGGTACCTATGGTTACGACGCCACCGCTTTCTCGCGCCCGTTGGTGGGCGCTGGTGTCGCTGAGTCTGGTGCAGTTGATGGTGGCGCTCGACGCCACGGTGATCAACATCGCACTGCCGAAGGCCCAAGTCGCGCTGGACTTTTCTAACGGAAATCGCCAGTGGTTAATCACTGCCTACGCGCTGGCCTTCGGCTCGCTCATGCTCCTCGGTGGGCGACTGAGCGACTACTGGGGCCGTCGCACCTCGCTCGTTATTGGCCTGGTCGGCTTCGCGGTCGCCTCGGCTTTTGGTGGCTACGCCACCACCTTCACGCAGCTGGTAGTCGCCCGCGCGGTGCAGGGCGCCTTCGGCGCCCTCCTAGCGCCGGCGGCGCTCGCGGCTCTCACGATGACGTTCCGCTTACCCCACGAGCGGGCCAAGGCCTTCACCATCTACGGCGCCATCGGCGGTTCGGGGGCCGCCATTGGCCTTCTGCTCGGTGGGGCGCTCACCCAGTGGGCCTCGTGGCGTTGGTGCCTGCTCGTCAACGTGGTGGTCGCCGCAGTGGCCCTCGGTGGCGTGTTGAGCAGTGTCGCGAACGATGGTGGTCGGCACACGACCCACCTCGATCCGCTCGGTGTTCTCAGCGGGAGCGCCGGACTCTTCGCGCTGGTGTTCGGGTTCGCCAACGCCGTGACGTCCGGGTGGTCGAACAGCGCTACCTGGGGCTCTCTGGTTGCGGCCGGCGTCGTGCTTCTCTTCTTCACGCAGTGGCAGCGACGAGCGCCGTTTCCCCTCCTGCCGCTTCGCATTGTCCAGCAACGGACCCGTGGTGGTTCTCTGGTGGCCCTCTTCATCACCTCGATCGGCATCTTTGGTGTCTCGCTGTTTCTCGCCTACTACTTAGAAAACGTGCTGCACGACTCACCACTTCGCACGGGGGTCCTGTTCCTGCCCCTGGTGGCTGCCCTGCTCGTCAGCGCCACGGTGGCCAGCGCCCGGCTCCTCGGCATGGTCGGACCTCGCCCGTTGGTGCCGGTCGGCATGGTTCTCGCCATGATGGGCATGATTCTCTTTACCCGTCTCACCCCGAGCGCGCCCTACGTAGCCCAGGTGCTGCCCGGCTTAGTCCTGACGGGTCTCGGACTTGGTCTGATTTTTGCCCCGGCGGTCGCCAGCGCGACGGCCGGTATCACCGAGGCGGACGCGGGAGCGGCTTCGGCGCTCGTGAACACCACGCAGCAAGTGGGCGGTTCGGTGGGCACCGCCCTGCTCAACACGATTGCCATTTCGGCCAGTAATCGGTTTTGGCACGCCTTCCCGGCTGCCCTCGACGGCAACTACGCCCGCGGCATTGTCCACGGCGACGCCAACGCCTTCTGGTGGGCGGCGGGATTCTTCGGCGTGGGCGCGGTGCTGACCTTCTTCATGCTCGAGTCCGGCGTGCCCGATCTCGAGGGCGACCTCCATCCGCTGATTTAAATCAGCGGCCAGGGATAGGGCGGCCAGTCGCTCTCTTCGTCGGGGAGCGGGTAGAAGCCCTCCGTCAGAAGTTCGGCGGCGCGCGACTGCAGCGCCTCACACTCACCGAGGTCGATGAGGTCGACCAGCCCCGGCGGGAGTTCCGACTGCAGCCGTTCGAGCGTCGCGTTCCAGCGCGCGGGGATCTCGAGGCCGGCGTACTCCCAAATCACCGTGCGCAGTTTGGGCTCTTCGTGGAAGGTCAAGCCGTTGTCGATGGCCCAACAGCGCTGTCCGTCAAAGAGAACGTGCCCGGCCTTGCGGTCGGCGTTATTGACGAGCACGTCAAAGAGCGCCAGTTCACCGAACCAGGCCTCGAGTTCAGGTTGCTCACGCAGCGTGAAGTAGTGGTCGTCAGTGGCGTCGTCGATCCACCACTGCAGCGAGCCCGGACCGTAGGGGGCGTCGTCGCGGGCGATGGTGGTTGGAACAAAGTCGGTCCCGATCCATTCGTCGACGAGTGAGGTGGCCACTTCGCGGCGCCACAGGCCGTCGCCAAAATCCCAGAGCGGGCGCTCACCAGCTTCGGCCTTGTAACAGGCGCGGGCCTCGACGCCGTCGAGGGTCAGGGTGACGAGCAGGGCCTGATTCGACGAGGCCATGATGCGGCCCTCCACGGTCATAGTGCCGTGGGTCAAGATCTCCCGCTGCTGGGCCCGATCAAGCGTCACAGCTAGCGCAGCGGCGGCCGGTGTCCGTTGGTGCGAGGGCAGTCGTGACCGCGGGGATCGAGCGGACCACCACAGAGTGGGCAGGGTGGGCGACCGGCTTCGACGAGACGGGTGATGGCAATCGCTAAGCCGCCGGCCCACTCCTTGGTCAACGTGACCTCGACCTGGTGCTCCTCTTCCACGTCCTCGAGGGTCAACTCAATGACGCCTCGTTCTTCGTCGACGGCCATCGTGATTTCACCAACCGCAAAGTCGGCTTCGTATTCCGGTTCCAGAGTGAAGTCGTCGGGCAGGTGCCCCGGGCGGCCCATCGTGGGCACCACTTGGCCAATCCACTGAGCGAGTTGGGCCAGTTGGACCTTCTCGACTTTGAGGATAAGAAGACGACGCTCCTGGCGGAACTGCAGCAAAAAGAGACGGTTACCAACGACACCACGGGTGCCGACCATTACTTTGTCGGGTGCATCAAAGCGGTAGTTCATGAGGGACGCAGTTCCTTTAGTGAGGCGGTGTTATTGACGCTCAGCACGACGGGTGCACCGCCGCCCAAGGTGAGGGCGCTGACCGAGCACGTCGAAATGACGGTCCGCTGAAAGAGGTCGAGGGGCACGCCCTGGGCGAAGGTGACGGCGGCCTTGATCGGGTCGGCGTGGGAGACCACGACCACGAGCTCGCCGGGGTGCTTCGCGGCGAGGAGTTCGAGCGTTCCCCATATGCGCTGCTGCATTTCGAGGAAGGATTCGCCATTGGGGAAGCGAAAGGCGCTGGGCGCGTGCTGCACGGTCTGCCACTCTTTGCGCTTGCGCAACTGGGCCAGACTGGCGCCCGTCCAGTCACCAAAGTCGCACTCGAGGAGGCCCTTGTGGGGCACGGCCTTGAGTCCGAGGGTGCGGGCGATGGGTGCGGCCGTCTCCCGGGTCCGTTCGAGGGGCGAGACGTAGAGCGCGGTCGGGACGGCGGACAGCTCACCAATGCGGGCGGCGACGGTCTCGGCCTGTTGACGACCGGTGTCGGAGAGATGCAGGCCGGGCGCGCGGCCGGGCAGAACTTTTCCGGTGGAGGACGTGACGCCGTGGCGCACGAGGAGGAATGTGGTGGGCCGAACAGTCACGAAGGCAGGTTAGGAGATTTTGACGGGAATTCGTCGGGGTCCCGGCGCCGCCGTCTCCGGCCAGCGCTTACGCGAGAGCTGGGCCAGCTTGTGCAAGAGCGCAATCGCGCCCGGGTCGTCGTCACCCGGACGGGTTTCGATCAGGCCCCGCTCGCGCAGGGTGTTAACGAGTTCGCGACCCTGGTCGGTGCGAACAATCACGAGCGTCCAGTCGTTGAAGGCACCAATACCACCGGCTGAAATGTCGGCGTGCTCGGCCGCGAAGTCCGGGCAGTGGGTGCACCCTTCACGGGTGAAGGGGTGCGCTTCCTTCAGCGGCACTTCGTGGAAGGCCCCGTCGCGCGTCCAGATCTGGAAGACGCCCTTGATGTTCATTTTGATGATGTCCTGGCGCTGAATGCCGTACTGGGCTTCGAAGAGATCCTCGAAAATACGGTCGTCGAAGGTCTTGGAGCACAGCAGGCCAATGGTGAGGCTGAGGCGACGGGCAATCTTGCCGGCCTTGCGGCTCTGCATTGCGCCCGGAGCCGAGGCCATGCACCCAGTGCCCACGACGGCGATGCGCTCGGCACCGGCCTCGATGGCCTGCGGGTAGGCCAGCAGGTTGGCGCTGTAGGTGTAACGCGACTTGGCCGTGTCGAGCACGTCCTGGCGAGTTCGGGCCACGCGGGGTTCGGCCCGCCACGTTGAGCCGTCACCTTCGAGGCCGCTCACGAGCGCGGCGTCGATGACGTCATTCTCGAGGGCGTAGATGAGGAGGGTCGAGATGAATCCACCGTCTTGACCGTTGTCGATCAGGCTGGGGTCGCTCGAACGGGCCAGCAAGACGTCACCAATGCCGAAGACTTCGTCGTCGGTGCGCTCACGAGCGAAGCGGTGCTGGTCGATCTCGCCCTCCCAGTTACGGAAGCGGGGGCAGGCGCGGGTACACATCGTGCAGCCCTTCTCGCCGTGGGTGCAGTCGGCGGTGCCACCGTCGATGTCGAGGTGGAACGGCTTGTAGGCACCGTTGTCGGGGTTGTAGTCGAGGACATCGTGCGGGCAGGCGATGACGCAGCCCGCGCAACCGGTGCAAAGTCCTGAAGTGACGACTTCGCTGAAGAGTTCTTTCCAGTGTGGTTTCTCGATGGCCATAGATGCACCTTACTTTGACTGGCGTCGGTGACTTCAGACGGTAACCTGCCCTCCATGCCAGAAGTCCTTGAAGTCGAGTCCTACCGGGCGCTCGCGGACCGCGTTGTTGGGGCCACCGTTGAAAAGGCCTGGGCCGACACCTACGCCGCGAAGAAGCTCACCTCACCGGCCCAGTGGGCTCGCACCGTTAAGGGGCTCACCATCACCGGGACGAGCCGACGGGGCAAACTGATGTTGATTGAGACCGACGGTGTGCGTCTCGGCATGCGCTTTGGAATGACGGGCGTCTTGCTTATTGACGGTGATGCCGGTATTGATGGCCTCTTCTATGGTCCCCACACCTTCCGTAAGGACTGGGTCCGAGCGGGAATGGCGCTCAGTGATGGTCGTCAACTTCTGCTTCACGACCCACGGCGACTCGCCCGAGTCGAAATCGACCCGTCGCTCGATGAGCTGGGCCCAGACGCGTTGTCACTCACGAAGAGTGAGTTTGACGGCATTGTCACCATTCATCGTGGTGACGGACCGGCCATCAAGGCCCGCCTGCTCGATCAGTCAGTGGTCGCTGGCGTGGGGAATCTTCTGGGCGACGAGATGCTCTTTCGAGCCGGCATCGACCCACGGACCCCGACGGGCCTGCTTGATGACGCGCAAAAGAAGGCGCTGTTCAAGGCCTTCACCGCCACAATGGCGACGCTCCAACGGCGTGGCGGCTCGCACCTCGGGGACCATATGGACGGGCGCACCCCCAGTGGCGTCTGCCCTCGCGACGGCGGGGCGATGCGCAGTGCCACTATCGGTGGGCGCACGACGTACTGGTGTTCAGTCCATCAAAAGTAAATTTTCGGTGAG
>Ga0208497_1000784_pt1 | contig 13176 bp, 13 predicted proteins | sample CryBogCBE25Aug07_FD_184555 | JGI IMG/M metagenome (GOLD analysis project Ga0208497, IMG submission 184555) | Freshwater microbial communities from Crystal Bog, Wisconsin, USA - CBE25Aug07 (SPAdes) | ecosystem: Environmental > Aquatic > Freshwater > Lake | place: Crystal Bog, Wisconsin, USA...
CCCCCCTGCTGACCAATGCCCCGGAAATCACTCCGCCGGAGTCTACCCCACAGATCCCCTCCAGTCCCCCACCCTCGGGAAACCGCTACGATGTCCTGTCAAAAATGATCACCCCGATGGCGGGAGTTCTTCTCGGAGGTACTCAGACGACGGACCGAGCCATGACACTCAGGGCAACGGTCGGGCAGGTCGCTGGTCGCTTGCCCCAAACCATCAAGGGGGCCTCCTTCAAGGCCATGATCCAGTATCCCGGACGGATCCGCGTCGAGGCCCCGGTTCTTGGAGAAACTCTCACCATCTGCCGCAACGGAAATCAGGTCTGGGCCTCCCCTGGATCCAAGATCCAGTTCCTCCTTTCCCAGTTTCTTCACAAGCCGACTCCCAAGCAGAAGAGCAATGCCCCGCTCCAGCTCCCCTTCACCGCACAGCAGGCCGTCCTGCTACCGGCCCTCTTTCAGCTCGAACAAAGCAGCGAACTGGCCGATATCGGCGGCACACCTTGCCGCGTGGTTGCAGGAGGCCTGATGCCCGAGATTGCGAAGGCCGCGAATGCGGAGGATTTCTCCGCAAAGCTCTGGATCTGCTCCGACTATACCCCGAAACGGATCGACATCAGGCGGAGCGATTTTGCGATGTCGTTCCTGATCGAGGAACTAACCTATGCCCCCTCTTTTCCCGCATCCACCTGGCAGCCCCCCCAAGATGCAAAAGATATCTACCGGTGCGATGCCGCCGATCTTGATCAACTGCTCTATGTCCTGATGAACTCGCTTCAGATGAGTGCCGGCGACAAGCCGTGGCTGAATGAAGCTGCGCCATCGGCACCCCTACCCAATGGTCTCCAGGGTCACCAGGGACTACCCGGCATCTCCCCACTGGGCCCTATGAATTAAGTCAAGCAGATGGCTATGGCGGGACAGGCACGAGGGTGTTAGGTTCCTGCGCTCAAACTATCGGGCTTCATTCTTAGCCTAGCTTATCCTTTAGTTTAGGTTTCAACCTTCTTCCTTTTCAGCCCCATGGCCCTTCTCCAACTACGTCAGGTGACCCTGCGCTACACCGATTTTCCCTTACTCGACCAAGTCGATCTCCAGATCGAACCGGGCGAGAGGGTTTGTCTTGTCGGTCGTAACGGCACTGGCAAGACCAGTATCATGCGGGTGATTGCCGGAGAGGAAAAACCTCAGGAGGGTGAGATCACCAAGCCCCCGGGAGTCGTCATCACAAGGCTGCCTCAGGAAGTCCCGGACGGGATCACCGGTTCCGTTTACGAGGTGATCCATGCCGGTCTCCGCGTGGGAGGGACCGAAGAGGAGTGGGAGGCCGATGTACGCGTGGAGGATCTGATGCAGGAGATGAGTCTCCCCGCCGAAAAGGAATTTCAGAGTCTCTCCGGAGGACTCAAGCGCCGCGTTCTCCTTGCCCGGGCGCTCGTGGGACAGCCTGATGTGCTGATGCTCGACGAGCCGACCAACCACCTCGACCTCGAGTCAATCCTCTGGCTGGAGTCGTTTTTGCTGAAGGTGAAGCCGACCCTCTTTTTTGTGACGCATGACCGCGCCTTCCTGAGAAAACTCTCCACTCGCATCGTAGAGTTGGATCGAGGCAAACTCACCAGCTGGGCTTGTGATTACGAAACTTACCTTGAGCGCAAAACAGCTAATCTGGAGGCCGAGCTGAAGCAGTGGGCCGCCTTTGACAAGAAGTTGGCGCAAGAGGAGGCCTGGCTCCGACAAGGGGTCAAGGCGCGCCGAACTCGGAATGAAGGACGTGTACGGGCCCTGAAGGCTCTGCGCGCAGAGCGGGGCAACCGACGTGAACGTCAAGGCAAGGCAAAGTTGGAAATCCAGGAAGGTGTTTCCTCCGGTCAGAAAGTGATCGAGGCAAAGAACATCTCCTTCCTGTACGGTGATCACCCGATTGTGAACGACTTTACGGCGACGCTTTGGAAGGGTGACAAGATCGGGATCATCGGACCCAACGGTAGTGGCAAAACCACCCTGCTCAAGCTGCTCCTCGACAAACTCACCCCAACAAAGGGGGAGGTGAAGCTCGGCACCCAATTACAGATCGTCTACCTCGACCAACTCCGCGACCAGATCGACGGCGAAAAGAGTCTCGGCCAGAACGTGGCTGGCAATGCCGAGACCGTTACCTTCCAAGGGCGTCCCGTTCATATCCACACGTACCTCAAAGACTTCCTCTTTCCCTCGGACCGCATCCGGATGCCCGCCAAGATGCTATCCGGAGGAGAGCGGAACCGACTCCTACTAGCCCGTTTGTTTCTGCAGCCCGCGAATGTCCTTGTCCTGGATGAACCGACCAATGACCTTGACGCCGAGACCTTGGAGCTGCTGGAAGAGCTCCTTGTCGGCTATGAGGGGACTCTCCTGCTGGTCTCGCATGACCGCGCCTTCCTTGACAATGTCGTGACGAGTACCTTTGTCTTCGAGGGGGAGGGGCGTATCAACGAATACACGGGCGGCTACGAGGACTGGGTTCGCCAGCGCCGCGAGTTGGATCGCGCTCCCAAGCTACACAGCTCGACATCACCGGTTGCCACTCCAACCAAGGCGGGAAAATCGGAAAAAGGGCGGAAATTTCTCAACAGGGAGCAGAAAGAGCTCGATGAACTTCCCTCCAAGATCGAGGAACTAGAGGTCAAGCAGGCCGAACTTTCAGAGCGTCTTGCTGACCCTTTGCTCTACCAAGGCAAGGATGGCGCATTCCAACGCGTGGAGAAGGAATTCGCGGAACTCCAACAGGCCATCGAGAAAACGATGGCACGCTGGGAAGAACTCGAAGCACTGCGCGTTGAGCTGGAAGAATAAACTACCTGCCTGAGCAAGAGTTCGGAAGGGGGGAACAACGGCTTGAAAAACGCTTTTTGATTTCTTGGAGAGCGATGTTACATTGTGCATCGGGACTTTTCCCCTCTCCATGCAGCATTCCAGATTATCCATCATCCGAGCGACCCTTGCTCTCCTCTGCTTGGCAGTCACCTCCACACCGACCGCAAACGCCTATTACTACGGGGGTGGGGGATACTATCGTGGCGGCTATGGCGGCTATTACCATGGCGGGTACTGGGGTGGGAACGGGGGCTGGTACGGCACCGGCATTCCGAATGGATTGGGCTGGACCATGTTCGGACTCGGAGCAGCAGGTGCGGCCGCGGCCATCGCCGCCCCTTATGTTGCTCCTCCTGTCTATGCTGCACCAGCTCCGGTTGTGTATACGGCACCTGGCTATTACCAACCAGCACCTGAGACTGCTGGCGTTCAAGAGGTTCAAACTGCAGCGCCGACTGCTCCTCCCAATGACATGTTGAGCAAAGCTCAGGCAAAACTTGCGGGCCTCGGGTACTTCAAGGGAAGCGTCGATGGTTATTATGGGCCTCAGACAGCGCGTGCCGTGGAGCAGTTTCAGACCGATAACAATCTTCCGGTCAATGGCCGTCTCGATCTCAAAACCCTCTCCTGCCTCGGGATCTCGCTTTAACTAAGCGACCAACTTCCAATCTCCTTCCTTACGGCGGGGGCGACTTCCTCTCCCAGAATACGTATGGCAATCAGGGCTTTCCCGTGTGGCAGCGTTCCGGGGCTCATCTGGATGGTAATCCGGTCGATGCCGCCTAGTACTTCGTTATAGTGGAGGATCTTCTTCACTCCCTCCTTGGCATCCCCGATGACGAGCGCTCCCCCCGGCCCGCAGAGGGCATCGAAGTGGGAGCGGCGGATTGAGGGCCAGCCGCGTTCCTTGCCGATCTGGCCGAACATCCGCTCGTAGCCGGGGAAGTAATCATCCCGTGCCTCCTTGGTCGTCGCTGCGAAGGAGCCGAGAGCATGGATGCCGACCTTGAGCTTTTCGGGTGAATGGCCGGATCTTTCACCCGCTTCGCGGTAGAGATCGACAAGCGGACGGAAGCGATCCGGTTGACCCCCGATGATCGCGATCATGAGCGGCAGACCGAGGGATCCGGCCCGGATCACTGATTCTGGAGATCCGCCGACCCCGACCCAGACCGGCAGCTGATTCTGCAGGGGGCGAGGATGGATCTCCTGATCCTGAAGCGGCGGACGATGCTTTCCCGCCCAGGTGATGCGTTCGTGGTCACGGATCTCGAGAAGCAGTCGGAGCTTCTCGTCAAAGAGCTCGTCATAGTCTCGCAGATCCAGACCGAAGAGAGGATAGGCCTCGGTGAAGGAACCGTGACCGCGCTCGTGAGACGAATCCGCTTGGTGCGGGCCGCTGCCGCTGCCAACAGGACGACAGGCGCCGAGTCGAGAAACTCGTGCCGGTGATGCTCACCAACGCCAAAGACATCAAGTCCGAGGCGATCCGCCGTCTCGACTTCCTCAAGAAGGTTGCGAAGCCGCACCACGGGATCAACTTTGGCGCCGGTAATTGGATCGGCCGTCGTGGCGACAAAACTATCGATCCCGATTTGCATGAGTGAGATATGAACAATTTAAGGACATTGAAAAAGATTTTCCGCAGAGGCGCGGAGGTAAGAAAAAAAACTGGCGGCACGGTCGTAGTAAACTCCAGAAAGCTTGGATGCAGGGGAAGGCGTAGTAGTCCTACGCCGACCGAGCAGCAACGCCGCCGTGCGCCAAAATCCCAAGCTACTACTCACCCAGATGCTTCCCGGGAACGAGATAGTTCCGGACGTAGTCGCTGACGGAATTTTCCAGGGTAAGCGTCGGCGCTGACCAACCAGTGGCCTTCAATCGGCTGACATCGGCTGAGGTATGGTACTGGTATTGATTGCGGATGTGATCAGGCATGTCGATGAACTCGATCTCAGGCTTTCGGTCAAGCGCCGCGAAGAGGGCGGTCGCCAGATCAATCCAGGTGCGGGGAGTGCCGGTGCCAATGTTGAAGAGACCGTTCGCGGAGGGCGTGTCGGCTAGGTGGAGCGTCATGGCGACGGCATCCTTCACATAGACGAAGTCCCGGACTTGCTCGCCATCCTTGTAGTCGGGACGGTGACTGCGAAAGAGCTTCACTTGACCGGTTTCCTGGATCTGCTCGTAGGCCTTCGCCACAAGGCTTCGCATCTCCCCCTTGTGAGCCTCGTTGGGACCGAAGACGTTGAAATATTTGATACCTGCCATTTTCCCCAGCCAGCCGTTGCGCTTCGCATGGAGATCAAAGAGATGCTTCGAGTAGCCATAGGCGTTCAGGGGTCGCAAGTTCTCAAGGCGGTCGGACCCGTCATCCATCCCTTGAAGCCCATCTCCGTAGGTGGCGGCGGAACTGGCGTAGACGAAGCGAATGCCTCGCCGTAAGGCCCAGTGGGCAAGATGCTTGGTGTAGCCGAAATTATTCTCCATCAGGTAACCCGCATCGGTCTCGGTTGTCGCGGAACAGGCACCAAGATGATAAATGGTGCGGATCGAGCCGAGGCTGTCAGGGTTCTCCTCAAGCCGGTCGAGGAAGGAGTCGGCTTGGATGTAGTCATGGAAGCGAAGGGGGGAAAGGTTCTTCCACTTGGCATCCCGGCCGAGCAGATCAGTGACGAGGATTTCATCCTGACCGCGAAGATTCAGGGCGTGGATGACGGCGCTGCCGATGAGTCCGGCCCCGCCGGTGACTAGAATGGATGCAGACATGGTTCAGGTTGCGGTTAAAACGGGCGATTAGTTCATTTTTGCATCTTTCAGCCCGCTCTCATCGAGCTCTTGCTGGAAGATTTCCGTTTTGTCGCCAAAGACACTTTTGGCGACATCAAGATATTTAGCGGCCTCGCCCTTATCACCCTTTTTGTAAGCACGCGCGGCCGATGCATAATACCAGGCTGGCGTGTTGGAGGGCACATCCATGGAAAAAAGCTTCTGTTGGAGATCTGGATCAGCCCCCTGGTGCAGGAGGAGCAGGAGCAGCTTATACTCGACCAATTCGTTATTGGGCTGCTCGATGAGGAGATTCCTGTAGTAGGTGATTGCGGGATCCCACTGCTGACGGAGCGCCAGCAGAGAGCCGATATTGTACTCTGCGGGGAAGAATCCCGGGGAGGCCTTCAGGGCTTCTTCGTAGCATTTCTGGGCGCCCGCGTAATCCTTGAGCTTCGTCAGAATGGCGCCCTGGAGATTGAGGACCTGGGGATCCTTGGGGTACTGCTGCAATGCCGGAGCCAGTGTCGCGAGAGCTTTCTGATACTGCTTCTCTTCGAGTAAAGCAGCCGATGTCTTGATCAGAAATCCGACATCAAGCGGCAGAGGGGCAGCAAATACCATGCTCCATGAGAGAGTAATAAGGGCTAGCAAGCCCAGCGTACGAAGGCGTGCCAGAACGAAATCCCGTGGGATTTCTAGAAATGTCTTGGGAGGGGAGGCAGTCATTGTCAACGATTACCAAAGCATGAAGAGTGCCCTCGTGAAATGGCAACAAGTTCTTAGCGATATCCGCGTCAGGATCCCTTCGCTGGTATGCTGGGTTGCCCTTGTTCTTGTGATGGATTGGCTCCCCTTGCAGGCTGGCGAGCAGGTTCGCGGAAAAGAGACACCCGGGACTTTTGCTCAGACTTTTGCAGTCGCTCTGCCCGAACTGGAGGGCCCGATCACGGTCGCTATTTTTTCGCCCCAGGGGGAGATGATCCGCCTGCTTTACAAAGATGCAGCGGTGGAAAGCATTCCGGCCGGCCTGAATGGCCTCATCATGGCTTGGGATGGGAGGGATGATGCGGGCCTGCCCGTACCCCCCGGAACCTACAGGGCAAGAGGCCTCGTTCACGGACCGATCTCTTTCTCCGTTCTCCCTGTCGCTGATCCAGCAGGTAAAATTTTCTCTGCCTCTCTTCCCTCAAGTACCTCTAGCACTTATGACTCCTTGGTATCTCAGGCGCCGGAAGAGCCGTTGACGTTCCCGTTTTTGCTTTCTGATCCAAGCCTCCCACCCTGCTCACCCCTTGCTGAAAGGAATCACCTGATGATCCTGGCGGCAAAGGATGAATTGCAGGAGGTCCGCCCATGGCTTCGCCTCGAGGCAAGGATCAAGGACCAATCCGTGATGATCACCTCAGAGGGGCTTCCGCTCGCGGAATGTTCGCTCACAGTAGGCATCTCGCCATCACGATCATCCCGCTCGTCTCCAGACAAGAATGACCATCAAAAATTCAGGAGCATATCTTTTCAGCAGGGCCCCACGCCCGCCACGGCCCTACTATCTCTTCAGAATGCGGAAGGCACGGCATCCTATTTCGTATCCGGTCTCGATAAGATCGTTCCTCTCGAGGCGGGCACGCTTGAAGTCCCTCCCGATGCTTTTCAATCACCGCCGTTTGGCAGAGAATCCCCTCACTGACCATGGAGGGATTTCACGCAGGATTTTTTCGGAGAGAGCGGGCTATCTTGATCTTTGCCTCGTTGCCTGAAGGGCATTTAAGGCTCCCGCCCCCCGGCTTCGGTGCCTGGGCCTCCTTTCTCTTCTGGTTGCTGGGTCTACTTGTTCCCGTTTACCCGGCACAGCAAAGCGCCCTAAAGGAAATCAAGGTTCCCTACGCCATGAGTTGGGGAGATTCCGTCGACAAGGTGAGGGAGATGATCCATGCCGTTAAAGCGACGGAGACCGGCTTCACGGAAAAGGCTCCCGGCAAGTTAACGCTTGAGGCCAAGGGCCTCGCCGTCGGGGACGCCCTACTTCAAAAATCGATCTTTGTATTCCGGGATGGGATGCTTATCGAGGTGGAACTCGAATACGCTGATGCCGCTTGGGATGAGGAAAAAACCCTTGATTTCTTTGACCGGACGCGACGTCGCATCGATGAGCGTTACGGTCCCGGAGTCCTGCTGGTGAACAAGGTCAAGGAGCACCCCGCCGATTCCTCCGTGCCCAAAGAGATGACTTACACCCTGATCGCCTATCAATGGAGCCAAGCCACTGTTGCCCTGGAGCTAACCTTCTACAGTGTGGCGGAGAACGACCGCTCCTTCAGGTTGGTATCACTACACTACAAGATGCCCTGATGGATTGATTCTTTTCAGGCGATCTCCACAGGGCACTCGGGCAGGGCTTTCAAAAACGCCTTGCCATAGGAACGGGTGAGAATCCTGCTGTCCAGGATCACGATCGTCCCCCTGTCGGAACCACTTCGGATCAGCCTCCCGACACCCTGACGTAACTTCAAAATCGCCTCGGGTAGGGAATAGGACGTAAAGGGGTCACCTCCAGACGCCTCGATTTCCTCCAACTTGGCCTCGGTCAGCGGGTGATCGGGGGTGACGAAAGGGAGTCGCGTGATGATCACGCTGGAGAGGGCCTCTCCCGGCAGATCGACCCCGGTCCAGAAACTGTCCGTGCCGAAGAGCACGCTCTCCCCTCCCTCTCGGAAGGCCTCCAGCATTCTGGAACGTGAAATGCCGGCGCCCTGGACGATCAAATTCCATCCCTTCTCCTGAAAAAAACCCTGCATCTTGGCAGCCACCCCCTGCATGGTCCGATGACTGGTAAAGAGAACAAACGCCCGCGCTCGACTCTCGGCAGTGAAGTGGCCTATCCATTTCACAAGGGCATCCTCGTAGGCGGCGTCTTTCGGTTCCGGCATCTTGCGGACGAGGTGCAGCTTCATCTGCCGGCTATAATCGAACGGGGATCCCAACTGGAGTGCCGGAACTTCGAGCGCACCCACCCTGCCGCGAAAATAATCCAACTCCGCGGATCCGACGGAAAGTGTTGCGCTCGTCATCACGGCGGTGCTTCCCTCACGGAAGAGAAGTCGTCCCAGTAGCGGGGCAACAGCCACGGGAGCCGCATGCAAACTACACCAAGTGGAGGTGCGTCCGCTCCGCTCGACCCAATAGACATGGTCCGGGGCGTTCTGAGAGAGGAAGTCGGCCAGACCCGAGCGCGAAGCCTTGAGCCGTGAGGTAACCTCGTTGAGCTCACCCTGCACTCCCTCGTCCTGTGCCTTGGCAGCGGCAGATGCAGCGGCTTCGACAAGCTTGGAGAGCCCCTCGGAAAGGGGGCTTTCGGCGACCGCTCCGATGAGTTCCGCGGAGCGATCCTCCCGGATACGGCACTCCCTGCCTTGTTTGAAGTTACAAGCCCCGGCAAGGGCATCGAAGAAACGGTCCACTTCGGGAATGAGATCAGCCACCGCACTGATCCCATCACCGTGACGCACCTGTTGCAGGAGTCCCTTGCGCGTCCGGGGATTGTAGAGTCGCTGAAGCGACTGGCGGAGGCCGTACTGCGAAAGGGAGAAACCGAGATGCCGGGAAGCGACCTGCTCCACGGTGTGCGCTTCATCAAACACAACAAAGTCATCCGGGAAAAGATACCCCGACCCACCCTCCTCCGGTTCGCCCAGCAACGTGAAGAAAAGCGTATGGTTAAGGACCAATACCTGGGCCGACTGTGCCCGACGCCGGGCAGCCTGATAAAAACAGCCGGAATCCCGACCGCAGGTCTTCGGGGTGCAAAGATGCTGTTCACTGCAAACTTGTGACCAGAGCTGCTGCGGAGGCTCGAAGGGAAGGTCGCTCAGTGAACCGTCTGAAGTCGTGGCGGCCCACTCGCGGATACGCTCCAGATCGGGCTTCTCTTCATTCGTAAAGAGATCCCCCCCATGCCTTACAGCGCGGGCAAGTCTGACAGGACAGACATAATTTTGCCGCCCCTTAAGGAGAACAGCCTCGAATTCATCACCGAGAAGTCCCCTGACCAGGGGAATGTCCTTGTAGAGAAGTTGTTCCTGCAGGTTGATCGTATGGGTGCTGATGAGCGCCTTGCGTCCGGTTCGCCGTGCATGAAGCACGGCCGGCATCAGATAAGCCAGCGACTTGCCCACCCCGGTTCCTGCCTCGACCACCAGATGGGTGCGTCCCTCCAGAGCTGCAGCTACGGCTGCGGCCATCTGCTGCTGTTCGGGCCTCCATTCAAATCCCCGGATAGCCGCTAGCTTGCCCTTGGGGCCAAAAAGCTCACCCACCTCCCGGGAAAACTCTCCCTGATGGGTCGAAGCCGCGGGATGGCACTCCTCGTTGAGGGAAATCATGGGTGGCAGGCGTGGAGGGATGCGTTGATTGCGGTTGCAGGATACCGAGTAGAAGGGTCAGAATCTCGTTCTTTCCGGTCTCCTGCAATGGGTTTCTGCCGGGAACTTCCATGACGCTTCTCGACAGGTATCTTCTTCAAAAATTTCTGGTGCCCTTTCTCTACTGTGTCTCCGGGTTCATCTCCGTGTGGCTCGTGTGGGATCTGAGCGTCAACCTGCCCGACTTCTTATCGGGTCATGCAGGACCGGGCATCATTTTCCGCTTTTACCTGCTTCAGATCCCGAGTGTGATCGTTCTGAGCGTCCCGGTGGGGCTCCTGCTGGCACTTCTCTACACGCTGACACAGATGTCACGCCGCAATGAAATCATCTCGATGCTCTGCGCCGGCAGAAGCCTCTTCCGGATTTTCATCCCGCTCTTTGCCTTTGGCCTCCTGATGACGGCACTGCTGGCACTCCTCAACTATCAGCTCGCACCCCAAGCGGGTTCCGTGAGGGATAAGATCAAGGATGAAATCAAATTCGGCACGAAGCGCTTCAATGGCATTAGCAACCTGCTTTTCAGGAACCGCGAGGACCGTCGACTCTGGTTCATTTCCGCCTTTTTCCCGGATGCAAATCAGCTGGTGCGGCTCGAGATCATCCAGCAGAACGAAGAGGGTGCCGTGTCTGAGAAATGGTATTCACCCCATGCCTTTTACGTTCCGGACACCAAGACATGGGTCCTCGAAAAGGCACGCCATGTCACCGTCGACGCATCCGGCAATCTCGTTACCACGGAGGACTCCCCACGCTTGGAGCTCAGGACCTGGAAGGAAACACCCTGGAAAATCGCCAGCTCCCTCATGAACTCCGAATTCCTGGGCTTGCCGGAATTGAGCGAATACCTGCGCTACAACGCCGAATTTCCCAAGACCAGACTGGCACCTTTCGTCACCCACTGGCACTACCGCTGGGCATTGCCCTGGATCTGCATGGTAGTGATCCTTCTTGCTGGGGCCATGGGGGTTGTCACTGGCCGACGCGGGATCATGGGAGGCATCACCGCGGCGATCGGGCTTTTTGCGGCGATGATTTTCTCCAGCAGTCTGTTTATCGCGCTGGGTAAGGGTGACAGGATACCCGGGTATGTCGCTGCCTGGGGGCCGGTCGTGATATTTCTCCTGATCGGCATCTACCTCTTCTGGATCAAGGCAACCGGGCGCGAGTTTCCCAAGTTCCGATTGCCCGGCCTCTGAGTCGCAACTACTTTCAGGTCATGCAACAGGAATGGAACATTAAGTCACGGTCGGCGGTCTGCGTCGCAACAGGCCGACCCTTCGTTGAGGGGGAAATTTTTCACACCGCGCTGTTCCACACCGCTGAAGGTTTTCAACGTCAGGATCTCAGCGAGGAAGCGTGGACGATCAGGAGTGCCGACCCAACTGCGGAGAGGCCGTTCTCCTCGTGGCGTTCCAAGTTCGAACCGCCCGCCCCACCGCCGAAAGAGACGTTGCGACGGGACGATGCTGAAGGCATGCTGCGACGCCTCGTTGAGGAAAATGATCCGGCCCATACGAATGCCCGCTACCTTCTGGCTGTGATGCTGGAGCGAAAGAGGGTCCTTCGACCCCAGCCCTCGGCTGAGAGCGGGACGCTGATTTACGAGCGAGTCGGCACTGGTGAAACCTTCATTATCTCCGACCCTGATCTCTCGCTCTCCGATTTGGAAAAAGTTCAGATCGAGGTTTCTGCCCTGCTGACAGGACTCGCCGAGCCCCTTCCGAGTACCACCCGAGACCCTGCGGCCTCGGTTGACCAAGGAGCGACCGCTTCTGGCAGCTCTCCGGAAGAGCCCGGATCCGCAGAGTCAGCCTAACCACCCTCAGCGTCACAACGCCCGTGGAGAGCTCGGAAACCTTGGAAGGGGTCGCTTTTTCGGCGGCGGCCGCTTTCCCGCCCAAGACTGCCCTCCCACTCTTCCTAGCACCGATGGCGGGGGTGACCAATTCCGTATTCCGGAGAATCTGCCGCGAAAAGGGAGCCGATATCCTGACCTCGGAATTCGTCTCTGCCGACGGGATCATGCACCGGAATGCACGCACCCGTAGCTATGTCGAGTTCACGGAGGGAGAGCGTCCTATGGGCGTGCAGCTTTTCGGCAGCGATCCCGAACGCCTCGGTGAAGCAGCCAGGCAGGTGATCGACTGGGTACACCCAGATTTTATCGACATCAACTTCGGCTGCCCCGCCAATAAGGTTGTCTGCAGGAACGGGGGATCCTCCCTCCTGCGCGATTGCCCTCTGCTTGAGCGTGTGGCGGATGCCGTCGTGCGGGCCTGCGCACCGCTGCCGGTCACAGCGAAGATCCGTATTGGTTGGGACGCAGGCTCCGTCAATGCAGTCCAGACCGCACGATTGCTAGAAGGCGCGGGCATCCGCCGCGTTGCCGTGCACGGAAGAACCAGGGCCCAGGGATACTCCGGAAGCGCCAACTGGGATGTGATCGCCGAAGTCGCCAGCGCAGTCTCCATCCCCGTGATCGGAAACGGGGACATCGCCGATGGACAGATCGCGACGGAGCGGCTGAAGAGCGGCGTGGCGGGGCTCATGATCGGGCGCGCTGCCATGACAAATCCCTGGATCTTCACCGAGATCCGCACAACGCTCACGGGAAAGTCCTTCCTCCCACCCACTCTCCAAGAGAGATGGCAGCTTGTACGTCGTCATTGCGCGGAGGAAGTCGCGGAACGTGGTGACGAGCGTCAGACCATGCAGGGGATGCGTTCCCGTCTGATGGCCTATACGCGAGGCATGCAGGCTGCCAAACCCCTGAGGGCAAGCCTTTCGGCCATCTCCTCACTCATGGAACTCGACGACCTCATCGCGGGGCATCTCCGCGAGCACGCCAGGGATCACTCCTCCGCTTCAGACTGATCGGTGGCACGGCTTCGGGCGCTGCACAAGCCCCTCTTCGTGCGATAAGCCACGAACCTCATGAAACGCCCCGCTTCTTCGCTCCACTCAATCGATTTGCCAGCCTCAAGAGCTTGCTCCACGTTGAGGCCGCTTCGGTAGAGCAGTTTGTAGGCCTTTTTCACATCGGCCCGCGCCGCACTGCTGATGCCCTTGCGCCTCATTCCCACGGCATTGAGACCGCAGACCACATTGATGATGACGCCGACTGTGTATGGCGG
>Ga0208497_1000788_pt1 | contig 13109 bp, 21 predicted proteins | sample CryBogCBE25Aug07_FD_184555 | JGI IMG/M metagenome (GOLD analysis project Ga0208497, IMG submission 184555) | Freshwater microbial communities from Crystal Bog, Wisconsin, USA - CBE25Aug07 (SPAdes) | ecosystem: Environmental > Aquatic > Freshwater > Lake | place: Crystal Bog, Wisconsin, USA...
ACGTACAAGATCCGCATCAGCAGTATAGTGAGTTTTTCCACAAAGAAGAAATGATGATACACGAGCATACCCCCACTGCTGTTGTGTTGCACCAGGTCTATGTCCTGTCCTCCATGCTGCAAGGCCCCGGTTGTATGATTGCTGTAATATACTTTTCGGAACACCTGTAGCTTTGGCTCGTTCTTGTATAGATTTTGATTCTGGAAAAAGTTTATTCCAATTTTTCGTATACGACGATTTCTTTGTTTTCACACCCTTATCAGTTTTAAAACCGACATAGGCTTTGGGATCTTTGGCGTTTAACGAACCAAACTTATGTATCTCTTTAATTCGTCGCGTTTTCTTGTTTTTTGAAAGACCTGTTAAATATCTTAGGGGTATCATCTAAATTATAGGAAGAAAAGATTACTTGAACGAGCTACCAGGTCCCGCACCATAGTTGTTAAACGCACCTCCACCCGGCCCTCCGTTCGTGTATCCACCCTTAGTATCTACACCCTTAAAATCAGCAATACCGCGAGCACCAGTTCCCTGATAGGACGCAGATACAGGTCCACCGAAATATCCACCACCCTTCATCTTCCGTGTCTTACGACCTTTACGACCTTTACGACGACCACCAACATACTTGGGTGCAGCGACTTCATTACCACGGCTCCATGCCATAGCACCCGGAGCAATACCACCATCAAAACTATAGTATCCGCCACGCATCTTGCGAGTACGACGAGGATGGGCTTTTGATACTTTACGTGCCATTTACTCTAAGCATTAGATTTTTCAATCATACTCCATGATCCATCACCGTTATTCACACAAGCAAGTTCAAAACTTTGTCCTAGTGTACGCAAATATTGTGATGTTTTCAAATCAGGAACGCGTAGATAATCTTCACCAATCTGATAACAATCTGGAATAGCAAGTTTCTTTACTGTAACTAGATTTTCATATTCCCTATAGTATCCCGGTGTTCCAATATCATCCAAATATACTTCTTCACCACGAGATTTATGCTTTGAGTCAGATTTATGGATGAGTTTGAAGTTAAGAGGAACAATAAATTTCAGAAAATCTTTTAGCCAATCATATCTCTGCTTGAATGACGAGCAGGCATATACGCAGTTTCCATTATACATGAAAATATCAGAAACAACAAAGTCATTTTTGATTTTTTCACAACGAATAATTGTGTCGGAACAAATACGTTCATCGGCACAAACTTGTAGAGGAATGCACTCGCGTGATGTGATCCACATACACACGGGAATATTCTTTTCATAGGAAAATACGATCCAACCAGGTGCTCCAATTGTTTGTGGAACTGAAAAACTAGGTCCCGGGGGGACGGGTTTCTTGAATACCATCCGGGAGGACGGCGTCCAACCGTGACGAAGTGCTAACTGATTTACGAACATCATAATCTGGCAATTGTACTTCTTGCTTGGTTTCTGTTAAAACTGGCACTTGCGAAACGAGAGGAAGAATCGGCAATTCATAGTTCACTGTCGGAGTGAATAGTGGTGCTTGGGCTTGAGGGGCTTGCATGGGAACATCGCGGTAGATTATCTTAGGCTCAGGAGGATACAGAACACGCACCATAACAAACGTTAGAACTTGAAGTAATGCCATAATACCAATAGTAGCCAATGCTACATACAATACATCCAGTGCGATCATTGTTAATTAAAAGATTTCTTACTCATCAATAAATACGCAATGACGTCTGTGGAAACTCTTGTGAATGATACGGATATCAAAAAGATTGAGGAGGAGATTAAGGATGTTGTAGTGTCTGTAGAAGAGGTGTGGGGGAAATCATGGTCTTGCTTTGGATGGGAATTACTTGTTCGTAAAGTTCAGCCCAGCCCTCTCCCTGTTCCCTCCAAACCCGAGGCTTCTGTCGTTCTAAAGAATAACTCAGAGTCTCTCGATGCTCCGGCAAAGGTATAACTCCATTCCAGACTTCAAAGTCCATTTCAAAAAGATTCTCATTGACGAAAAAACGTTGACGTTCTTTCAATTCAGGAATATAGCACCATCCATCTTGTGCCCAAATCCTTGTAATTGTATTTGTAAGTTTAGAGACGGAGACTTGTGATCTTTTGACCTTCATTATTAGATTTAATGTTTGGACTGACTAAACGCATTTTATCTCGCAATTCTTTTGAACTCAATAAACATTTCACAAGAATTTCTACATCATACATAGAATTATGTAATTGTCCTTCAGGCATACGCCCAAACAAATGAAAATAAAGTTCAGAAAGTTTTGGAGGTTTGTATCCACTATAGCGTCCTGGAAGTTTACACATATCTGTTGAAGCAAGCATGGAACATTTTTTGCGTTGAGGAAATTCATTAAATGCTTTACGTCCCAAATCCCAATACATCGCATTCACAAGAACATTTTCATCAAAATGCAAATTGTGTGCCACTAAAACATCATATCGTTCTGAAATAAATTCATTCATAGCATATTCCAAATCTACACCATGCTTTTCAGCAAACTCTGTACTAATTCCATGAATAGCTGTTGATTCAGCTGGAATAACCCATCGTGGTTTAATTATGAATGATCGTGTGCTCAAAAGCTCATTATCGTTAAGTAACATCCAAGAAATTGATACAATATGGGGCCAATTTCCTTCCTGTTGTTTTGCTGGAAGCCGATATTTCGGCAGACCAGTTGTCTCTGTATCAAATACTAAAATCCTCATTTTACTAGTCTAATAAAACTAGGGTTTATTAATCCGTTTTAGTCATAATTCATTAGACCATAAGCAATCAAACCGAAGACCACAGAGTGAACTACAAGACCATAATTTGTAGGGCAACCTGACTGCGCTACACGGAACGTCGTGGATAAAGCAGGAACAACGGAAAGTACAACCCCGCCAACTAAGTAGTCAACTACGCGATACGTCATAGGAGAACTTATGATGAAAAATAGCAAAGCTGCAGAAATCGCAGCCCGAGCTTTCCGCGATAGAAGCATTTATATTAACTAAATGTTTTCTTTGTTTCCAAAATTGCCAAAATCCATTGAGGAATATTTGCTACAACTGTTTGAATCGTATGAAAATCTCCTGGAACTTTATAATGAATGTCTAACGTAGAACTCTCACAAACAAATGTTATTGCTGCTAATAAAAATACATTTTTCTGTTTCATACTTCCGGGATTCCAACGCAAAGAATAGAGTTTGAATAGAGCATCCATATACGGATTCAATATACCTGCTTGGGGAGAAGTTTTCGCAGCATCCAATACAATAGTCCAAATTAACCATATGGGTTGGTTAGAAAACTTATCATCGATAAATGAATTAGGACGATGGGCACATGCAAACTCTACCTTTTCCTTCTTTTTCTGTGAAGCATATTTCATTATCCAAGCAGTCCAATAGAACGAACGTATACAATCCTTTACTCCTAAAGAATATGTGAGTTCATTTATTGGAACATACAATTCTAATGGATCTTGAGGGTCAATAATATGACGAGCAAAGTTTGGAGAAGGAGCTTTCAAATTCTCTTGAATCGTTAATGGCTGGAAATCATGTTCTATTTTGATCTTTGGAAATGCCAATACTTTCTGTTTACGACATAAAGCCAAAGTGGCAGCTACTTCACAAATAAGATTACGCACGTCTGCACTATTACGTATTTGCGTCATCTGAATTGGAGTATAACGCTGTTCGTATGTAGAAAAAGTTTCATATTTTTGAACCAAATATAAAAAGACATTTGGAGCACCACGATGAATATGCCGTGCAGAACTCTCAAAAAAGGTTTGCCAAAGAGAATGAACTAAACCAGAACAAAGCATTTCAAGTGACCAATAGCAACAATAATCGGCATTACCGAGTTTAATATTTTCATCAATCACCTTTAACACATGGGGACGAAGGTGGCCGGAAAATGTAAATTTTTGAAAATCCGCAACTGTTCGCGGGTCATGAACATCCATTACTTAGGGCATTGGTGCATTTGGAGGAGAAAATAACGAAGGCCAAGCAGATGTATTGGGAGGAGTAAATACTGTGCTTAACGAAGATAGAATTGGTGAACCAATATCTAATCCGATAGCTTTTAGCCTATATGCGTTATAGTTCAGTACGTAAAGAATACCAAGAACAAGAACAGCTAGAGCTACACCGTGGACGTAGGGCGACGAACCGAGTACGATATATACAACAATAGTTACACCAAGTATACCTAAAATTTCAAATACAATTTTTTGTTTTGCAAGTTCAACATTTAGATTTTGTTTAGAAGTTTTAAGATCATTTTTTGCTTTTTCAACACCAGTTTGAATCACCATGTTTTTTGACTCAGCATCTTTGAGATAATGTTTCATCATATTCGCAGAATCAACATCTCCTTTGTTTTGAACGGCCCGGCTCGTTGAATTGTTGTAGTCGTTTAGCATATGACCTACAATCATATCTCGTTGCTGATCTACGGGAGTTAGGCTTGATTGTATTGTTGCACTCGTATCTGTAGGAACAATAGCTTGAGTAATACTTTCGATCCGATTTGTTGGCCCAGATATTTCCGAGGAATAATTCATTATACTTAGAACCTAAAAAATCCAAGAGCGGCGCCACGTAGTTTAAGAACTGGCACTGCAGGGCCATCAGTAAACCCACGCTGTTTCACGTTATCAACCACAATCCCAGTATTTTTGCGACCAGTCGTACCGTGATTTTTTGCATCTGAAACCAGCAAAGATCGCCGTTTCATCTCTAGAAGCATAGAATAGTCAGGAGCAGGTCCTTTCTGTGCCATGCTACCATTTGCCTGTAGTTTGTTAGTCAATGATACCTTCGGCATTTATTCTACCACTACAAATTAATGGATGCATCAACGTTTCAATCGGCACGGAATTCTCAACTAACAAGTTTTCAGAAAATATATGCTGACTTGAAGACACAATATACTGCTTCTGTCAACAATGCTTTGAAAGAATCAGATCCCACCAAACGCACTACCCTTATCGTTCAATCGATGGGACTAAATAAACAAATTGCTGCTTTAATTAATTCCTTTTCGGGAACGGTTGATCCAAATACTTGTAAAGAGAATCCGGGATTAAAAGATAGTCTGCGGAATGATTTGAAAAAATACAATCAAGATTATGAAAGTATTCAGCAAGGTACTAGTCAACTCACTGGACTTCAAGATGCTATCAAACAGAACGACACAAAAATAACAGAAACTGCAAGCTGGTTCTCTTGGTATTCTGTTATGATCGGAATTGCTATTGTTGTTTTAATTTATATGGTTGTAACTCGTGTATCAAGTCCGCTCAACACACAGACGACCATGTCTGCCGTCTCCGGAAGTCTGGGATAGACCTGTGATTTCAATAATGTCTCCAGGTCGTGCACGAATACGTTTTGCCATCGGATCTTGGCAATCAAGCTTTGGAAGGAGAGTCGCTGTTTGCTGAGTCAATCCAAACTCTTTTAGAAATGCATCCAGATCATCTTTGATAAGAATACGATGTTTGGGGACCTGACGATGCTGTGAAATATCAAATCCAAGATGCCGAATCTCAAAGATCTGAACTAGAGGATTCTCTGGATTTGCGATATACTTTCTTACTGCGTTTAGAACTAGTTCTGAAGGCACAGATGGACTTACGATGATAATTCCACCACGGAGTTCATTAGTTTCTGCGTATTCAATAATCTTTGTGAACTCACGATCCGTTACACGCGTCTTTTCGCTAAATACAATCAATACATTTCCAAACATAAACATATGCGTTTCATCTAGAGGAGCCTGTACTGGTTCAAACTCTCCATTGACTCCTGAATCATTCAACATAACCTTAATAGTTGCTAGTGCGCGATCTTCCATTCTTATTTCTCTATAATCTTAGAATTTCAATTCGTTTTCTATAACAAAGATGAAGTCCATCGTACCCACATTGGCAACTCTTGGAGTTGTAGGGCTTTTATTAGCATATGTTATGTCAATTCGTCCGTCAGAGCATTTAGAGTCGGCGGGAATTGACCAAACGAAACCTTCATCATCTTACGAGCAAAAAACGAATCATTTCAATATGCCATCGTATGATGCTGGACCAATTGAAGGACATGAGACGCCTTTTCGGGTGAATCAGTATAATTCTTACGAAGTTTAAACGATATGAGATTTTATAAGTTAAATGAGGTTTCATGTCCTTTCGTTGCCCCATACGGTTACGACCAAAGAGTATTCAGCATGTGCGTTTACCATGAAAGTTTTGAAGTTTTGTAAAATGATGACTGCTCGAGGACATACTGTCTATCATTATGGTCACAAAGACTCTCAGGTAGAATGTACTGAACATGTTCCCGTAACATTCAATGAGGATTTGGAGAAGGCATATGGAAACTACGATTGGAAGAAGAACTTTTTTCAGCATAATACTGGAGATCATGCTCATCAGATTTTTAATCAGCGGGCAATTGTAGAAGTCGGAAAACGTAAGCAGTCGGGAGACTTCCTTCTGCTTTTCTGGGGATATGCTCATCGACCCATCATGGAAGCTCATTCAGATCTAATAGCTGTGGAGCCTGGAATTGGATGCACGAATGAGCCTTGTACTCCTCAATCAATCTTTGAATCGCATGCAGTTATGAATGTAGTTTATGGACAGTATAAACGCCAGCCACATTGGTACGATGCTGTAATTCCCAATTATTTTGATCCTGAAGATTTCGAGTTTAACCCGGTTCCTAAGGATTACTTTTTGTTTGTAGGTCGTGTTATTGAGTCAAAGGGATTAGGCATCGCAATTGATGTAACACAACGGCTAGGTGTGAAGCTTATCGTTGCGGGCCAAGGAGATGTATCTAGTATTCGTAACCCTGTACCCGATCATGTTATTCAAATTGGGTATGTTGAGCCTAAAGCACGATGTGAGCTGATGAAAAATGCCAAAGCTCTGTTTGCACCTACTCACTATAATGAGCCGTTTGGAGGTGTTACAATTGAGGCATTGTTTTGTGGAACCCCGAATATTACTTCTGACTGGGGTGGGTTTGCTGAAAACAATCTTCATGGAATTACGGGATATCGTTGTCGCACAATTGAGCAGTTTGTTTGGGCAGCAAAAAATATTGACAAAATTTCTCGCCAAGATTGTCGCGATTGGGCTATGAATAACTTCTCAATTCAACGCGTTTCAAAAATGTATGAAGAGTACTTTCAGACACTGCAGAAGGTGTCTGATGGAAGTGGTGGGTACTATGCGACAAATGATGAGCGTTCTGAACTTGATTGGCTTCAGCGCTACTATCCCTCAGGTCCTAAAGCACCAGGGTGTTCTTTTCCCGAGGGTCAGCTGGCAAGGTCGCGTTTTTCCTATGTAACTGGACCTCTGACCATGTCTGCTCAAAATATGGTAAGTGCGTCTCTAGCCAACTCGGATCCAGCGGTACCAACTGAACCCGATGTTTCACTAGTACCCAGTAAACCACCGACCAAGGCCCGTCGTTCAACTGCTCCTCGCGCCAAGAAGCAATAGAATCTTTACTCATATAATCACGATACCGAACTTCACCTGATTCAGATACTGCATATGCAGATTTGAATTGTGTGTCAGTTTCCATCCATTCATTGTAATTCACATCTTTGAATTGAAACTCAATATATTCACACTGCGTAAGACCAGTACATTCCATCTGCAATTGCATCTGATGATAATAAGCTGTAGGAATAGGAGTTGTATCATCAAACTGACGAGAAATAGGACATTTAAATTCTACTAGGTTTCCCATACGCTCACCAGTTGTAATAACTCCATCCGGAGAAGCTCCGAGAAATGAATGAATTGGATGAGGTACACAAGTTGTATCAACAATATCCACATCGGTAAGCTGACAGTAGATATCTTTTGCGATAGGTTCAAACCGTGTTCCCCATAGAAGTGCACGAGGACCATTTCCACCATAGTCTACACGAGGAAGAAGCTTTGAAAGAATAAGTTCACGACGAGAAGCAGGAGTAGAATCTTTTACAGTTTTATGAATTTCTGAAGCAGTCATCATTTCTCCACGTTTGGTATGCCATGCTGCAGTACGTTGATCATCAAACCCATAGGTATCCAGTAGAGTCTTTACTTTAGATTCCATTACTTAAACACATCAATACTATGAAAACTATATGGAGATTCAATCTCAAGAGCAATGGGTTCTGTTTCGTCTTGAAAAGTTTTATGATGAGAAGAATATTCAGCGTATAAAAGATATTCTTGAAGGAAATTCTATTTCACTACGTTTGATTGATTGGTTTGTTACTAATTATTCAAAGAAATATAACGTTTCATATATGTCTGGAACAAAACATGTAATCGTATATCTTGCTTATAAATCGCATCTGAAAGCTTACAGTAAAAAAATGTTTGATCCGTTTTGCCGTTGGAAGCGTATTAAGTTTCATGGTTGTGATACGACAGTAGGTCAATTGAACTTTTTTGAGTGGGCTATTCAGGATGGTGTATTGGAGTATATTGAAACCAATCATGAGCAGATTCAAGGAGATATGGAAGCTCGTCTTCGTGAACCGAAAAATGATACTAAGAAACGCCACGAACTATCTTCTTCTGCTACAAAATCACTAAAGCAACATGATGTTCACGTTACAGTGAAGTTTGATTAAATATTATTCTTAAACAATGTTGTCTAGACTACGCAACTTAATATATACGGATATAGATCCAGATGTATTAGATCACGATGATGACCTAGATGCTGAACTATATACTTATGAAGGCCGTGAAGTGTATCGGGGTCGTTATGATCCACGATATACATCATTTGATTTGGACGTTCATTGGTTGTATGATGAGAATGGAAAGAGAGTTGGGTTAGCAGAATATGATTCAAATGATTTTTCCAAAAACTCTATACTTTGGTATCGTGAAAATCCATGGTCTACTTTGCTTCAAGAAGATTGGAAATCGAAAGAAAAAACACTTTGGTCTATGATGTCTAATGAAGCATATCAGGATTGTTTAGAAGATGATTTTGAAAGTGTAATTGAGCGAACGAAAGATGGATCATATTGTTTGATTTTTCCAAATGATGTATTGAAAGCGAAAAAGACTGAGCTTCCCGTTTTATTTTTAGATGATTCGTTTATTCTTTATGATTTTCCTTTGAATTCTCGTGTTTTGAGACTCATACAGCCGGAGTCGCAGTCCGACGCTTCCGCTGAGGTACCGGCGGAGGAGCAGTCTCCTCCTCATCCAGATCAGGAACCTCAAACGGCACAGCCTGAACAGGAGACGGAGCAGGAGCCTGCTCAGGAGGAGCATCCTCATCCTCTCCATCCTGAATACTATCGCTGAAGATAGAAGCCGCAGTTACACGAGACTGCTGGAATACCTGAGCGTGAGATACACGCCAAGTTACACCGAAACCACCACCCGCCATTACATAGATGGACGCGGAGACAGCGATATTCGCCTCTACGCCCTTCGAGAACACGCCAGACAGAGACTGAGGAGTCACATACGTAGGATTACCCTTGGCATCTACGATGTCTACATTCACACGACCATCGTATACAGGCACCTTGAGTACCAGACTGGGCGGATACTTTCCATTCGGCACGTACTCGCCATCTACCTTGTCTACAGATAGACGCATCAGACCCTTCATGCCATCGCGAATCGCCTCCTCAGACCGCTTCTTGCCAAACCACTTGACACTGTTCTCAGTCGCTGACTGAATAATCTTCTCATTCAGATCCAGAAGGAAGTTATACATCTTACCCGACTCATCCGAATCATTCGCACGCTCCTTTCCGTAGGGATCTGCGCCCTTCAGAGAACCCATAAGAGAGTAGCTTACGCTTCCAGTCTTCTCATCCATACGAGTTAGAACGCCACCGGGAAACGAGAGACGAGGAAGGCGAATACCAATGTTCTGTCCGTCATACTTGATGTTGATTGATGCATTACGTCCATTCTTTGCCTGTCCTACTACGAAACTTACACGAGAGATATCGAGATTGCGAGTTGAGATAATTGCGTTAGTGCTCATTCTGATTGTTGTACTCTTACTTACTCCAATTCTGTTAAATTCGTTTTCAAGGAAAGAAATGTAAACTACCAATGTTCTGTGTTAACTGCCGGACAAGAAAGACTTTATCAAGGTGTAAGAGAAAAGCAATAAAAGGCTTACAATATTGCGGTACACACGCTCGTGCGAAAACAAAACGTATTTGGACTGCTTTGAATGGTTGTGACGCAAAAGCACTTTTAATTCAGAAAGTATGGAGAGGATTTGCTATTCGTAATCGTTTATCGAAACTTGGTCCTGGTGTTTTTAAACGTTCTCTTTGTCACAATGATGAAGAATTGGTAACCTTAGAACCTATTAATAAATTACATCCGTTTTTATATTTTGCATTTGAAGAGAATGGAAAAGTATGGGCTTTTGATATTCATACATTAACTCAAGTATTACTTCGTGATGTTACACCATTAAATCCATATACACGTGTTCCGTTGACATTTGATACACGAAGGAGGTTGCGCAAATATATGCAAAATATGATTCGCCGAAGGGATCCACTATATTCATCTATAGCAATGAAATCTCCAACACAATATCATTTGAATCAACTAACACAATCTCTACATGAGAATGGATTTGATGATTTTCGTCCTGAATATTTTTCAGTTTTGACTGTTCCGCAAGCAATGGTTATGCGTTCAATCATAAGTGTTGATATGAAAATATTGGCAAGTAAACAGATTTTTTCAAGAAGGCATAGGTATGTAGCCATATTGAACAATAAGAATTTTATGCCAAATGCAGATAGAAGGACATGTTTGTTAGCAATACTAATGATTATATTGAGTGATATATGGTGTCCTAGTGAAGAATATGAATTTTGTTTTTTAATTATGAGTGCACTTTATAGGATTTAAACTCCTGAAATACAATTACCACCCTGAGCAACTCCAGTAGAACCTGGGGGGCAAATAACACATACCGTTTGATTTACATCTGGGTTTCGCATCACGCTAACTGTATCGAGACGTTGTGATCCACTAGGACATATTCCAGGAACCAAGTATGGACTACGATCGCGAGTTGTGGCAAAGCATCCGTTATTGTGCCAATCTAAAGAGTAACCTATAGGGCATGTTGGTGGATCCGCGGGTCTCTTAAATTTTCCAGTTACTATTGCTCCAGATGGCATACCTGAAAATGCTGTTAATGGTTGAGAAACTAGAGGTGTAGGTACAGGAGTTACAGCAGCCACTACAGGCGGGGCAACTACCGGAGCGGGTGCAGAAACAACTGGGGGCGCAACAACTGGTGTAGACGCAGGAGCGGGAGCGGGTACTGCCGGTGCAGGTGTTCCAGCTAAAGATGTAGGGTAATATTTTGACATATCTACAGTTGGCATAGAGAGACCCGATAAACCCATAGAAGCTTGTAAATCAGCTGGTGAAGGCGGTGTAATAACTACAGGTGGTAGAGCAGAAGGCGTAGCAGTTGCTCCAGGAACAGTTGCTGTAGTTACAGGGGTTCCAGCAGGAGCGATTGTAGGTGTACTAGAAGTACTACCTGTAGGGAAATATGATCCATAATACGATGACATATCTGGCATAGTAAAGTTTGTTTGAGAGGGAGTACCTGCGACCACTTTTGATGGAGGAGCTGAAACAACAGGGAGGGCGGCCGAAGTTCCCGGGGCTTGCATAATACTATCCACAACACGCCATGTAATGACAATGAGTAATATTAGTAAGACTATTCCGAAAGCTTCGGCAAACATTATTCTTATACAAGAATTTTACTGGCACTTTCCGTTCTTCATTTTCTTTCCCTTAGGGCACTGGTTGGCAGCACCCTCGCGAGCATTCATATGTAAATATACATACGCACCAATAACTGCTACAACTAACGCAATAAGAAGAGTCTTAGACTTCATTTATACTTACAATAGATTTTAGGATGTAGCAGGAGCGATTGGAACTGGTGGTGTAGCAGTAGCGGGAACAGTAGCGGGAACAGGAGGGGGAACTGTCATAAGATTTGATGCGTAAGAAGACCAGTCTGCTACCGGGTTTGCTGGGGTTATAGCCGAAGTAGTTGTAGTAGTTGTGGGAGCTGTTGCGGGTTGAGTAGAAACCGTAGATGCCGGAACAGTCGCCGGAACAGTTACTGGGGGTGCTCCAGGAGTTACTACGGCAGGTAAAGGTGTTCCAGGAGGAGCAATACTTGTCATTATATCATTTAATGATTGAGGGGTCACTGAAGCCGTAGATGTCGTACTAGAAGCTGAAGTCGTGGAACCACTACTTGAAGGACTAAATAGCGATTGCCACCATGATGTACTAGAAGAAGTAGGGGAACTAGAACCTGTTGCCTTACCAAAATAATACATATACACTGGATCTGCAATCACAGGTGGAACTCCAAGTTGACGAGAAAACTCTTCTTGAGTAGGTGCAACTATCGAATTTTTAAATACAGTACCACCCAATACAAGTGCTCCAAGAATCATTCCAAATTGCTCACCTGTTAGAGTAAAAACATCTGTACCAGTTGCATCCTTAAAATGAGAAATAATACTTTTAATCTTATCATCAACCTTTGATAGATCTGGGGACGTTCCTTGCAATTTAGGATACATCATATATTGTGGGAACGAAATATTACCACCCATTTATGTTATTATTAACATTTATTTGAAGCAATGTAATTTGCAGATTTTGTTGCCTTTTCTTCAAATGTACCTTTAGCCAAATCGTTTAACTCACTACGACGTTGACCTTCAGTTAAGGTATTACGAGCATCGGAGAAATACTTATAAGCACAAGATTGTGCGTTATTCATATTTTTTATATCATCGGTTTGTTTCTGCACACCAGCAGGATCAGGTTTCCATAGAGGCATTAAAGTTTGCACATCCGTCTGTTCTACAACAGGAACTCCCTTTACTAAGGTCATATGCTCAGAACTATTCCAACTCAGAAAAAGTAAAAGGAGGACGAGAACAATTAATAAAGATATTACTTTCATTTACATTGAATCAGGATTTTGTTTCTGGAATTGTGATTTAAACAGGTCAGGATAGTAAGAAGTATAC
>Ga0208497_1000789_pt1 | contig 13098 bp, 6 predicted proteins | sample CryBogCBE25Aug07_FD_184555 | JGI IMG/M metagenome (GOLD analysis project Ga0208497, IMG submission 184555) | Freshwater microbial communities from Crystal Bog, Wisconsin, USA - CBE25Aug07 (SPAdes) | ecosystem: Environmental > Aquatic > Freshwater > Lake | place: Crystal Bog, Wisconsin, USA...
CAACCATGAAGAAGCACCTTCAGAGTGCCTCACCCATCGTGCCACGCTCGACACCCCAATCCACATACTCCACAGGGGGTGCTACGAGCAACTCAGGGGGCTACTGGAAAAAGCACTGGTCGCAGCGGTAAGAGTCCTTTATCCAAATAACCGGCTTAGCTAAATGAAACATTGAAATCCGCAATAGCAGATAATCTTACTATTAACCAAACCGCGAATTGGTCGTTGGAAATCGTGTGGATTCACGATTTTCCGCAATAATAACGTGCTCTCCTTTATGAGGGACTACTCTAATAGGATGGTTATAAAGGGATAATCTTATATTTTCATCGGATTCGAGCACAAATTCCGATGCGGACAGATCTGATTTAAGAAGTGGGTAATAAAACCTTTCGATTCTACTTCCTGCTAAATTACGCTCATTTGAGCGAATTGATGTAGGCTCAATGAAACCACTATCAAGTTCAAAGAATCCAATGTCTAGAGTGATTTCATCTTCAAAGCAGCTAACAAAGGCCATTGGCTGGACATCTCCCATTTCGACGCCAGTAAGTTGCTTAATTGCTTCTGGTCGAATATCTATAAGAATATCGTGAAAAGCTACAAGGCAGTGGAGCTGAAGATAACGTTTATCTGCATCAGAGAGTTTATGATTTAGGGCTTTTTGATTAAGTAGCCCATCTTCAATTGCATCCACAATATCTAAAAGTGAAATAGGAGGCTTGCTTAAAGCGTATTCTTCTACAGCTAAAATAATTCTTCGAATCATCTCTCTATCTTCATCAGGAATCCCTCCTTTTAGAGTTAGATGGTAAAATGTATTTTTTATATCAGTATAGCCTGCTCTTGTTCGATCCGAATAAAGATGGCTAATTGTAGCCAATAGCTCATCCCTAGAAAATCCTGAAGGAAATAGATCGCCAAGTTCGCACCTAAGTTCAAATTCTGAGGCATCCTCCAGATATTTTTTCGACATGCTGAATATGTGGGATGGAAGTGGATCTATTCTAATATGCTCATGATCTAGGTATGTATAATAGATATGGGTAGCCCAAATCGAGATTGCCGATTCCCATAACCATCCCTGATTTCGCCGGATATGAGCAATCGAACTTCCCCATTCCTTAAATATATTTCCCCCTTCAAATTCCCTAAAATGAATTAATATAAATTGAAGGTCGTTGGATGTAAGACTTCTATTTTTTAATGCTTCAGCAAACTGTAATAAAATAAACTGCCGCTGTGGCGTAAGGTTATTAGGAAAGATTGGAGACATAAATTCAAATTTTTAATGATTTGATTTTCATGCACTTTTCATAATAACTACATTTTAAAATATAGATGTAAGAAAAGTTTCTTTATTCTACTGTAAGCCAGCAGTGCAAAATTGGATTTTACACCTCACTAGCAGTGACGACTACTGAGAAGTCTACATCGAGAGCTTCAAAGTGTTTTCTGCCACAACGAATCTTTTCTGCTTCGGAATTACGGAGTTTCTCGAAGTTCTTTGTGCTCTTTGTTTCACGAACTAGGTAAAGCGTGTTGTCGTCGTGTTTTAGGATTGCCCAGTCAGGGTTATACTTCCCGATGGGGGTCTCGATCTCGAACCAGGAAGGAAGCTTCACGAAGAGCTTGATGTCCTCCCTTTTATCCAGAGCCTCGGCAAACTCTCGTTCAATTTCCGAATCGTAGACAACCGCATCGTAGAGAGATTTTTGAACCTCAAGGCGATTGTTGAGATAGCCGACAATCTCCCTCTCTTCAAAGAGTCGCATGCTCCATTCTTCATCCGCAATCCGCTCGTATTTGATGCCATCGATCATGAGTCGATGAAGCTCCCTATTCAGGATGGCAGCCACCTGCTGCATGAACTTCTGAGGATTCAAGAAGAAGTCATCCAACCGACCGCTCTCAATAAGGACTCGAGATAGCGTAGACCGCGTCAGTTCTGTTTCATTTTGCAAATAGGCCATGATGTCGGGAAGAGCACCACTATATCCCACAGCCTCACTGCGCTCCCGGATGACTATTCCACCCACTCCACCTCTGTTTTGCTCAACCTGAGTTTCTGTATACCGCACCCTTGCAGGTTCGATGCGGTCCATATCACGGATGGCTTTCAGAGCGTGCTGGATGAGTTCATCCGTGGAGTATTCCACTGAAAAAGTGGTCTTCGGTTTGATGCGATTCCAAAGCTCCTGAAACTCTGGATCAAGTGTGACCTCTTTCCTCAGGCGGAGTTTTTTCCCCTCCTCATCCCTCTTGATGTGTCGCTCGATTCGGTAGCCTTGGAGTGTCTCGATGATGTCGGCTTTCAGTGTGATCTGTTCTGGTGGTAACCCGAGATCAAATCCAGGAGCCTGAGGGTTGAATTTCGCGAGAATCTTCCCAGAGGCATCTAGGAAGCCTCGCTCGATCAGTCCCTTCCAGATTTTTTCAGACTGCTCACGTCCGACCGTCTTCTCCTCCTCACCCTCCACAGTAATCAGTTTGGAAAAAGCCCATGCCGGAACTTTCCCGAAAGTCACTCCACAGTCCTCCTCGTACTCCGTCTGGAGCAAACGGGCGAAATCCTCGTAGCTCTCATTGGCAACCACCAAAAGCTTATTGATATTCTCATCAAAGACCCGTTCTCCGTTCTGATTAACCGGAAGCCTGAGGCCACGCCCGATCTCCTGACGCTTCTTCATCGAAGAGCGCGTTTCATTGAGTGTGCAGATCTGGAAGACATTCGGGTTATCCCATCCTTCTCGCAGCGCTGAGTGGCTGAAGATGAATCGAAGAGGCTCTTCGAGTGAGAGCAGTTGCTCCTTCTTCTGCATGATCAAGGCATAGACATCATCATCCGCCTGTGTAGCTCCATTGGTGTCCTTGAAGACACCCTTCTTGTCCTGAGCAAAATAGCCGTTATGCAGTTGCTCTAGCGGAAGAGAAGCTGTCGGAAGCGATCGATAGCGTTCTTGCACGATCAGCTTGCGGAATGCCGCCTCGAACTCCTGGGCAAATTTCCCCTGCAGAGCTCGACCCTCTTCGTCGTAGGAGCGGTAGTTGGCTACCTTATCGATGAAGAAGAGGGTGAGGACTTTCAGTCCCTTGTCTTGAACCTGGAGCTCTTTTTCCAAGTGCTTGCGGACCGTATTCTCGATCTGAATGCGCCAAACATCATCGCGGATCCCACCGATTTCCTGAGCGAGATTGAGTGCTCTCCCATTCGTGAAAGCGACATGTTCCGATCCAGGCGTGGCATCCACAGAATCGACCACCCAGTTATCCTGATAGCAGGCCCTCTCTCCGGAGAGTAGATGGAGATCTTCTCCTCCTTTGACCTTGATCGACTTTTCTTTCACCCCGCTTGCGCTTTGCACATGGATGACGATCTTTGCCGTAGGCTGCTTGGCTTTGCCGTCGTATCCGATTTGAGTCACTTTGACGAAAGCCCCATTCATGGCATCCGCAGCAGTGGCACTGGCCACAACGATCTGCTTCACCAGCCCCAGCTCATACGCCCTGATAGGATCCAGCCGATAGACGAGATTGTAGGGATTGCGATGCGTGGCTGAGAAGCGAAGCGTGCAAAGAGGATTCAGTGATTGAATGGCCGTCTGAGCCTTGTCCGTACTATCCACGCTTTGCGGTTCATCAATGATGACGATGGGGCACGCAGCTTGAATAAATTCGATCGGTTGCCGCCCAGAGAGCTTATCGTTCTCTTTGTAGATCACATTGCTCTTGGTCTCAGCCTCCGTCCCCGTGAAGTTCTTACGAAAGGCATCAATGTTGATGACCAGCACCTGGATCGTATTGCTCGTGGCAAACTGACGAAGCTTGTTCACCTTCTTGGCATCGTAGACAAAGTGCTCAAACTCCACGTTGTTGTAGAGCGCTCGGAAATGCTCACGGGTGATCTCTAGGTTTTTGAGCACGCCTTCACGGATCGCCACACTCGGGACGACGATAATGAACTTCTGAAATCCGTATTTCCGATTCAGTTCAAAAATCGTCCGAAGATAAACGTAGGTCTTCCCTGTACCCGTCTCCATCTCCACGGAGAAATGAGGACACCACTGATTCTCTTTCCCATCATACCATTCCCAAGACTGGATCGACTGTGTGTGATCCAAATCATGACGCTCCTGCACCGTCTGAAGGTTCTGGAGAAGCTTCTGTCGATCGATTAGCAGCTGATTCCCGACTCCCAGTTCAGATCGGGACTGCCCAGCAAAGAGCTCGGTATCGAGGGTTTGGAAGATGACTGAGTAATCCGGCTTGCCGAGCGGCTGCCCATCAAACAGATCGACAACGGCATTTACCGCGTCGAGCTGATACTGCTGCTGAGGGTCGAACTGGATCTTCATTCCGTCGCCGGTGTTTTTGCAGAAGTATATGCCTGATCCGGACGATTCGCGGCTCCAGCATAGCGGTAGCGCAGACTCCCCTCCTTGATCATGGCATTCAGGAAGCGCTGCTGTACTGCCCCCTTGCTGCGATTCAAAAGTTGCGCGATCTCAGCGCTATTCAGGAATCTTCCCTGGCACAGTTCTTCGATCACTCTTTGGGTTTCTTCAGCAGTTGCCTTCGCCTTTGAGGCGATAGGATCCGCAATTGCCTCGAGCCTCGCTCGCTCTTCAGGTGAGATGGTCGATAGGATTCCTCCCTGTCCTCCTACACCTCTCTGTTGGGAGTCCCCAGGCAACTGTTGGGAGTCCCCAGGCAACTGTTGGGAGTCCCCAGAGGATTGTTGTAAGCTCTCTTTTGAAGTGGAGCTAAATAGGTCAGATTCTGTGTTTTTTGCTCCATTTAACCGGTAGGTAGTCCAGCGCCTCCGATTATCGGAAGCCAAGAGTCCCCGATCGCACAGTCCCTGGAGCAGTCGAGTGATATCCACCGGGTGCTCATCGAGCAGCTCACGGAGGCGAACGTTTGTGACGGAATCCTCGATAAGGGCAGTAGCCAAGGCCTGCAGCTCTGCAGGAGATAGCCCCTCCACCACCTCCTTGCCGAAACGCTCTTCTAAAGCCCGAAGTGTCTCATCGGGAATCAGGCTGACCATTGGCAAGATCAACATCACCCTGTCTGGCTCAGACTGCCGCTTCATCAGTGGAGTACGCCAGTGTCTGCTGCGCCACCCCTTGAGAATCGTATCCACACCGGATCCAGCCCTTTCTCCGCCGCCGATCATAAGGAACATTTGCTGAAGCCCTTTATTTCGACACTCACTGGCTCCGCCTCGGCGATACTGATCGAAGGAAACGAGGAGCGTCCCTGGATTCTCGATGACGAACTGATCGGGATAGCGCTCGATCACGGTCCCGCCAGGACAGTTATAGTCCGCATGGATGAGCGCATTGACGAAAGCCTCTCGTAGGGCCTTATGCGCTGGCGTTTCATCACGACGCATTCCGGCTTCGAGTTGGAAGGGCGTGGGCAAACCAGAGGAAAGCTTCGGCCAGACCCTTTGATAAAACTGGAAGAGATTCCCTTCCCACGTTCCATCGGGATAGATCCTGTCGGTCCATCGGATTGAGGGATCCAACTTTTCCCGATAATCCGGGAAAAAATTCGGTGCAGCATCGGGGTCCTTGATCACATCACCCTTTCCGAACATCAGAAGACCGGCCAGCGTCAGCCCCTCTCGTCCCGAATTACGATCCCGACGCCACCCCTGCAACTTTTCAAGCAATTCGCGATTTTCCAGCGCGAGCCAGGGATGATCCCCCTTCGCCGCACGGAAGCGCTGCCGATACTGTGTTAGACTTGCCTGATCCAGATCATCGAGCGTGAAGCCCTCCAGGATCCTATAATCAGAAGGAGTCTGATCGTCAGCATCGGCGAACATTCTACGCACCTCAGAATCCGTACAGTGGTAATCCCCTTCATGGCGCCTCTTGAAGGTATTCCCTAAAGGAGAGCCATTCAGATAAACGGGTTTTTGCGCTCTACCGGCAGTAGGCACATGCAGTGAGAGTAGAAAGCCATCACCCATCGGGTGCAGCTTCAGATCTTCATCCCTGCAAAGGTTGTGGTTCACCTTGCCGCGATTATTTAGCGTATTCCAAAGGTCGCGCTGATATTGCAGTGCACGATCTTCAGAGAGACCATCCAGATTGATACTACCATCTGACTGCTCCCTGGCCCCGAGAACAATGACGCCTCCTTCCGTATTGGCAAAAGCACTGTAGGTTTCCCAGAGATCTCCGGGAAGTCCACCGCGGGCAGACTTGAACTCCCAGTCAACGCCCTCTCCGATGACTGCAGCTTCTCGGATCTGATCGAATGTCACGGAGGAGGGCATGGTTGATTCAGAGTTGAATTAGATTAGACCGTGCGGAAGCTGGTGACGCCCTTGGTTTTCATCGTCTGGACGGCATTCGTCTTAAGCTGATCGTTGCCAGCAAAGCCTTCGTCGATGCAGACGACCCTCTCAGGCTTTAGCGCGGCCATTTCCTTGATGACCTCTGGGGTGAGACGCTTCTCCAGACAGATGAGCATGGCGCCGTCAGCGATGCTATAGACAGTGAGATCAGCCAGCTTCAGCTCTTTGATGGGTGTTGTGAGAGGGAATCCGCTCTTGAGTAGAATCTCAAAGAGGATGTCCTCCTGCGTGCGGCCGTCGACCAGATGATGGACATGCATTTCGAGTTGCTGGGCCACTGCGGCGGACTCCTTTGGGACATCAGCATCCCAAGCCTCGAAGTTCGAGCTTTGGAGTTTGAAAACTTTGAATCCCCTATCCTGCTGTGAACCTTCTTCTAGAGACAACTTTCCAATATCCTCATCATTAAGTTTTTTGATAACGCGACGAACACGCTCTTTAGTGATATCAGAAACTGTTTTGAAATTTTTATTTTCTAATCGCTCAGGCAACTGAACTAAAATAAACCGACGCCTCTTTTCTTCTGATTTATTAAGTCTTAATATGCTATCACCCGTAGTCCCTGATCCAGCAAAAAAGTCTAGTATTATGTCATTATCTTGGGATCCGCATATTTTTGCTAGGTACGAAACAAGATCTGTTGGTTTTGCAAAATCAAATGGAATATCAAGTTCGGTAAGTTCTTGAGAGCTGTGGCGATTCTCAAATTTATCAAACATATCTAGAGGGAGACTTCCTTCCTCTAATCTATCATCGAGCCAAATTTTTGTATAAATATTCCACTCGCTTTGATTTCCATCAGGCGTAATAAGTGGAGAGGTTTCTGTCCTTTTAAATTCTATATTATTGGTCTGCTCTTTATATGTTTTATATGTCCATCTCCAAACTTTATCATCCTGTGTTTGAGGTTTTACACCTGATCCATCCTCTACAACAGTCGGCATCGTTTTTCCGGGTGGTATGGCATAAGTACCATCAGGACATTTAATATAGTATCGCTGATTAGTACATCCTCGCAACGGATCTAGTGAAGACTGATAAAGCCCCATACTTCGATACCGCTGACCTTTTCGTTCGCCACTTGTTTCTATTTGAGTGTAGACCTTGTTTATTAGGTCTTCTGATAAGGCGTCTCTAAAATCATGCGCCGCATCTAGATTTTTTGCATATACGACTACGTAATCAGTATTTGGAGAAAAGAACTTACCTTTTTGTCCACCTGTTTTTTGCAAACGAGTACAAATCGATATGCGCTGCTCTTCTCCAAATATCTCATTACAAATCGCAGTTAGGTTTGAAATCTCATTTTGCCCAATAGAGATAAAAATCACCCCATCATCTCGCAAAAGATTTCTGGCAAGATAGAGGCGCGGATACATCATATTTATCCACTTGGAATGGAAGCGGCCGTCGGCTTCTGTATTAGTCGCATACTTACGACCTTCGCTGTCGACCTGGCCCGTGTAGCGCAGGTAGGTATCTAGTGACTCAGCGTAGTTATCCGGGTAGATGAAATCGTTCCCCGTGTTGTAGGGAGGGTCGATGTAGATCATCTTGACCTTTCCGAGGTAGGACTTCTGGAGGAGCTTCAGCACCTCAAGATTGTCCCCCTCAATAATGAGATTCTCCGTTGTATCCCACGCGACAGATTCCTCCTTAGCTGGAACAAGGGTCGCCATGCTCGCCTGCTGAATCGTCCGGAAGCACTCTGCCTTCCCAGGCCAGCTCATGCCATAGCGCTCCTTCCCGGCATCCACCATCTCTCCGAGAGCGAGTTTCAAGCGGTCAAAGTCTACCTTCCCTCCTTCTGTAAAAGCTTCCGGAAAGGCCGCCCGCAGCGCCTCCTGCTTCTCGTCGGCTATATCGTGCGATCGAAGATCGAGTTTTTCAGGTTGGTCAGACATAAGCTTTTTCCCAAGTAGCGTTTAAAGCCGCGAGTACAACAGGCATACAATTCTCAAATTCTTCCTTGGTGATTTCGTTACCGATCTTTTTTGCCCACTTCTTTTTTTGTTTGCCCGTGGGATTTTGAGGAATGGTCCACTCAGGCCTTTTTGGATAGTAGTCCTCAAGCTGTTGAACAGGAAGGATATGGAGCTGCCTATTTTGTTCCAAGTGAGAGTTCTGAGCCTTAAACAAGTCAAAGTTAGCCTGTTTTTCCGCATGTGGCTTGTCGCACAAAATCGCGAGTTTCATTTTGTAGATAGGCCTCATAGCCAGCGGCTTGAATACCATATTTATCCCCTCCATGCTTTTCTCTTGCCGCTCGTGATCGCCCAGTGCAGGAACGACTTGGATGGTTGGCTTATCCGGATAAATTCGGGCGATTACACGTTCCAAAAAGAACTGCTCGCTTTGACCTTCTACGATTAGAAAATTGGCTGGCAAAAGCAGATCGGCAGGGTTCCCACCGAGAAGTTGGTAAACGACATCCTGCTTCCCGACTTCGCCTAACTTGCTGATCGCGGTGCTTCCCTCGGATTTATCTACGCAAAATATATTCTGTTGTTCGTGTTCGTCAACAATGAGGACTGATGAATGGGTGTTGATAAAGACTTGGTCAACTGATTGCGACAGCTCAACGAGAACGGATTTAAGCTGACGCTGCGCTGATGGATGGAGGTGTAATTCAGCTTCATCGATGAAAAAGATAAATGCCTTTCCGAGGGCGTCCTGGCGCCGAAAATCAGCGTGCGTTTTAATGATGGCCAGCATCAAGGCTCGCTGCATTCCATCTCCCTTCTCCGTGGCATCCGTCTCGACTCCATCGTCCACCTTCGTGGAAAAATTCTTTAACAGGTCGTCAAACTGAGGCTCCTCGACAGCGAATCGAAGATCATTACAGTCAGGAAACTGCTGATGTAGGTGCTCTTTCACCTGGCTGCTTAACTCCTTCAGCTTTGACTGAATACCGGACCCCTCTGACTGGAAGAGAATTTCGAAGGCTTTCCGAAAATCCCTATACGTCGCATCCTTTTCGAGAATTTCTGTCAGCACTCCTCCTAGCATCTGTCCGATTGGAGATTTGGTCGAACACCCCGAAACGTCTTTTAGATGCTTAGTTGCTTCGACGAATTCAAATCGGGGAATACAATTATTGAAGGCGGTGTCCACACCGCAGGGTTGCTTCTTCCATTCCTGCTTTTCGGGATTCCATAAGAAGCGATCTTTCGCAGTTTTTGACGATCTCCGCATAGTCATGGCGTCGGAATCTTTGAGGATGTTTTTTAGCTTCGTTTGATTCTCCTCATTAGAGATGTGAGCGATACCCTCCCGAACATTCGTAAACGTGATCTCAACGATAATTTCGGCATCAGCCTCGGTGTCTACTGTCCTTAATTTCTCGATGTCCCCTTTGCCGGAATAAAACCATTCGATCGCGTCGAAAATATTGGTTTTACCGTGATTATTTCTGCCCACGAAAACATTAAAATCAGACACTTCTATTTCCGCTGATTTGATGGAGCGGAAATTTTCGATATAGATTTTTGAAATTTTCATATAATTCTCCAAAAGATTGTAAAAAGATTTTTCTGACTCAGTTGCTGACTGAGCTTTTTCTCTACTTCATCAAGGAGCGAGTCTTTCTTCTGTTCGATTTCACTGGCTGCAGCCTCGTACTCTTTCCATGCCTCGTCACGCTTGCTCTCCAGAGTCCGTCTTTTCCTCTCTAACTCAAGCTTCTCAGGGAGGTTCTTTGCAACTCTAGCGGCTCGCTTGCCGAGGCGAATCTCTTCCTCCAGGTCTCTCAGATGAATCTTCAAAGAAGCCCGGCGGTCCTCTCCCCATCGGTCGAGCTTATCCAGCTCTGCATCAAAGAAGCTGCCATTTCGCAACTCTAACTCGGAAAGGATGTTCTGTTTCTGAGTATCCTGCTCGATCGTGAGCTTTTCCCTCAGGGCAGGCAGCAGGTCAGGAATGATCAGCTCCTCTTCAGCGCCCAATGAGAAGAGGCGGCGGCATTGCTCACCGCTTAGTGCCTTTCCAGTGTCCAATACACCTGTCAGAAGGAGATGATCCTCAGAGTCAAAGGCTGAAATCGTGAGGAGATCACAGGTGAGCCAACCTTCCTTACCTACAAGCTCCTCTAGGATCGTGATGCGTTTACCAGAACCCGTGTAGTCGAACACGAGAGTCTTTGTTGCCAACTCGGCCTCCTTGCAGCGGGTGATGACCTTCTGAGCTAGGGGGTGACCGATACGGTAGAGATTGGCATCTCCGATACTCTTCCCAACTCGGTAGGGGCCAGCATGGATATGCTCCTCAGGGAAGGGATTCCGTTTCAGGACGAAGCCGTGGAGGTCGTCATCGAACTCGGCATCTCCGGCCAATGTGTGGCGAGTAATCTGCCATAACCATGACTCGTAGCGGTCAAGCACTTCGCTGCTCTGACGGAGGTTGACACGGAGCTTCTCGTGAACTTCCTCGTCGAAGTTTTCCAGAAGCTTCTGTCGCGTCTGACGCATGCGGTCATCGATCTCTCCCTCCATTTCACGCTGAAGAGCATCAAACTCGAACTCAATTTGCTCTTCCGTGCGGCAAGTCTGGTAGATATCGACGATTCTCTTCTCAAAATCCACGCCGGACTCGATGACGCCAAGCACCTCGTCGCTGGCACCGAAGACCCCGCTGAAGAGTTTGAATTTCTCCTCCAGAAGCTGATAGACGCGTTGGTCGGCGGCATTCTTCTTGTTTAGGAAGTTCACGACGACGACATCGTGCTTCTGACCGTAGCGGTGGCATCTACCGATGCGCTGTTCGATGCGCTGGGGATTCCAAGGAAGGTCGTAATTTACAACGAGGGAGCAGAACTGGAGATTGATCCCCTCGGCTGCTGCTTCTGTAGCAATCATGATCACTGCCTCCTCGCGGAAGTAGTCAACTAGGGCTGCTCTCTTGTCAGCCGTCGGCGATCCGCTGATCCGGTCTGTGCCAGCATGACGTTCTAACCAGCGTTCGTAGATGGCCTTGGACTCTGGATCAGAATTGGATCCATTGAAGAGTACGATCCTCTTGGCATATTCTGTCGTTTGGAGAATGTCGCGGAGGTATTCCTGTGTCCGGCGACTCTCGGTAAAGATGATGGCCTTTTCACTGCTGCCACGCTGACGAGCCTCTGCAAAGCCCTTGTGAAGGGCCGTAAGGAGAACCTCCCCCTTGGAGTTACGGACGATCGATTTGGCGAGATTGCTGAATTCCCTCAGCGTCTCGACTTCCTGCTTCATCACCTCGATCTGCTCAAGAGTGTAGGAAGTCTGTGGATCTTCTTCGGCATGTGCCTCCTCATCTTCTTCCTCTTCCTCCCATTCATCTTCGATCTCGTCCAGTGCCTCAAAGTCCCTGCTCACATCCTCTGGAGGAGTTTGTATCCGCCCCGCGTTGACCGTTGCTTCAGAAAGACGTGCTGAGAGTCCCTGGAGAGTACCCGAAATCGCGTAGGTGGAAGAGGCTAGGAGCTTCCTCAGGATTAGGGTCATCAGTTTACGCTGTCTCGATGGAAGTGCGTAAAGACTGGGGCGCTGGAGGTAATCTGAGACCAGGTCGTAGAGTCGCTGCTCTTCCTCACTCGGATAAAACTCCTGCGTGATGGGTATGCGGTTTGTGTATTTGACGTATTCCAGTACCTGGCGACGCAGAGTGCGCTGGCAGACTGTCTTGAGACGTTCCTTCAGATCAGCAAACTCGCTTTCTCCGTTGAGGCGGGAGAATTGGGACTTAAAGCTTTTGAGATCACCAAAGGTGAATTCGTCGATCAGGCTGACCAGCCCATAGAGCTCCAGTAGTGTATTCTGCAGAGGTGTGGCCGTTAGAAGTACCTTTGGGGCACGGAAGACAGCCTGCTTAATGGCATTGGCGATTTTATTGGAGGGCTTGTAAACGTTCCTCAGTCGGTGAGCCTCATCGATGATCACGAGATCCCATTCCACCTGCTCAACGTACGGCTGCTTGGTTTTCGCAAACTGGTACGAGCAAATCACCACAGAAGGCTGATCGAACGGATTCAGGTTCCGCTTCTTGATGTCCTCGTTAAAGGATCGTGCCTCTAAAATTGCAGAGGGCAGGAAGAATTTGTCGGCCAACTCCTGGCTCCATTGTTTCCTCAGATTGGCTGGGGCAATGACGAGGAGTTTCCTGCGATGCTCTGCCCATTTCTGTGAAAGAAGGATGCCCGCCTCGATCGTTTTCCCGAGTCCGACCTCATCCGCAAGAATGGCCCCCTTAGAGAGGGGAGAACGAAAGGCAAAAAGGGCTGCATCAATCTGGTGGGGATTCAGATCCACCTGAGCATCAGCCAGGGAAGCCGCCAGTTTCCCAACACTGTCCGAAGGGCAACGCCTCGTCAGCTCGTGAGCAAAAAACTTGGCGTGGTAGTCGGTGAGTCGCACAGGAAAAAGGGATGTGCGACAACTATCCGATGCCCCGATTTCTGACGAGGCAGGAATAGCTGATTTCATCGACTATCCCTACCAGACAGTCACGACAGGATGTGTCCACCCCTTACCGGAAATCCCCTAGAATTCTTCCGATAAGAGATGGACCCTGTACCTACGACTAGAGTGTCTCTTCCGTCGGCAGTAGGTCCTTTAGATCCATGGGCTGCTTCCGTTTTAACAAGAAGTTATAGAGCCTCCATTCCGGATCCGGAACGGTCTGCTTGTATGGTGGAAAAATAACCGTGGTAGTTCTTAATCCGTCGACTGCCTCTTCTCGGTAGTAGGCCTCGA
>Ga0208497_1000791_pt1 | contig 13076 bp, 8 predicted proteins | sample CryBogCBE25Aug07_FD_184555 | JGI IMG/M metagenome (GOLD analysis project Ga0208497, IMG submission 184555) | Freshwater microbial communities from Crystal Bog, Wisconsin, USA - CBE25Aug07 (SPAdes) | ecosystem: Environmental > Aquatic > Freshwater > Lake | place: Crystal Bog, Wisconsin, USA...
TTCAACATCCCAACCACCGTTTTCTAACTTGTGTTCTGCTGCTTTGATAACATCTTCCCACCTGGAGTAGAAGAAGTATTCTCTGCACATATAGGTCCACATACGTGGGTCCTGGGGAAACTCTTTGACTGCTAGTTCCAGCAGTTCTATGTATTGGCTACGAGACTTGTTATTGTCTGGCAGATGCTCGATAACAGCATTGCGGATGTCGCAGTCAATTGTTTGGTGTTTGCCGTAAAAGACATTTACCTCATGGCATGGATACTTCCATGTCCAATTCCACCTGGAGTGAAGTCTGTCTCGCTCCCATTTGTTAGCATCAGTCTTCATGATAATCCAGCCGAGGTCAGCCCCAGCCTTCCACTTTTTGCGTACCTTCTTGAAGAAGTCTGGCTCAGGTACTTCGTCTAAATCCAGGATAAGGCATACGTCAGCATCGTCTGGCACTAAGGCCAGTGCTGCATTGCGAGCCATGTCAAACCTAAATGGCTTGATGTTGATTTGGTGGACTGTTACTCCCAGCGCTTTAAGCGCTTCTTGTGTTCCGTCCGTGCTGCCAGTATCAGCAACGACAACATAATCAGCATCAGCACAGGCTTTCGCAAAACGTTCCGCATGAAGAATCTCATTCTTTGATATTGCATACACAGCAATCTTCATGGTATAAGTTTATCACATACCGCCAAGCATTAGTATGTCGTAAAGATTGGCTGCGCCTGTAGCACCTGTTGAACCCGTGGACCCAGTTGCTCCCGTATTACCTGTAACGCCAGTTGGTCCTGTCGGGCCAGTAGGCCCTGTCGTTCCAGTCGCACCAACGCTGCCAGTAGCGCCTGTTGCGCCCGTGTTTCCAACAGCCCCATTCGTTCCAGCAGTACCTGTAGCCCCTGTCGCACCCGTGGCTCCATTGGTTCCATTTGAACCAGCAGGTCCAGTTGGTCCAGTTGCGCCTGTAGAACCATTAGTTCCCGCTGTTCCTGTTGCGCCTGTCGGTCCTGTTGCTCCTGTTGCGCCGTTGGTACCTGCGGTACCAGTTGCTCCTGTTGGGCCTGTAGCCCCAGTTGCTCCGTTAGTTCCTGCGGTTCCTGTGGCACCCGTTGCTCCTGTCGCTCCAGTATTTCCAGTTAGTCCAGTTGAGCCTGTGTTACCTATGGCTCCTGTGTTACCTGTATTTCCTGTTGCGCCCGTGTTGCCTGCAACTCCAGTCGGTCCAGTAGGACCAGTGTTGCCAGTAGAACCAGTGGCGCCAGTAGCGCCAGTATTGCCGTTAGCGCCATTTGCACCAGTTGCTCCTGTCGGTCCGAGTTGGGTGTACATAATCTGCTCAACGTGAAGATTTACACTAGGAGATGCAGGGCGAGTTGGTGATGTACCTGCCGATACAGCCAACAATTCCATATAAGTATTTTGTGATGACCAATAGAATTGAATGTAATCGCCAGCATTTACGGTTACTAAATCTTCAATGTTTGCAAGCACTTGGTTATTAACACCAGCAGTTGTAAAGACTGCCGTTGACTCGGTTACGGCTGTGCCGTTAAGTGCATACCAAACGTTAACTTGATAGTTGCTTCCACCGCCTGTGGTAATGAACTGACCTAAAAGGTTTACTGAGTAAGTCCCAGCGTAGGTAAAAGTTATCTGACTGCTTGAAACAATACTTACACCGCTTGAACCAGCATTGGTGTTAATCGTAATAAGGTTTGCGCTAGTAGCGCCAGCGTTGGTTTGGGTTGTAGTATCGTAAAAGTTTCCGTAGTAGCCTAAAGCGCCACCTGCGCCTGTGGCACCTGTAGGACCAGTTGCACCAGTAACGCTAGGACCAGTGTTTCCAGTGGCTCCTGTAGGCCCTGTAGGGCCAGGAACGGTGCTTGCAGCACCTGTGTTACCAGTGTTACCTGTATTGCCCGTAGCGCCTGTATTACCCGTTAATCCAGTAGGGCCTGTAGGGCCTGTTGCACCTGTGCTTCCGACAGCACCTGTCGCACCAGTGTTTCCTTGGGCACCTGTGTTTCCAGTGGCTCCTGTGTTTCCGATTGCTCCTGTGGCACCTGTGGCCCCCGTATTTCCCTGAGCACCAGTATTACCCTGTGCGCCAGTATTACCAGTGGCCCCTGTTGGTCCAGTACTTCCTGTTGAACCAGTTACTCCATTTGCCCCTGTGGGTCCAGTAGACCCTGTGCTTCCAATAGAACCTGTTGGGCCAGTAGCACCCGTGGGTCCTGTCGTTCCAGCCCCTGTGCTTCCTGTGTTACCTTGGCTTCCAGTAGGTCCAGTCGGGCCAGTGCTACCTGTAGCACCTGTTGCACCGCTTGGTCCAGTTGCTCCAATAGAGCCAGTGGCTCCTGTATTTCCTGCTGAACCTGCTGCTCCAGTTGAGCCTTGTCCGCCTGTACTTCCAGTGGCTCCAGTTGCACCTGTGTTACCTGCCAATCCTTGGTAGCCCTGAGGACCTTGTGGGCCGATAGGGCCTAATTCTACAATGTCAAGTTGGCTAACAGCAATGTCATAGACATTTGTAGTGATGGGAATTTCAACAATGGAAATTGTGTCAGGAGTAGTTGTCATTAGTGAGTCACACTCACATTCACGATGAAGACACCCTGAAGAATTTTATAGACAGTTCCGTCTGTATTGTTTGTAAGATTCAAGTCGTACTGATATGTGCCTGCTGGGAGAGCAGCAGTTTGGGTGGCAGACAAATAAAGGTTAATGCGGCCATCAGCGGCATCAATTGTTGCTCCACCTGCAGAAGTTGAAAGTTCAACAATCACAGCAGTGTCTGATGCGTAGCGCACTTGCATATCTGCTGAGTAATTTGTAAGGTTTACAGGTATTCCGCCAATCTTCCAGACTGGCTTGAGTTGGAAGGTTGTGCCCTGATAAACGGCGAGGTTGTATCTACCTGGATTCATGGCTCCCCTTAAACTGTCGTAATGTTTGCGCCGTAACCAGCGTTAATCAAAATTGTGCGTTCCACATCTGTGATGGGATATATATGGCCACCGAGGTAGTAGTAGTCAGCGGCTAAGACTTCATCTACTCCTGGGGTACGGACACGAGTTACTACTGTTCCATTAACAAGAAGCGTGTCCCCACGGGCAATACGGTAACGCCAGAACAATCTTCCGAATCCACCTGGAGTCTCATCAACTGCTGGCGGTGTAAATTGGTATCCCATGTTTCTCCTTGTTAAGTGATAAGGGTGGGAGTGTGACTTTATTTCAAGTCGTGCTTAACCCCACCCTTACCGTTACTTCAAACTACGCTGTGTGGATTGAAGATGTTGTTTCAATACGGACGAGGGATGCGTCACGGTAACGTGCCCATCCAAGAACGCCGTACCATCCGATTGGACGGAAACGCATCAACTTATCAACAACTGGTCCGAAGATAACATGTGGCTCTTCAGCAACTGCTTCTGCAAGTGCCTGCTTACCAGCAACGAGTGTACGGAATACACGTACGCCACCTGTAGCGTTGACATATGAAGAAGTACCAAAAGTACCTGATGCTGAACCAGCACCTGTACCGTCAGCGAAGTTAGCCATACGTGGTGTCTCTACGAACATAGCACCTTCGTATGTTCCGATTGTGCCTGGCCAGAACTCAGCAGCACCTGTCTCTGAGTACTTGTGGTCATCACGCCATCCGCCAAGACCTGTCTCAGCACGGAGGTCATGTGAAACTTCTGGGTGAATACCAACCCAGTAGTACTCGCCCTGACGTGGGACAGCCTTGTTAGCACGGAGTTTAGCGACAGCCAAACGGATGTCACGAGACTTGATTACGTCTGTTGAGAGGATTGACTTGTTGGTTGTGCCGTTTGTGTATGTACCTGCATAGGTAGATACGACAGAACCGTTAACTTCAGCAATTGCATTTGGTCCACCTGTGAGGGTCTGGAGTGCAACTGTGTCGAGAGAGTCAGCCATGTTGAATGCGATGATGTCAGCAATTGCTGGGTCAACATCTGAAAGTGAAAACAACTCCAACTTACGTGTAGCAAGAGAAGCGTTACCATATTCATTAAGTGTTACAGAAACCTGTGTTGTGTTACCGAGTGCTACTGCATCTGGGTCAACAGTTTCTGAGAGTGTTGCTGTTGCTGCTGCGAGGTCTGTGTAAATCTGGAAGACTACTGAAGAACCTGGCATTGCCTGCTGTACTGGCTTCTTGTCTGCGACATCGCGGATAAGAGGCACAGCACGGAGAGCGAATTCTACATAACGGTCATACGCGGTTTGTACTAGGTAGTTACCTAGCGACGAACCAGAGGTAATGTCTGTATATGCGTTGCTCACTGTGTCACCTTCTTTCTATAAGGTTTGTGCGGATGGATTGTTTTAGTTAGCCTCTAAAACGCTGGCTTGGTAGACCTGTTAATGCATTGAGTTCATCAATGTTTTTAGCCCCAGCAATCTTCGCGGCCAAGTCCTGGTCACGGGTTGGGGTTGCTGCATTTTGTGTCGCAGCGTTAATACGCTGATACGATGCTACGTTTGCTTGCTGTTCTTGTGAGGCTTGAGCAGTTTCTTCTGCTGGCTTAATTCCGAAAATGTCAGCATTCTCAGAAAGCCAAGCATCAATCTGCTCTGGCGTTGATACGTCGCCTGGTACAAATTTGGCGACCTTATCTGGTACGCCTTTCTGTGCCAATACTTCCTTGACTGAGCGTGAGCGTAAGTCTGACTGAATAGCAGCCAATTGTTCTGCTAAGTCTTTCTTTTCTTTCTCTGCTCGCTTCAATGCCTTGCGAAGATTCGCAGGACCATTTGCATCTTGAGTCTCTTCGATATCATCGAAGTCGTCATCTTCATATTGGTTTGCCATGTGGCACTCCCTTTTCGTTAGTTGTGACGCAGGCCGCAAAGTTTCCCAGGGGAAGGAAGTTTGGCTCCTACTACCAGTCAGTGGTACGCACAACGGATGCTGGTCAGTCCGTGTGGAATCTAGTTATTACGAAATGCCTTCTTCACTACCCATGAGGCTTCCCTTGCTTACGCCAGAAGAGCCGCCAAATGGATTGGCAGCGGCTGCTTTAACACGAGCAAGTTCTGCTTGTGCAGTTGCGTAATCTTGAGCGCCTGGTGTCCCAAAGGTTGCTGTCTGTAGTGCTCCGCCAATTGCTCCTGCTGGTAAAAATGCTGGAGACTGATTAGCAACTGCTTGAAGCGCTGCTTGCTGAGTAGCAATTGACTGGAATCCTTGTTGTGCCTGGCCCTGTGTCACACCTTGACCTGCAAGTTTCATTGCATAATCTTGGTTAATGTTTGAACCAACACGCGCTGCTTCAGCGCCAATCTGCGCTGCTGCTACCTGCTGTTGAATAACAGGTGCTGCAATGGTTGGGTCAAGAAGGTGAAGGGCAATTGAGCCAAGAGTCATTCCATGCTGTGTCTGAAGTTGTTGAATGACAAATGGGTCCTCAGACTGAACAGCCTGTAGGGCTGCGTTGACTCGTGTCTGAACTTCGGCTGGGGATACATCCTGAGCCATAAGTTTTCCAAGAACATCATTGCTCAATGTGCTTGCTGGCAATCCTGCCATCTGCATAACCTGCTTGTATGATTGCTCATTGGCAATGTACTGAGATGCAGGAAGTGGGTCTAAGCCATTGGCCATACGCAATTGGTTGCCAGAGAAACGGGCTTGCCATTCCTGGCTAAGGCCATTGAATGCTGCCTGGACTGCTGGGTCATTAGAGGTAAATGTCTTTGGGTTCTGAGCAATGTTGGCAATAGTTGCCGCATCTTGATAACCAGCAGCAAACATAACTCTGATGTAATTACCAAAATCAGGTGGAAAACCATATCCAGCAAATAATGCGTTAAGTGCATTAAGAGCATTTGAATCAGATGTAGGCGTTGTTGGCGCAACTACTGGCGGAGGTGTAGAAATCCCAGCGGCAGCATTTATGCTTTGTGTTGTATATCCGCTAGTAGGTGGTGTTATCATCCCAGTTGGGCTAATAGTCGCACCTAATGATTTTGCAAGTGCAGCATTTGATGTTTTTTCGGTAGCAACTTCTGTTTTTGCAGCAGTTACTGCTGACGTGTCAGTAAGTGCTTTAACATCTTTTTTTCCTTGCTCGACGCTTGCTGCAAGCATGGCAGCATAATCTTCCAAAGAACCTGCAACTGGTGCTGAAGATGTTTGGCCACGATTTCCATAATCGGTTGCAGCAGCCATATCTGCTGCCGAAGTATTTCCATCGGCAAGTAAATCGTTATAATAAGATGCCATTATTTATCCAATCATCCTAGTGCGCTTAAGCCAAAAGCGCTTAAGAATTGGTTGCCGATGCCCATAAGACTTGTCTTAGCATTCTTCGTTGAAAGCCAACGTGGGTCATTCATTACTTGCTTTGCAAAGTCTTCTGGGCTTGTACCTTTTTGCATGGCGTTGCGAATTAATGCACCGTCACCAGTTGGGTCAGAAAGATTGATTGTGTCTGGTGAAGATTCAAGCAGGTTAGTCAAACTATTGATATATGGAGCAGCAAGCGACTTGATTGTTTGACCAGCGTCAAGTTGGGTATTGTACTTTCCACCATAGACATCTTTAGCCTTATTGATTAAATCTTGCTTCCAGTAGTTGATGTCGGTTGGAGTACCGTTAACCATTCCGCCTTGAGCAATTTGAGTTGCAGCGTTATTAAAGTAATCTCCACCCTGAAGCGTTGGAAGAGAAAGGTTGCTTAAGCCAAGGTCAGAAGCAAATGAGCGAAGAGTCTGCTCATCAGTCTGAGCCTTACCACCCATAATTGTTGGGTCAATTTTACCTTTTGATGCAATGTATTGGGTAATGGCTGTTTGATTAGCGCCAGTATCCCAGTACTTGTGAAGGATGTCATCAATAAGGCCAGGCTTGGTTGGGTCAAACTGCTTGCTGGCAAGTGGGTTATTTGTTTGCCCAGGAGTCATGGTGATTGGCTGAAGGTCAGGTGACGACCAGTCTAATGAGATACCAGCCTGTGCTGCGTAAGCCTTGACATCTGTGATGGCTTTGTTGTAAGCCTGAACATATGAGCCTGGTTGAGCAAGACGAGTCTGTTCAGCATTGAGGAATGAACTATAAGAATTTTTGTAGTAGTTGCTATTCTCATAAATTGATTGCCATTGAGGTGTAGAAAGAGCAGCGCCTGGGGCATTTAACGCATTATTAAATGCAGCCTTTAACTCAGGGTTAGAGTCAATAATTGCTGCTTCTGAACCATACTGCTGGCGGAATTTTTCGTAAGCATCTTGGTTTGCAGTCTGTCCAGTAGAACTTGTTGGTGTAGCAGAACCAAGTTTGTTGCCTTTGGCATCTACCCAGTTGCCTGCTTCAATTCCGACGGCACCCTTAGGCATCATGGAAATAGCAGGGGCTACTGATGTTCCAACAATTCTTCCCTTGGAATCAACCCAATTACCAGCAGAATCTACGCCAACGGCGCTACGAGGTGCTGTCTTAGAATAAGTTGGTCCGCTAGAACCTGATGTTCCTCCGCCTGCTGCACCACCACTTGAACCTGCTCCTGCGCTACCTGCGGTGCCGCTACTTGCACCTGCACCCGATTTTGCACCAGAACCTGTAGTAGCAGTATCTTTTGCAACTGCTGCATTAAAAGCATCAGTTTGTGCTTTGTTTAATTTGTTTGAAGTTACTGATGTTTGTGGCGTAGCAGCCTGGGCATCTGTTACTTTTTTCTTTGCTTCGTCAAGTTTAGGTTCAAGGTTTGAAGTATCTAAGCCTTTATCTTTTAAGCGAGTAATCTGTTCTTGAATTTTATTAACATTATCTTGTGCTTTTTGAACAGCCTGTTTGCTCTTACTTTGCTGTTGCTCAGGTGTAATTTGTTCGCCAGACTTGACTTTTTTAATATTGTCATTAATTGTCTGTAAATTTTTGTTTGCTTCATCAAGACGAGTTTTGGCTGAATTGTAATCAGCAGAACCAACTGGATTGCTGTCCATTTGATTTTGGGCTGCTTCCCTGGAAGACTCCCAGCCATCTGCTTGGTTTTGCAAAGAATCAAGTTGCGAATAAGTATCAATAGTTGTTGCTGTTGTTGTTGTCTTTTCTGCGCCCTTTGCAGCAGGAGCAGTTTTTACTGCAGCCTGTAAAGCATTCAACTGGTTGATAGAAGAATCGTTTGCCTGCTTGATATAGGCATAATCAGTGTCAGATGATGATGTGTTTTGATAAAGTTTTGTGGCAGCATCTGCACGCTTTTTGGCTTCAGCAATATGGCTTTGAAGTTCATCAGGAGTCATATTCTTGATATCGGAAACATCTACCTCTGGTGGCAAGTTGTACTTTGCCATAGGGTCTGTCTTGGCTGCAGGTGCAGCAGCAGACTTAGAAGTCTTTGGCTGTGCCTGTACTTTTTCACCAGGATTGTAAAATACGCCGTCTCTGATAAATCCAGCCTCAGAACCATCTGGGTTATAAACAACAGTAACGTTTCCAAGTGGGATAGTTTTATCTACACCAATGTTGATAACTTGGTCGGTCCACTGGCCCTTTTTAAGTTTGTAGTTTTTCTCAGCCACTGAATCCTCCTGTGTACTTATTATTGGACTGCTTCATGGCATCAAAATATGCAGTTGCTGCCTGATATGTACGGGCATCTGCAGTACCACGAATAAGATTCCCAATAAAGTCTGAAGCATTTACACCAGTTGAAAGGTCGGTACCAGTAGTAGCACCTTTCTTACCAACACCTGCTCCAGTGGTCTGGTAACTTGTGCTCGTACTTGCCAAGCCTTGATTTGCTCGTTCTGCAGCAAGAAGTTCAGCACCATATTGTTGAATTTCTTGAGGCGTAGCAGCACGGCCAACAAGACTAAGCATTGTGCTATTAACAAGGGATGCAATGTCTGGTTGGGAAGTTTGGGTTAATTGATAAACATTGTATGTTGAAGGGGTGTAATAAGCAGAGTTAGCATTTGGGTCAGCACCAAGAATCGCCTTGGCTGCATCTGCTTGTGCCTTTGCTTTAGCCGCAGCAGCGGCATTTGCGTCAGGCGCAGGTGCGGGAGTTCCTTTAGATGTGCTCATTATTTCACTCTCTTAAATACGCTGTTGATAACGTTTGTAAGGTTTGGTTGCTCTGCTTCCAATTGGGTTAAGTATGCAAACCAATTGTTTTGAGTCATTGAGTACATTGGAGTATGAGTTATTCTTCCACCAACATTCAATGTATTTGCCAGGAGAATTTGATGGTAAGCATCGTACATAGTAAGCAATGTCTTGATTCCATCAGCCTGCGGACCAGTTAACTTGCCAGCAGTATTCATTTTCTGGAATTCGCCAATGACTGTCTCTGCTGTATTCTTACGGGCAGGGTTTGTGTAATCGGCATACCATGTTGGATTGTTAGCGCCAATAACTGTCTGTGCGTAGTTATTCCAGTTCTGGGTATAAGTAGCAGCAGCACGACGGTCATTATTCTTACGCGCTTCTGTCATCAATGCTTGATATGCATTGTAAACAGGGGCTGCATCAGCCCATCCTTTGGCGATGTAGATTGAATCCATGAACTCCTGAGAAGTTTCCTTTGAACGCAACTGGCGAGTCAGAAGGTAATTTTCCACCTTCAGAGCATCTGTACCAGCCTTGGTCTGAGGAATTAAGTAGGCTGCGCCGTACTTGTATTGATTCATCAAATCGCCGTTTTGGTTCAACCAATTCATAGTTGCATCATTAAGCGGAAGGTCTGCCCCAGCAGTACCAGTCTTTGTCTGATATGCGGTATATGCAGTACCTCTCCAAATCATGGTGCCATCGGCAGCCTTGACTTGTCCATGTTCTGCATTAAATGCAGCCGTAGCCTCGGCTAAAGTGTAAGTCTTACCAGTGTCTGGGTTTACCTTATTCATGTAGCCAAGGAATTCAGAGCGAAGAGTCTGAAGATTCTTGTTGTAGTAATCGTTGCTTACCGACGGAGACAGTGGCAAGAAGAACGATAGGATGCCCTTGATGAACAAGTTTGTGCGTGCATTGGCATCAATCTTGTCAAGGTATTGTTGCTGAACTGATGCTGGCAAAGCCGCATAATTGTCAGGCAAATCTCCGTGGTAATACGCTGCAGCCATTGCTGAAAGGATGGCATTGTGCACCATGCTTTCCTTCTCATTCATCGTCATGGCATTGAACAAGTCACGCATGGCTGAGTTAGGGAGAAGAGCGTTGATAAGCGTAGTTCCTGGGTAACCACCAGTTGCAGCATTGACTGCAGAATCAGCCCATGGGAAATGGTTCTTGATTAACTGAAGCGGGATAGTTGCAAATGGGTTGACGCCAGGCATCTTTGCTTCAGGAAGTACTGACTGAAGGGATGAAACGTTACCAGTGATTGACTCTGGCAATCCAGTAAACTGGGTAAATCCAAGTGCGTTAGCGGCACGAACGGCAGCGTTGCCGAACTCACCGATAAGTGGATAGACCATGTACTTGTTGCCAGATGAATCCTGATGGATAAAGCCAGGATTGTTGATGCCGTGGTTAATCATCTGGAAGTCACGGAAAGCCTGTGGAGCCTGATATGCAAGGCGTGCGTAACGCTTAATAGCCTGCTCTTGAGCAAAGTAGAATGGAAGCAAGTTACGAGAAATCATCGCAAACTGGCTACGAAGTGCAGGGTTGTGGATAAGAGGCAACATCTGAATGACTGCCTTCTGACCTGCAATTTGTAGTGCTTCTGTTTCGCTCATGTGGCCAGCATCAAGCATTGGCTTCATTGAACGATAATTCTCGTAAAGATAGTGGCCAAAGATTGGCTCACGAGAAATGCTATCCATAACTGGATTAATGAACTTGCGGTATCCAACCTGAGTAATACGCTGCAATGGGTTATCCATTGTGTTGCGTGGCTCTTTACCAAGCACCTTAACAGGGCTTGAAATTGGTGGAATAGCCGTTAAATCTGTAGCGTATGTTGGCTTGTTATTGGCAATGTTCTGAATAAGGTTATCGTGGATAGTTCCATCTTTACCTTGAACCAAGCCAGCAAATGCTTTAACCTGAGCATTTGAGAAAGAGTCTGCCTTACCATCACGAAGACCGACAAGAGTATCTCGTAGGTTTGCATATTTGGTTGGGTCCTCAATACGCACCTGGTGAAGTTGCTGAATCTGGCTCCACTTTTCGTCATTAGACAAAGCCTGAAAATCAGGACTTTTTGAAAGACGAATGTAGTCGTTGGCAATGTCACGAGCCATCTGCTCATTGCGCAACTTGGAAAGGTTCTGTGCCCAGTAAGCGTGGAAGTTTTTATCTTTGCCAGTCAAGGACATGATATCTTCTAAGCCAGTTGAACCATGGCCGTTCTGCTCAACGAACTGGCTAGCACGCTCTGCAGCGTTTAGCGAGTAGTGAGCAAAGTGGTCAGAGGCTACGCCTGCTGGAATAGACATACCATGCATCTGGATGAGCCAGTTGGTAAGTACATTCATCTTGTCTTCAGCGACATAAGGAGCAATCTTGCTTGATGCCCAACCTACTGGCTTGACAAGGCCACGAGCGTCAACAATACGCTTGACTAATGGGTCCTTCTCTGCTGTAGCGCGAAGAGCATCTTCAGTTGCTGTTTTCTCAGCAATATCTTTAGTGACTGCATTTTCTTTGACAGTCTTGCCAGCAAGTGCTGCTTCATGGTCCTCAGGTGTTGTCATCTGAGCAAGATGGTCAGCCATGGCTTGACGCTCTTCTGGCGACATCTTGAGGTACTTATACTTGGCTGCGTTAAACGCAATCTTGTCTTGCATGTATCCACCAAGGCCATTACGAATAACCTGGTGCAAGGCTTCAGAGCCTGCTACACGTAGACCAAAGCCTGTTGTGAAAAGAGTCATTGGTGCAAAGATTTTGTCGGTGTAATAACTCCACCAGTCATCAGCCTTTGAGTACATCATTCCATGTACTGTTGTTTGACGCATTGCTTTACGTAATTCTTTGAAGTTGATGAAAGCGTTTCCGCCTTGCTGCCATCCCCAAAGAGCGACTTCTTGTGGGTCTGCTGGAGTGCTGAGGGTATCGTTAGGATGATTACTTGCCTTCATCTCTACCGTGCCTACACCATTACCTGTGGTGTCATGGCCATATATAGCGTCTGAGCGCTTACCACCAGTAGTTGCACGCTGAGCGTGCGACATGATTTTAGAAACCATGTCTTCATCATCAGGAATACCAGCAGCCTTGATGACTTCCTTTACGCCTTGCGCATACAGCGCTTGCTTCTCAGCAATTGTTGGCGCAGCCATAATTTCTGATGCCTTTTCAAGGGCAACATCACGTGGCATTGCATAGTAGAACATATTGTAAAGTGCTGTGCCAGCATTATGGTCAGTCCACTTAAAGTTTTCGCCAGACTGCTCAAGGAGAGTCTTGTTGATGGTCAAAGCCTTATAGCCAGTAAAGGTACGAACCTTACCTGCTAAAGCGTTCCAACCATTCCAGCCATCGGCAGACTTTGTGTAAAGTCCGCCCCATTGTGACTTCATCACTGGGACTTGTGCGCCAGTCTTTGCATCTGTAATAAACTTCTGCGTACCATCTGGATTCATTACTGGCATTGCCTTTGGCAAGAGCAAGTTACGCTCTTGTGAAATAGGCGTATCGCCAGCCTTCTGAATAATCTTATCTGTTGCCTTGTTTACTAGCGCTCGACCAAGTGTTTTAGTTGGGAGCGACAAAGCAGTTGAAATGTTTGCTTTCTCAGCCATTTCGCCAGAGTAAAGAGATTTAGCAAAGATAGATGCAACGTCACGTCCATCTGTAGCCTTTGACAACTTCTGAATTAAATCAGGAGTGAATTGCGTACCTGGATATGACTTCTCAACATTGACGGCAAATGTTTCAGGATTCTTTGCCATGTTGGCAATGTCATCCATTGCGCGTCGAACTGGATTTAACGCTGCATTAAACTTGCCAGCAATTCCACCTGCATCATAGGCGTTCATCACCATGTCACTTGTAAGTGGCTTGCCAGATACTTTCATCAAGAAGTTTGTGACGGCAGGTGAATTCTTAGCCAATGGAATTGTTGCAATGACAATTGGCTTTTTGTTTGCATCAAGAAGTGTCTT
>Ga0208497_1000797_pt1 | contig 13020 bp, 11 predicted proteins | sample CryBogCBE25Aug07_FD_184555 | JGI IMG/M metagenome (GOLD analysis project Ga0208497, IMG submission 184555) | Freshwater microbial communities from Crystal Bog, Wisconsin, USA - CBE25Aug07 (SPAdes) | ecosystem: Environmental > Aquatic > Freshwater > Lake | place: Crystal Bog, Wisconsin, USA...
CTCCCAGCCCATCGTCGACCAGGTGTCGGCGGCCGACTTCGCCGACGCGCTGGTAGCGGCAGTGCGCCGCGAGCGCGATGCCGTGGCGCCGGGCCGACTGGCCGTGGTGGTGACCTCGTCGCGCGTTGGCGAAATTGTCGACACCTTGGTGGGTGCGGGCATCGTCGCAATCGACCCCCGAGAGCACGAGTCGAAGGGGCTGGCGGCCGACCTCGTGGTCATTGGTGCCGAAGGGGCCAACGGCCTCGAGTTTGACGGCGTCATTGTCGTTGAACCGGGCCAAATTGCCCGTCGTGGAGCCGATGGTGGCGAGCAGGAAACGGCCCGCGGACTGCGCACGCTCTACGTGGCGATGACCCGTCCCACCCGTCGCCTGGCGATCATCGCCTGTGAGCCGCTTCCCGCATCGTTGCGATAACAGGTATCACTTAGCCCCGTGGCAGGCCCCGAGGGGCAAAGTGGTAGAACTGTAGTGATGAGTCAGGCGATTCCCCTCGAAAACCTGGCGAACTCGGACAAGATCGTTCATGATCGTCCGCCGATGCTGGCCATTGGCGTGATGATCTGGCTCGGCAGCGAGCTGATGTTCTTCTCCGGGCTTTTCGCCGCACTGTTCACCATTCGTGCGCACCTAGCGGCCTGGCCGCCGGCGGGCACCAAGTTGGACGTACTCCAGTCCGGTATTTTCACGATTATCTTGGTGGCCTCATCCTTCACGATGCAGTGGGCCGTCTACCTGATTGAGCACCGCCGCCGTGAAGCCGCTCGCCGCTGGGTCATTATCACCATCGTGATGGGCGCCGTCTTCGTAGGTAACCAGATCTACGAGTGGACCCACCTGGTGACCCGTTGGTACACCAACTCCTACGGCTCGGTGTTCTACATCACCACTGGTATCCACGGTCTTCACGTCTTCCTCGGTCTTGTCGCCATGGGTTTCTTGCTCTTCCGTATGCGTGGAACGCAGGGTGACCCGGGTGAACTCGCGACCTTCCAGGGCGTGAGCTACTACTGGCACTTCGTCGACGTCGTCTGGATTGGGCTGTACTCGGCCCTCTTCCTTCTCAAGTAGGCAACCATGAAACTCCGTCACGCCCCACTCGTCCTGGTCGCTGTTGCGATTACCGCTGGTCCGCTGGTGTTGTTCGCCTCCGGCGCGAGCGCCAAGGAAGGCGCCCACACGTCGTCGCAGACGATCACGGCGTACCAAACGAACCGTAAGAACGCCGGTACGCCGAACTCGTCGACCGTGACGCGCGACCCGAAGACGGGCGCCATCACCTCGTATGGTAACTCGGCCATCACGTACAACGTGCCCTCGGCCGCGCTCAACGCGCTGGGCCAGTCGCTGTACCTGCAGAACTGCGCCTCTTGCCACGGTGTGAACGCCAACGGCGTCCCCGCTGACGGCACCGCCGGTGCGTACCCGAACCTGGTTGGTCTCGGTGCCGCGACCGTCGACTTCTGGATCTCCTCGGGCCGTATGCCCGCGGCGGACCCCCGTTCGGTGCAGGCCGAGCGCAAGGTGCCCCGTCTAACCGACGCCCAGGCCACGGCAATTGCCGGTTGGGTCAACTCGCTCAGCCCGGCCTACCCCGGTATTCCCTCGCCGAACTTGGCGGGCGGTTCCGTGGCCCAGGGTGCTGCCTTGTTCGCGTTGAACTGTGCGGCCTGCCACACCATTGAAGGTGCGGGTGACGCTTTGGCCGCCGACACGTACGCCCCGTCGTTGCGCAACATTCCGGCCTACCAGGTCGTCGAAGCGATCCGCACTGGCCCCGGCAACATGCCGCGCTTCACCGGAAACCTGAGCGACTACCAGGTGCGCAACATCGTGAAGTTTGTTACCAGTGACATTCAGCACCCCCGTAACCCGGGTGGTCTGGGTCTCGGTGGTCTCGGCCCCGTTGCCGAAGGATTCGTTGGTCTGTTGTTGGGCGTTGGCCTCTTGGCCCTCGCCGGGTATTGGGTAGGAGAGCGCGAGTGAGCGAGCACGATCAGCGCACGCCAGTAGCTATCACTGGTTTGGCGGCGGACGACCCGCACCTCCAGCCGGCGGCACGCCGTCCGGAGTTAGTGGAGCAGGTTATTGCCGTTTTGTTTGTGGCCGGCATCATTTTGTGCCTCGGCTTCGGTGTTGCCTACTGGCAGAACTGGGCGCCGTGGACCTTGGGTGCCACGATGGGTGGCGGCCTGAGCCTCATGGGTATCGGTCTCATCGCGTGGGGTAAGTACCTCATGCCCCGTGGACCGTTCGTCGAAGAGCGCCACACCCTCGCTAACTCCGAGGAGGACCGTAACGCCTTCGCCGCCGCCATTGTGGAGCGCGGTGGCTCGGTTATCAAGCGCCGTAAGTTCCTCGGTGGACTGCTCGGCACCGGCGTCGGCATCTTCTCTGTCGTGGCTGCCTTCCCGCTTGTTCGCAGCCTCGGACCGATGCCCAAGGGCACGCTCTTCCACACTGACTGGAAGAAGGGTTCCTACCTGGTCGACATCACCGGTCGTCGCGTCAACGTGAGCGACCTGGCCATCGGCTCGATCGTGACCGTCTTCCCGGAGGGCAAGCAGGACACCGACAACGGCCAGGCCGTTGACCAGACGGTGCTTATTCGCTTGAGCAACCAGGACTACACGACCAAGAAGGGTCGCGAGACCTGGGCGCCGCAGGGCTACGTCGCGTACTCCAAGCTCTGCACCCACCTCGGTTGCCCGGTTGGCCTCTACGAGCAGGAGCTCGAGTTGCTGGTCTGCCCGTGCCACCAGTCGATGTTCAACGTCGCCAACGGAGCCATGCCGACCTTCGGTCCGGCTCCTCGTCCATTGCCCCAGTTGCCGCTTATGGTTGACTCGATGGGCTACTTGCAGTCGCAGTCGGACTTCACCGAGCCGGTTGGTCCGGGATTCTGGGAGCGTCACTCATGAGTGCACAGGTAGAAACGAAGCGCGCCAAGCGCCAGGCCGCCGGTCCCTACGGCAAGGTCGGCCAGATTCTGAACGAGCTCGATGACCGTCTTGGCGTTGCCAAGGGCGGCCGCACGTTCCTCGACAAGATCTTCCCGGACCACTGGTCCTTCATGCTCGGTGAAATTGCCCTGTACTCCTTCGTGGTACTGCTGCTCACCGGCATTTTCCTGACCTTGTACTACATCCCCTCCTCGGCCATCACGACCTACCACGGCTCCTACTTGCCGTTGGTGGGCCAGAAGATGTCCGAGGCCTACGCCTCGTCGGTCAACCTTTCGTTTGCCGTGCGCGGCGGTCTGCTGATGCGCCAGATGCACCACTGGGCCTGCGACATCTTCGTTGGCGCCATCATCGTGCACATGGGTCGTGTCTTCTTCACCGGTGCCTTCCGCAAGCCGCGTGAGCTCAACTGGACCATTGGTACGACGCTGTTGGTGCTGGCCATCGCTGAAGGCTTCCTCGGGTACTCGCTGCCCGACGACCTGGTCTCGGGTACTGGTATTCGTATCGCCTACTCGATCATCTTGTCGCTGCCGGTCGTGGGTACCTACATTGCCTTCTTCCTGTTCGGGGGCAACTTCCCTGGTGCGGCCATCATTCCTCGCTTCTTCATCATTCACGTCTTGATCATTCCGTTGATCTTGCTCGGCTTGGTCGGCGCCCACTTGTTCTTGCTGGTTCGTCAGAAGCACACGCAGTTCCCCGGCAAGGGACGTACCGAGAACAACGTGGTGGGTTCGCCAATGTTCCCGGTCTTCATGGCCAAGACGACGGGCTTCTTGTTCGTGGTCGGCGGCATGATTGCTCTGCTCGGTGCCTTCGCCCAGATCAACCCGATTTGGCAGTTCGGCTTCTACGACGCGGCTCGCATCTCCTACGCCGTGCAGCCCGACTTCTACATGGGCTTCCTCGACGGTGCCCTGCGTATCTGGCCGGCCTGGGAGTTCGCGGCCTTCGGCCACACGATCCCGCTGGAAGTTACCCTGCCGACCGTGGTGCTCCCGGGTATCTTGTTCACCCTCGTGTACGCGTGGCCGGCCATTGAGCGCAAGTTCACTGGTGACAACGAACTTCACAACTTGCTGGACCGCCCGATCAACCGACCAAAGCGCACTGCCGCCGGTGCCACGGTGCTGGCCTTCCTGTCGATCCTCTTCATCGCCTCATCGACGGACGTTATCGCCAACTTCTTCAAGGTGTCGTTGAACTCCGTCCTGTGGGACATGCGTATTTTGACCATCCTGGTGCCGCTCATCACCTACCCCGTCACCTACAAGATCTGCCGCGAACTGCAGGGCTTTGAGGGAGCCGGTAAGCGTAAGACCACCAACGTGGTGACCCGCACCGCTGATGGTGAGTACGTCGCCGTGCCGGCGCCGGTCTACGTTGACGACGCGCACCACGAGCTCGACGCCTTGCCGATTCCGACCTTCGTGGTGGACGAGCCAGCTGCAACTGTCAGCTCCGGCGTTCGCCGCGCAGAGCGCTAGAGCTTCGTGCGGCGGCTCGCCGCCCTGATACTCGCCGTTGCTGCACTCGCCCCTTCGGAGGCGGGGGCTGCGGCCTCTCTGGGCGCTTGGAAGATTGCGACGGCATCGGTGCAAGGTCCGATGGTGCTCTATCGGATGATCAATGTCGACGGCGCCCAGTTTCGGGCTATTCGTCTGATTGCCGGCCACGTGGTGCTTCGTTGGCACGACGGGTTGCAAGACCCTCCGGCCACGGTGACGGCCCTCCCCGCTGACGCCAGTAGTGCGGTCGACTGGACCAACGAAGGGCCCGCCGGTGTCGTGGCCCTTTTTAATGGTGGCTTCAAGGTTGGCGACAAAGCTGGTGGCTCCGTCGTCGACGGTGTCGTTCTGTCACCCCTGTTGCCGAGCGAGGCGACGATTGCCCTTAACGCCAGTGGTCAGTGGGAGATGGGCGTCTGGGGTGCGCCCAATTTCCCGACGGCAAACTTTCATCCCATCGCGATTCGTCAGAATCTCCCGCCGCTCGTTCAAGCCGGGCAGGTGGCACCCTCGGCCCTCGCCGGTGAGTGGGGCCAGTGGGGATCACCACTACTCGGAAAGTCCCTCGTCCCCCGCAGCGCGCTCGGTATGGACGCTCAGGGCAACTTGGTCTATCTGGCGAGCACCAAGGGCGTACTGCCCGCCCAACTCGGGGCGGCGTTGCTGGCCGCCGGCGTGCGCTTTGGTATGGCGCTCGACATGAATCCCTACTGGCCAACGCTGGGAGCCAGTTTTGCGCCCCTGCACCGTCCTGGTCCCTTGCCGGTGCAGATTCCTTACTCCTCACACAATCCCGCTATGTACTTCACGGGCTGGGAGCGGGACTTCTTCGTGGCGGTGGCGCAGTCAACGACGCCGGGCTGTTCGTGGCAGTCACCGGGCCTTCACCGCCCGGCCACCGCACGCGGTCCGGCGCAGCCCCAGCCGCTACGTCTGGTCTGTCATTCGGCCTAGAGGTGGCGCCGGCGTAGAGTGGCAAGTGTGGTGACTGAGCACTTGGATCGATGGCCGCGGGCACGATCATTGCTCACCACCGACGCCATTGAGGGGCGTCGTGCCCTGCACCTGGTCGGCGCCCACACCTACGCCACCTCAGTCACGCCCCGCTCGGCCACGCCGACTGCGCCGGCCATTCGCGACGCGCTGGAGCGCTATTCGACCTACGCCATTGCCGACGACCTCGACCTCGCCACAGCCTTATCGATCGTCGACCACGGCGATATTGATGACGCCGACGCCACGGGTGGCGAGGAGCTCAGCGCACTTTTGTCGGTGCAACGATCGTCCACCTGGTTGCTGCTCGGCGGCGACAACGCCCTGACCTGGCGAGCGCTCAGCGCCCTGGCCGGGGAGGACCTCGCCAACTGGGGTCTGATTACCTTTGACGCCCACCTCGATATGCGTGACGGCGTGAGCAATGGCTCGCCCGTGCGCCAACTCCTCGAGCAGGGCCTTCGTGGCGAGCACGTGGTGCAAGTCGGGCTCAATGACTTCTCGAACTCGGCCCACTACGCGAACCAGGCCAGAGCGGCCGGCTCGACACTTATCTCGCGCCGCGCCGTCGCCGAGCGCGGCATCGCCGCCGTCGTGGCCGACGCACTGGCCGTGGCCGGCGCCGGTGGCCGGCCGGTCTACGTCGACATTGACGTCGACGTCTGTGATCGCGCCGTGGTGCCCGGTTGCCCCGCCGCGGCCCCGGGCGGGCTGTCGGCCGACGAATTGCGTCAGGCCGCCCGCCTCGTGAGCCTCGACCCGCGCGTGAAGGCACTGGACCTCACCGAAATTGACGTCAGCCGCGATAGCGCTGATGAACGGACTATTCGCCTCGCCGCTCTCCTGGTCTTGGAGATTGCGGCCGGTGTTGCAAGGAGACCCCTATGACCATCACTCTGACCCGAGACGCACTTCGACGCGACCAACTTATCGCGATTGCTCGCGGGGGAGAAGCGGTTGCCATCTCACCCGACGTGCTCGCCCTGCTGGCCCATCAACGCGCCTCTATCGAGGCCATGGTCCAGTCGGGCACCCCGGTCTACGGCGTCTCGACCGGCTTTGGCTCGCTGGCCACGACCTTCGTCAATCCCGACCAGCGCCGCGACCTCCAGCTGGCCCTCGTGCGCTCCCACGCGGCCGGCATGGGCCGCGAGGTCGAGGTTGAGGTGGTGCGGGCCATGATGGTCTCGCGCCTGACCACGCTGTGCTCGAGTGCCTCCGGCGTTCGCGTCGAAACGGCCCAGGCCTACGCGGCGCTGCTCAACGCCCACGTCACCCCCGTCGTCTACGACTACGGCTCACTGGGTTGCTCGGGCGACCTGGCCCCGTTGGCCCACGTGGCCATGGTGCTGATGGGCGAAGGGGAGGCCTACCTCAAGGATGGCCGTCGCGTGTCCGGTGCCGAGGCCCTCGCCCTGGCCGGCCTGACGCCGGTCGAACTGGCGGAAAAGGAGGGCCTCGCCCTCTTGAACGGGACCGACGGCATGCTGGGCCAGTTGATCCTGGCACTGGCCGACGGGGAGCAACTCCTCGCCACGGCCGACCTCTCGGCCTCGTTGTCGATTCAGGCCCTTCGCGGCACCGACAAGACGCTTGCCGAGGAGCTGCAACGGCTCCGTCCCCACCCCGGCCAGTCAACGAGTGCCGCCAACCTGCGCCGCCTGCTCGCTAACTCGCCCATTGTGGTCTCCCACGCCACCGACACGTCCCAGGTCCAGGACGCCTACTCACTGCGTTGCGCACCCCAGGTTCACGGGGCCGCTCGCGACACCTTCGACCACGCCGCCCGGGTGGCCGACATTGAACTCGCGAGCAGCATCGACAACCCCTCGGTGCTGGCCGACGGGTCGCTTTCGTCGAACGGCAACTTCCACGGTGCCCCCGTGGCCTACGTGCTCGACTTTCTTGCCATTTGCGTTGCTGACGTGGCCTCGATGGCCGAACGTCGGACCGACCGACTCCTCGACGTTCACCGCAACTACGGACTGCCGCCGTTCCTCGCTCAGCAGGCCGGCGTGGACTCCGGTCTCATGATCGCCCAGTACACCCAGGCCGGCATGGTGGCCGAAATGAAGCGCCTGGCCGCGCCGGCCAGTGTCGACTCAATTCCCTCCTCGGCGATGCAGGAAGACCACGTCTCGATGGGCTGGCACGCCGCGCGCAAACTCCGTCGTTCGCTCGACGCCTTCGCTGACGTCTTGGCCATTGAACTGCTCGCCAGCGCCCGGGCCATGGCCCTGCGCGCCCCACTGACGGCCTCGCCCGCGACGCAGGCCGTGATCGATCGACTGGTGAGCGAGTGCGGTGGCCCCGGCCACGACCGCTGGCTCTCACCGGAACTTCGTCGTGCGGGCGAACTGGTCCGCAGCGGCGAGCTACTCGCCATTGCCCGCTCGATGGTCGAAATTAACTAGGTACAAAGGAGTTCCTATGGAAGGTGCACGTCCCGTTCGAGCCGCTCGCGGCTCCACACTCACGACGCTCGGTTGGCAGCAAGAGGGCGCCCTGCGTATGCTGCAGAACAACCTCGACCCCGAAGTGGCCGAGCGACCCGATGACCTCGTCGTCTACGGCGGCACTGGGCGCGCGGCGCGCGACTGGCGCAGCTTTGACGCCCTGGTGCGCACGCTCACGACCCTGAAGAACGACGAAACGATGCTCGTCCAGTCGGGCCGGCCAGTCGGCGTCTTCCAGACCCACGAGTGGGCCCCGCGCGTCCTCATCGCCAACTCCAACCTGGTCGGGGACTGGGCCACCTGGCCCGAGTTCCGCCGTCTCGAGGCCCTCGGCCTCACCATGTACGGCCAGATGACGGCTGGTTCGTGGATCTACATCGGCACCCAGGGCATCCTCCAGGGCACCTACGAGACCTTCGCCGCAGTGGCCGCCAAGCGCTTCGGCGGCACGCTGGCCGGTACCTTGACCCTGACCGCCGGCGCCGGTGGCATGGGTGGCGCCCAGCCCCTGGCCGTCACCATGAACGACGGCGTCTGTCTCTGCGTCGACGTAGACCCGACTCGTCTCCAGCGTCGCGTCGAGCACCGTTACCTCGACGAGTGGACCGACGACCTCGACAGCGCCATCGCCCGAGTGCTCGAGGCCAAGAAGAGTCGCACACCACTCTCCGTGGGCCTGCTCGGCAACGCGGCCACGATCTTCCCCGAGCTGCTTCGCCGTGGTGTTGAGATTGACATCGTGACCGACCAGACCTCGGCCCACGACCCGCTGAGTTACCTACCCGAGGGCATCGACCTCGCCGACTGGCAGGACTACAGCGACAAGAAGCCCGAGGAGTTCACTGATCGGGCCCGCGAGTCCATGGCCAAGCACGTTGAGGCCATGGTCGGCTTCATGGACGCCGGTGCCGAAGTCTTCGACTACGGCAACTCCATCCGTGGTGAGGCTCAGGCCGGCGGTTACAGCCGGGCCTTCGCCTTCCCCGGCTTCGTGCCGGCCTACATCCGCCCCCTCTTCGCCGAGGGTAAGGGGCCCTTCCGCTGGGCCGCCCTCTCGGGTGACCCCGCCGATATCGCCAAGACCGACCAGGCCGTCATGGACCTCTTCCCGGAAAATGAAGCCCTGCGTCGCTGGATCACGAAGGCCCAGGACAAAGTCGCTTTCCAAGGACTGCCGGCCCGTATTTGCTGGCTCGGCTACGGCGAGCGTGACAAGGCCGGCGTGCGCTTCAATGACATGGTCGCTTCGGGCGAGCTCTCGGCACCGCTCGCTATTGGTCGCGACCACCTCGACTCCGGATCAGTGGCCTCGCCCTATCGCGAGACTGAGGCTATGCTCGACGGTTCCGACGCCATCGCGGACTGGCCACTCCTTAACGCCCTCGTCAACACGGCGTCGGGCGCCTCGTGGGTCTCTATTCACCACGGCGGCGGTGTGGGCATTGGTCGCTCCATCCACGCCGGTCAGGTCTGCATCGCTGACGGCACGCCGCTGGCCCGCCAGAAGATCGAGCGCGTTCTCACCAACGACCCCGGCATGGGCGTTATTCGCCACGTTGACGCCGGCTACGAGATTGCTGAAGAGACGGCCGAGCAACGGGGTGTGCGCATTCCCATGCGCGAGCACTAATGGCCACACTCATCACCGGTATCGGGGAGCTCCTCACGAACGACCCCACCATCGGTGCCGGCCCCGTCGGTCGCCGCACCTCTGCGGCACTGGTACTTGATGAAGGGCGCGTGGCCTGGGTCGGTGACGCGAGTGATGCCCCCGACTGTGATGAGCGCCTCGACGTCGACGGTCGGGCGGTGATCCCCGGCTTCGTCGACAGTCACACCCACCTGGTGTTTGCCGGTGAGCGCAGCGATGAATTCGAGGCCCGCATGGCCGGCCAGCGCTACGACGGGGGCGGTATTCGCCGCACCGTCGAGGCCACCCGAGCGGCCAGCCGTGACGACTTGTTGGTCAGTTCGCGGGCCCGGTTAGCGGCACTGCGGGCCGGCGGTGTCACGACGGTTGAGATCAAATCGGGCTACGCGCTGACCCTCGATGGCGAAGCACGACTGGTTGATGTGGCCAGTGAACTCACTGATGAGGTGACGTTTTTAGGGGCCCACGTGTTGCCGCAGGAGTTCGACGGCCACCGCGATGACTACGTGTCCCTCGTCGCGGGATCGATGATGGAGGCCTGCGAGGCCGCCCGTTGGGTTGACGTCTTCTGTGACCGTGGTGCCTTCAACGTCGACGAGGCTCGCACGGTGCTCAACGCCGGTCGGGCTCGAGGCAAGGAGCTCCGGGTGCACGGCAATCAGTTAGGCGCCACCGGTGGGGTCTCGCTCGCCGTCGAACTCGACGCCGCGAGCGTGGATCACTGTACGTACGTCAGTGACGATGAGCTCGACGCGTTGGCCAACTCATCGACCGTGGCGACCTTGTTGCCCGGTGCCGAATTCTCGACCCGATCGCCCTATCCGTCGGGTCGCCGCTTTCTTGACGCCGGCGCCACCGTGGCATTAGCGACGGACTGCAACCCCGGAACCTCGTACGTGACGTCGATGAGCTTCGTCATCGCTCTCGCGGTGCGGGAGATGGGGATGACGGTAGATGAAGCCGTGTGGGCCGCGACCGCCGGAGGTGCGGCCGCGCTCCGTCGAAGCGACATTGGGCACCTTGGCGTTGGGGCTCGAGCGCACGTCGTTGTGCTCGATGCTCCTCGAGTTGCCCACGTGGCCTATCGGCCGGGAAGCCAATTAATACAAACTGTGCTTTGACTTCAACAGTCATTTGCGAGTGAAGTTTGACGGCATTGGACGTCGGGGCTACACTACTAATCAACATCAAGAGTGAGTCGAGGGATCTAGCCCTACGAAGCTCCGCCAACCGAGCACATTGCCACGGTGGTACCGCTAGAAGCGATGAGGAGAAATATGTCAAAAAAAGAGTTAATTATTGACCCTGTGCACTGCACGGTACGACTCAACGGACACTTACCGCCAAACTACGGCAAGTGGTCGTATCCCGATGACGAGTTCAAAGTTGTTGTCTTTGAAGCTCGAGAAGACGGTGTGATTTGTGCCGGTAACCGTGAGGGGGCGCTGTGGCTCTGGAATCACGACTTCCAGCGAGTGCGGAGATTGATTGACAGTTACGAGGACGTTCGCCACGCCTATGGACATCTCTATTTTGTGAGCTCAAGGACCATCGCCAAGGTGTCGGTCATTCCGGCTGACGCGCCACGGACATCGTGTATTCGAGAGTCTCGGCTACTGCGACCGAGTCACTTTTAATTGGTTGCGTTGACGGTGACGACCTCGCGACGCGCCGGGGAGAGGTCCGGCCCGTCGCAACGACGCGGAATTGGCTAGTTGGTCGTGCGGCAAAGGTGGATGCCCGTCGCCGCACGACCAACAACCACCCTGTGCCGAAATGTGACACCGACTGTTTATGGTGGAGGGGTGAAGACCACTCCTGACGCCCACAACTTGCCCACGACCTTTGGTGCCCTCGTTGCCTCCGGCTACCAGCCCCGTTCGGTGCGCGACGAGCTCCGCGCCAACCTGGAAACCCGTTTGCGTGAAGGCAAGCCGCTGACCTCAGTGGTGCTCGGTTACGAAGACACAGTGCTGCCGCAGCTCGAGACCGCGCTTCTGGCCGGCCATGACATCATCCTGCTTGGTGAGCGCGGCCAGGCGAAGACGCGCATGATTCGCTCGCTAACCGAACTCCTGGACGAGTGGATGCCCATTGTCGCTGGCTCGGAGGTTCGTGACAATCCTTTCGCGCCACTCTCCGTGTTCGCGCAGGAACTTATGGCCGAACTGGGTGACGACACCCCCATTGCGTGGGTCCACCGCAGCGAGCGTTTCGCCGAGAAGTTGGCCTCGCCCGACACCTCGATGGCTGACCTCATTGGTGAAGTTGACCCGATCAAGGTGGCCGGTGGCCTCTACCTCGACGACCCCCGTGCGCTGTCGTTCGGCCTCGTGCCGAAGTCGAATCGCGGTATCTTCGCCATCAACGAGTTGCCTGACCTCTCTGAGCGAATCCAGGTGGGTCTGTTGAACGTGCTCGAGGAACGTGACGTCCAGATTCGTGGCCACCTGGTCCGGCTCGAGCTGGACATCCTTGTGGTCGCGACCGCCAACCCCGAGGACTACACCAACCGCGGCCGCCTGATCACGCCGCTCAAGGACCGTTTTGGTTCGCAGATCCGGACCCACTACCCCTACGAGATCAGCACCGAGATTGTCATCATGAAGCAGGAGGCCCACGTGGTCTCGACCGATTCACCCGTGGTCGTGCCGTGGTTCATGGAGGACATCATTGCCCGCGTGTCGCACGTCGCCCGTCAGAGCCACGCCATCTCGCAGAAGTCTGGTGTCTCAGTTCGACTCTCTATTGCCAATTACGAAACCGTCATCGCCAGCGCCCTTCGCCGCACGCTGCGCACGGGTGACGCCGTCGTGACCCCTCGCATCAGCGACCTCGCCGCCATGGTGCAGTCATCACAGGGCAAGTTGGAGTTCGACACGATGGACGACAGTGACGCCGACCAGGTAATCGCCGCCCTCGTCTCGCTCGCGGTGCGCCAGAGCTTTATGGAATATGTCATTTTGCCTGATGCGGCTGGCATTGTTGAGGCCTTCGCCGGCGAGGCCGTCGTTCACGTCGGTGATGACATTCCCGACGCCGACTACGTCACGATGCTCGAGTCGATGCCGGCCCTGGCCGAGGCGGCGCGAGCGCTCTTCGTTGAGGAGCCCAGCACGGGTGAACTGGCCGCCGCCGCCGAGTTCGTCCTCGAAGGTCTGTACTTGACCAAGCGACTGGCCAAGGACGCCTCTGGCGCCCGTGCCCTGTACCGGACGAGGAATCGCTAGATGCCCATTCGTTACGGCTTTCGTCGCCCCCGCGATGGGGACGACGACGGGGACCTCGATATCGAGGAACTCCTTCGCCTGATCGGTGAGGAGTACCTCGAACACGGGGACCTCGAGGCCGCCATGGAGCGACTCCTACGCGAGGGCTACGAAACCCGCGATGGCAAACGAATCGCCGGCCTCGAAGAACTTCTGGAGCAGACCCGAGCGAAGAA
>Ga0208497_1000802_pt1 | contig 12980 bp, 25 predicted proteins | sample CryBogCBE25Aug07_FD_184555 | JGI IMG/M metagenome (GOLD analysis project Ga0208497, IMG submission 184555) | Freshwater microbial communities from Crystal Bog, Wisconsin, USA - CBE25Aug07 (SPAdes) | ecosystem: Environmental > Aquatic > Freshwater > Lake | place: Crystal Bog, Wisconsin, USA...
ATTTATGTCTATGCGTCGCGCTTGGAAGAGTTGCACGAACGACAGGCTGCTCGAAGATTGTTTGTGTCAAGCCTAGAACCACCGCGAGACAGGGGAACGATGTGATCGACAGTCGCATCCTTACCAATCAACTTCTTGTTGCAGTAGTAGCAAGTCCAAGAATCCCGGGCTAGAACAACCAAGCGAACTTGTTGCCATTCGTAATCATATCCACGCCCCGATGCAGGGCGGTATCTCTTTGGCTTTCCTGAAAGATAGATTGCTTCGCATTGTTCGCATCTACTTCTTGCAGTTGGCTTGCCACACGATAGGCATGAAAGTTTGGGCGACATGGGCGGGGTTTATTTCATTCCGTAAATGTTCATTTATTTCCCACCAATAGGGGCGGCCTTCATCCAAGTGTGGATGACACCACCAGAGAATGCATCGTGCTTGGTAGCAATTGCAATCGCATCCTCAAGCAATGAAGTGACTTGAGACTCTGTGCGAATCTTCTTGTTGTTCAATGCATAAGTGATTGCGCCGAGTGCATATGCCTCACCGCTTCCTGCTGTATAGACACCATCGACAGATCGTTCCCATGAATAGTCTTCATCGATGCGATAGCACTTGCCATCTACAATGACGAGGAAGATGTTGTTGTGAACAACTGTCGAATCTTCTTTGTTGATTTCATATCCCGCTTCGATGAATGCTTTCCGCATCGAGGGAATGAGAATACTTGTCACGAACTTATCTGTTGATAATCTTCCGCGCTTTGGTGCAGTCCATGAATGTTCAAGGATGTTGATGCCCCGGACATCACCTGCACCAGCAATGATGAAGTCGCCGTTCTCGAATATCTTTCCATTGGGCAACATCTGGATTGAACCATTCTGATCCGATGACTGAGAGTCACAGGCAATCACACAGAATGCATCTGTCTCAATAGCAGCGAGCGTTGTCATCGATTCCCCGTTTCATTCTTCGCATCCAACAGCTCATCGAGAAGTTCTTGCAACATTTGTTTGCGAAAGTCTGAGGCGATGCGAACTCCATCCGCGATGGATGCAATCATCTCATCGAGGTTGGAAGTTGAAGTCTCTGTCGAAGCCATACGGGTGAATGTACCCTGCGCCGTTGTCACTTTGATGGTGTAGGCAGAACGAACTCGACAATGAAATTGTACCATCACGCTTGCTTCGACTTTGTCAAATCGTTTCAACGCTTGGCTTGAAAGTCTATGAGGTCATAGGAGGACATCATCTTCTTGACCTTGTGACGGCGAGCGAATTGATGGACTGCCTTCACCGTCATTCTGAAATAGATTGCTATCGCCTCGGCATCTAGCCACACCTCTTGGCGAGAAGACATGGCAACCGCCATCAGGCGAATGGTGTTCCATTGATTGCCACACTTTCGGCAGTCGAAGAGGTCTAGTGGATCATCATGGTTGATTGTCAGGAAGTTGCCACAGATGGAATCTGGCATCTCGGTCGGACAGGCAATCTTGTGCTTCTTCTCGACAAAGGAGCGAGATGCTGCAATTCCTGTCGAATGAAGCTCTCGAACCTCTCGGGCGAACTCGCCAATCCAATCCTGCTTTCCTGACCATGACAGATGGGTCTGGTGAAACTTGATGGTTGCCTGAATCTTCTTCTCAAGGGCAGATGGTGGAATGAAGGCTGGTGGAACCAATTTGCGATCTGCTCGGATGAGTTTTTCCCACTCATGCAGAATCCCGAGGATGTCATCTCCTGCGATGAAGGAGAGGGCATTGACATTGACTCCGATGGTGCGCTCGCTACTTCTAGCCCCCGACCCACTTCGACCGGGTAGGAGTTCAGAGTGAGCGCCTTTCCAGAATTCCATCAAGTCATCGAGCTGAGAGTGAATCTTGGTGTGACATCGCTGGCAGATGCCGTCGTGCTGGATGGCTCGGTTACAGAGTCGGCATTGGTTATCCATCAGAATGGGAATCCTTCGCTTGAGTAGGTGACGGGTTCAGGTTTGCGAAATAGTTCATGCGGGATGGTGAAGTCGAGCTGGTCGCATTCATGAGCAGCGAGAACGATTTCTGATCCATCCGACTTCTCAATCTCGGCCAGCCCCCGCATCTTGACCAGTTGCTCCCTGGTCGTCTGGAAGATGCGAACCCCTCTGCCCCTTGCTAGGAACTCGGCCTCAAAGTTGAGTGGAGTTGGCGCAAGTTTGACGGCGAAGCCGATGACATGGCACGACCAGATCGCCGACTTGCACTTGGCACAGAAGTCAGGAATTGGGGATGTTGAGATGAAACTTTTATTCATTCAACACCCACCCCACCCCTTCCCTTTCCCCCTATAGAGGGGGGAAAGAGGGAAAGGGTCATGGGAAATTTTGCCATTTGACCCTTTCCCGCTTTTGGGAAAGGGTGGGAAAGGGTCAAATTGAGCGTGAATTTTGGGAAAGGGTGGGAAAGGGTCGTTGGCAGAATGACCAAATCCTCGGGAAAGGGTCGGGAAAGGGTCGTTTTTGGACACTTATGCATTGTCAGCTTCTTGCCAATCAAAGGAGCGAATGCCCCCGACCTTGTCTTCTGCCTCCCGATATGAGCGAAGCAATTTGAGATTGAGTGAATTGCGAGCGCCATGCTCTATGACCACGAACTTCTCATCAATGAGATTCTGGATCGCAACCATTACCCACTCTGCCTTGCCCTTGACATCCTTGATAACTGCCGATTTCGACAATGGCGTGGATGCCCCTTCAAGGAGTCTGCTGACCGATTCCATGAGATGAGTAGGTCTGGTCTTATCGGTGTTCATCATCGGAGCTTCAATCTTCATTGTCACCGATCCATCAGCTGTGGATGTCAGCAAGACCATTCCAGCAATCTTGGCTTCCTTGGAATTGGCTCTGACATGACCCGGGCGGTCTTTCGTCACCTTCAGATTCAATTCTCCCGACATTCCTCGACCGAATGGCATGACCACTTCCACCGAGATTGCCACGCCATTGATGTCAGCTCTTTTGGCTTGAGCGCCGATGGCGTAGTTGCCCCGACCCTCTTTGCTCTTGGTGACATGGTCAATGGTGCAGACCGCTGCCCCAGAGTTTGCCAATGGTCGAAGGAGTTGCTGGCTGAAGTAGGTGGCATCCTTGTTGGAGGTCAAATCTAGCCCTAGAAGGGTCATGGCAGCGTTCACGCCATCAACGATGACCAGTTCAGGCTTGAATGCGACAAGTCCATCCACAAGGTCTCCTCGCGCCTCTGGTGACAAGTCTTGGTCAGGGTTGGCATATTGGAATGAGGCGAATTGAATGTCTGTGACTCCGAGAGAACGAAGTCTGGAAAGAATGCCTCGCCCCGAATCCTCAAAGTCCAAATATATGACCTTCTGCTCTACTTCCAACGCTTGCTTGACGGCGAGCAGCGCCACCCAAGTCTTGCCCGATTCTGATTCGCCCAGGAGTGCATTGATTTTGCCCCGATAGAACAATCGATGTCCATCGCTTCGAGATAGGAATTCGGGCGCTGGCTCCTCTTGCGTGTTGTCGAGGTCAAGTGGCTTTGGGAACCAACTGGTGCGCTCTCTTGGAATCTCGATGTGATCTGAATCAAGGTCGGGAACTAGCGCCAAATTTGGAGTTGAATTTGGAGCAAGCAATTCGCCCAGAGTCGGCATCGGCGATGCTTTGCCATAGCCCAAGCCTTTCAATGCGCGAGCAGCCTCAGAGAAGTCATCGCCATGATTGAGATGGGCGAATGCTGCGAATTTGGAATACGCCTTCTCCTGCTCGAATGTCGTCGAGGTGGTGAAGACATAGAGATTGCCCGTTGAAACTTTTGTGGTCGCTGAGATTCCGAACTTCTTGCCTGGTCGTGTCCAGTAGGTCGTGTCACCCGATGTGAATGCAACCTTCCAGCCAACTGGCTCGAGGATTTCCTTCCAAGTCGCTCTTGCGTTGAAGTCATCACCCGGGCGCGATCCATCGTGAGTTGCTGGCTCTGATAACGAGCTGACGACTGCTTCCTTCTTGGGCATGGAATCAAAGGCTGAGAAGACCGAAAGGATTGCCTCATTCTCTTCACCCGAAAGCATCGGAATTGTCGCTGGCGATCCTTTGAGCAATTGCCAACTCTTGCCCGACGGATGCACCGAACCATGAGAAGGAGATGTGACAACGAAGCCACCTTCACCTCTTGTCTCTGCCAAGACTTCAACTGTGTCATTCGCACCAGGTCTCCGAGCAAGTTTGGTGTTGCCCGGAACTGGCTCATCTGCCAATCGCCATAGCCAATGCAGACCGCCCGTTGGAGTTATCTCGACATAACCATTGGAGATGATTGTCCAGAGTTCACCGAGTCCAGAGCTGAAGGCCATCTCTCTGGCTTGCTCCAAGATGCCACCTTCAACGGCGCGACCTTCCAGTTCTACCATCAAGAGATTGCCAGAGACCAGACCTGTGATGATGCCGATTCCTTGGCCGTCACCGCTGAACCATTCGATGACTTGCTCTCGGCTTGGGCGAGTGACTTGATATTGCTTCCACGATCCGATGGGAGATTTTGACCCGTCAGCCTTTGCAGGGATGACACAGACACCAGCATCGTGGAAGTCGAGTGCTGCTTGAAGAAGACTCATTCTGATTCTTTCATTGCAAAATCAATCCGCGCTCTAGCAATCTCGACATATTCTGCCGACTGCTCGATTCCGATGAAGTTGAAACCCTCATAAGCACACGCCTTGCCAGTTGAGCCTGACCCCATGAATGGGTCGAGGACTGTGCCGTTTGGCGGTGTGATGAGCTTGACGAGGTATTGCATCAACGAGGTCGGCTTGACGGTTGGGTGGTGGTTCACCTTCAGCGTGTTCGAGCGATTCCGAGGATTGGAACCCCCTTTCTTCCCCTCTGCTCTTCCATCGTGTTCGCGAACTGCCTCAAATCCATCCAGCCCCTCATTGCGATCGCGTTTGGAGGTCTTGGCGCAATAGAAGAATCGAGCTGCGCTGCCAGAGTCATCAAATCCTCGAACTGTGTCAAAGTCGGGATTGCCGTCACCGAATACCTCTGACCCATTGAATCCAACACCGCGATTTGATTTCTGCGACTTCGTATCAGGAAACAACGCCACAACCTCATCGCTGCCATCGTGAATGAAGTTGGCAGGGAAGCGGCCTGCGGAATTATCAGGTCGCGCAAGTTCTTTGCGCCCACCATCTTCAACATCAGGCATATTGCCCACATTGTTTACTGTAACTTTGCCTTGTGGGGTTGCGCTTGCTTTATCAACTTCAGATTGAAATTCAACCCGCGACCCATCAATGTTCAACCCACCCACGCCATAGGTCAGCACATTGTTGGCAACAGTTCCGACAATCGGTTTGCGAGCAAGCACCATCGGCTCGTGCGCTGGCTTGAGCGCCGTTCCCCAGCCTTGCCATTGCTTTGCTGAGTCGGTGATTGCAACATCATCTGCAACCATCGCCATTTCTCCACCTTTTGCACCGCCACCATAATTTCCACTGCCTGATGCAATAGCAACCCATTTCAAATCCCTGTTGCGCTCCGCACCTGCCGACTTGTCAATCGCCTTTGAGATATCCAGCGACTTCGGGAATCCCGATCCATAGACCCACATAATCTGGTCGCGGATTTGAAAACCTGCATCTTCAATCGCAACTGCCATGCGGTGATAAGTGCGAGAGCCAGAGAAGGCGATGAGATGACCGCCCGGCTTCAAGACTCGAAGCGCCTCGCGCCAGACCTCGACATTGAAGGCGATGCCAGATGCATCCCATGACTTGCCCATGAATCCGAGTTCGTAGGGAGGATCGGTGACGATGGAATCCACCGAGTTGTCGGGCATCTCCTTCATTGCTGCGATGCAGTCATTGTTGATGAGCTTCATTTCTTTCCCCCTGCTTTCATTTTCATTCGGCGCTTGCTGATGGTGAATCCGTTGTCATTCAATTCCTTGAGCATTGCTCTGGTCACTCTGATTGGCGTGTCTGGAAGGTGGAACTGAAACTGCTTCCACAATCGGCTGGCAATCAATCGTTCGGCTTCCTCAACCTCGGTCACATCACTCCCTGCCATGCTTCTCTGATGTGGTCATCACACCATTGGCGAGTGTCGGGATAGGAGCAGCCATCGGTGTGACCTTCGACAATGACCTTGACAACTAGCTCTGGCTCATTTTCTTCATTCATTCCCCTGCCTCCATAGTCCATTGATTCTCTTGCCATCGCGTGTGGTAATGGCACAAGTTGATGATGCCAAGACCCGAAGTGTTATAGTCGAAATAGAGAGCGAAGTCTGACTTCTCATCGCATCGCTCAATCATCCCTTCGGCATTCTCGAACATGAATCCGCAAGCAGGTTGGAATGGCATGGTGCGCTTCCAATGTGCTGGTCTGACCTTTGCCATCTCATCCCCTGCCTGTTGTTGTTGTGCGGTGTCGGGAGTTGAACCCGAATCGCTTCCCCACGATCGCGAACCTGCCACCGCTATCATCACCGACTTTCCCCAAAGTCAGCAACGAATGTCTTTATCCCTGGATGGGAGTTGCTCCGAGCTTTGCAAGCAATGCCAACTGCTCGGCATTGAGTGTTGCAGCCGTAGGCGCTGGCGCTGCCTGTGGCGTTGCTGGTGCAAGTGATCCTGCAAGATATGCAGTCGCCTTGGCTACTGCATCAGCATCGCCTGTCGCATCGACAAGAATCCAAGGTGCGCTCTTGCCCGGCTTTGCTACTCCCTGACCGATTCGAGCGAGAACGGACTTGCCGATGTTTGGCTTGAGTGCCGAACGGAGTGCGACATTGAAGAAGAGAACTGAGTTGTGTTCAGTTCCTGCATCCAAGTCCACCAAATCAACCTCGATTGCCTCTGCCTCGCCAAGAGAGGTTGTGATGCCTGTCTTGTATTCAACAGGCTTGATGATCAACAGATGACCTTGAAGGTCTGCTGGCTTTACGGATTCGCCTGATGTTGCTGGCGATGAGAATGGATTTGTCATCTGACAATCCCCTTTTCTTTGTGTTTGGGTGGTGCAATCCCAACGGCGTTGGGAAATCTATTTTGTGCCGAATCGCTTGTCTTGGCATTGCTTGCAATAGAAGGTGAGGCCGATGATGTAGGTGATCGGCTTGACCTCTTTGCATCCTGAGCAAGTGTTCTCATAAACCATTGTCATGGCTATCCCCTCGAGTCTGTCTTGTAGAATCCCGACCCCTTGAAGTGGATTGGGGTTGCTGAGAATAGTCTTTCCATCTCGACAAGACAATCCCCACAGGTGGGATTCTTGGCGGTGTCTGAGATACGGCGCGAGACCTCGATGCGAGCTGAGCAGCGTGGGCATCGGAATTCATATGTTGGACTCATCCGAGTGCCTCCACAATGGCTTGAATGGTTGGGCAAGGATAAGACAGCTGATAAGGACCTATATTTGTCCACTCTTCGCAAGCGGAGCAGACAATTTCCCCAACACCAAACAGATGTGGTTGATGCAATTTCACTACTGCACGAAGGGCTGAAAGACTCGCCATTGTTTGGATGAAGGTGTGACCGTTTTCAATCCTTGCCAGCAATTCATCGTGGTTCATTCTTCCCATCCTCCATCTCGAATGAATTGAGCAATCCCCTTGAGGTCTGCCACTTGGTAGGGAGAACCATCAACATCTTTCACGGTCTGACCACGCCACTTGGAGAGCTGAGTGGCAAGGCGTTCGCGATCTGCTTGGACTGCTTCCTTGACGATGATTTCGATTGTCTTCTCCATCACGCAACTTCCTTTTCGCCCGGGCATCCAAAGAATGCATCTGTTGAATTTGGCAAGAACCAAGGACAATAGATGCAGTTCCGAGATGGCGCTGCTGGTATCAAATTCCAATGATTCGGATTGGCTTCTGGGTCGAGCTGCCAAAGCAAGACTTTGGTGTCCTCAAGGCGTTCAATCGCATCGAGTGCGAGTTGGCGATTGTATGGCTCGACGATGGTGTGAAGCCCGTCAAGGCGACCGCCGAGTGGATAGCAAGCAAGGGCAACGCTCTTGACTTCATATCCTTGGCGCTCCATCCCGAGGCCATACAAGTTCACCTGGACTCGCTGCTGGTGAGTCATGCCATCACGCTTTCGTGATTTCATGGAGGTTGCCCCCATGCACTTGTGGTCAATCACCATGCCGAGCTGAATGTCGAAGAGGTCAGATGTGCCACCGAGTTCATCGGTGACATTGACTGGATGCTCGACCAGATACCGATCAGGAAACTCACCGAATGCTTCAGCAAGCCAGGAATGGATGGCAGTTCCAGAGATGGATGCCCAAGGGTCAGATTGCTGGTTGGTTGTGTTCCAGTCGAGCATCTTGTAGATATGCTTCCGAACGCATACTTCGCCGACCTCGCTCAAGCCAATGCGCTTCTGTTTGGATCGTGGAGCATTGCTTGCCCGATTGTTCACGACATTCTGAATTCGGATTGCAAGACTGGTGGCTTCATCGCCAATCGGTGTGAACATTACGCCTCATCCACGATGGAGAATCGGCGAGTGATTTGCTCGGTCTCAAGGATTGCCAACAGTTCGGGAAGCAGGATTTCTCTTGCTCTCTTTGTATCGATGCGAGTGCTTTTCACTGTTGTCCAGCGAACTGCTTCCCGACCATTGACAAGACCAATTTCGTGTTCCCCGAGTGCTGCCTCGACTTGTTGGCGAGCGATGTCGGCCTTCTCCGACCATTCCTTCACCTTTGCCTTGGCCTCAATATATGCGGCAAGGAAGGCGCTGGCGGTTGGGTCGAGATCGACCATCGCTAGATTGATTTCTGTGGACATTGTTTCCCCCTGTTGTTGTGTGTTGGCTTACCAGTAGTAGTGCTTTTGCCAGAATGCTTTGGCAGCGCAAGCGCCGTCGGAACCATAGTGGCGTGAAATGTAGGCGATTGCTGCGACAACCTGAGCCATCGGATCGGCAGAATGCTTGAGGCCGATGTTGGCATAAGTTGAAGCCAAGAGCTGACCGATACCGCGAGCCGAAGAAGTTGGGTTCTTGGCATAAGGGTCGGTATGGCTTTCCTTCTCGAATATCCAGAGCAAGCAACTGGCTTGGCGCTTGGTCATCAATTCATTGACGAACTTGATGACGACGGCCTTGTCTGTGGTCACAGTTGATGGCTTGATGGTGACTGTATGGACGACGATTGGAGTGTCAATGATTTTCTGCTCGGATTGGTAGGTCTTGACGCAACCGACGAGCAAGCCAGCCGAAAGGATGGCGCTAGTGAACGCGATGAAGATTCTTTTCTGACTCATAGTGTGATGCCTTTCTTCTTGGCACGAAGGATGATGCGATCTACCGAATCAACTTGAATGCCAAGTTGGTCGGCAATTTCTTCCCTGGTCATGCCAGTCTTGAGATAGCCTTGAATTTCCCTGAATCGAACGCTTCCTTCTTCCTTCCTGTTTGTCATCATGTGCTTGCGTTGGAAAGGAGTTGTTCCTCCCCAATAGCCTTCGGTTTCATTGTTCTTGATTGCAAATTGCAAGCAATCAATCTTGTGAATGCAACTGTCGCAAATTGCAGCAAGTGTCTGCTCTCGCTCGCTCATAACCAAGCGAGATTCCGGGAAGAAGAAGTCTGGGTCAATCTCTGGGGAGTGACACTTGGCTTTTGAGAATCTAGGAATGGAAAGAGATGTGAGGTTCACAACGGATCTCCATATCCTGCTTCACGCAATAGCCTGACCATATCTTCCACAGGTAGAACTGCCCACCAATCGCTGACGGATGAAACCCCTATCCCCACAGGCTTCACGATGAGTGGGCAGTAGTCTGCCCCTGCGTTCTTTCTCTCCTGCTTGGATTCTTTGATCCATTCAGGAAACTTGTAGGACTTGTGATTCTTGACCTCGAATGTCAAAGCAGGAGTTCCTGTGATGTCACCCTTGTCGAGTTCACCAGCCAATGCCCGGCGCTCTGCGCCAGGAAACCCGTGTGCTTGGAGATACTTGACGAAGGCTGACTCGGCGAGAGTTCCCTTCTGCTTTGACTTTGACATTTTTATCGTTTCACGATCTGATTGAGGCGAGTGATTTCCTCAAGCAATTCCTCTTGATAGACGAATTCGGCGACGAGTCGTTCATATGAGCGACTATATTCAAGGAATCCACCGATGATGATGCCAATGGACAAGCCAAGACCGAGAGCGAGCAAGAAGATTGGAAGCAACATTTATTTTCCCCCTTGGGACTTGTCGAGTGTATTTCGGAAATTGTGCCAATCTTTGACTGCGAAGAATTCGTCATTCTTGTTCATGGCATCTTCAATCAAGACGATGAGGAAGAAGACGGAGAGAACCACGAAGATTCCACCAATGATGAGGAGTGACATTTATGCACCGACCTTCTCGCGAAGCGTGATGAGTTCCAATTTCCATTCGCGGATGTTTGAGTTGATTGCGAAGATAAGTTGGCGATTTGCCTTGAGATTATTGGCTAGTGTGCGCTGCGCGTAAGCCTTTGAGAGCATCTGTTCAAGCTCTTCAATTCGTGTTGCTGTTGTCATTTCTGACTCCTTGCCTTGGCGCTGAACCCCTAGTTCAGCTCGTTGGTATAAAGATAGACCCATTTCCCCCTTGGCTGTCAAGATGGCGCAAGTGTCGCGAATATTTTTTTTGTGTCGCAATGGCGAAAGACCCCCCACCAGAGTGATCTGATGAGGGGTCTTTCTTCTATGCCAGCGAGCGCATGGCGAGGGATGTATGCGCTACAAGCCAGCAAAGGCGCGTTCTATGCCTTCTCTGAGGCTGATTTGGGGTTTGTAGAAGGTCTCCATATAGATTGGGTCGCCCACACGGTAGAAGACCCCTACAGGCTCGGATTCGAGGTGTTCAATCTTTGGCTCATAGCCAGCGACCTCGGCAACCAAGCGAGCCAAGTCATTGAAGGAGGTCGGGATTCCTGTGCAGAGATTGGCGACTTCGATTCCTGCCTCACAACCTGCCAGCGCCCCATTGACCACATCATCGATGTGGATGAAGTCGCGAATCTGATTTCCATCTCCCCAAATCTGGAAAGGGTCAGCCTTGCGCTTGCCTCGGTCGATGAAGGATGGGAATGGATAATCAAGTGCTTGGTCTGATCCATAGCCCGAGAATGGTCGGAAGATGTGAACCTCGATGCCAGCCTTGCGAGCAAATCCTGCCAGCATCTCACCCGTCAGCTTCGACCAGCCGTAAGTGAAATCAGGATTCGAGATGCAATCTAGATTGATGTCATCTTCCTGCAAGTGAAAGCATTCTTCTTTGGTCTGCAATTTGATGGGATAGGCAGCAGAGGATGAGAAGTAAGTGATGCACCCCGGCTTGGTTCGCATTGCCCACGAGAAGAGAGCTGCATCGATTTCCAAATCTACGGCGAGCGCCAGAGGTTCGCCTTCAATCATCTTGCGACCTCCGACAACTGCTGCAAGGTGAATGACCTTGTCAAAGTGTTCATTGTTGGTGCGGAAGAAGTCTCTGGCATCTGTGCCATTCAAGATGTCGATGCCATGCAGTTCGTGACCTTGCGCTTTCAGCTTGTTCCAGAAGTGTCTGCCAACGAAGCCTTCGTTGCCTGTGATGAGAATTTTCACTCGCCCCTCAATTCTGTAAGGAGTTGAATATATGCTGGACTTGCAAGATAGGCATTCATCGCCTCAAAATCGGCTGAATAGACCTCTTGCGCGTTCACCGCAAGGTAACCCTCATCCCACTCGGCCTTGCCAGCGACCGGGTGCAGATGCTCCACAATCACCTCTGGCATATAGCGAAGAGCGCCAAGGTCTTGCCCGAGCTTCATCCAGAAGTTGTCGAGGTAGAGGTGAATCATTCCTTGCGGAACCATTCCCCCAAGTGCCTTGACAATGTCACCTGTCATGGCGATTGCCGTTGGCAAGTTCTCGCCTTGGAATAAGTCATTGCCATAGACCAAGCCTGTGCCGAGTTCATCGAGAGCGTTCAAGAAGTGAACATCCCAATTCATCGTTCGTGGGCGGTGGTCATCGCCAATGAATGCGAAGTGGCGGTATTTGTCTTTCATCAAGTTGGCGGTGAAGTTCAATGGCTTTGCCATTCCCTTGCCATCCTTCTTGACGATGAAGATGTCTGCCCCGGTGTCGAGGTAGGCATCAAGAGTTGGATCGTCATCATCTACAACAACGAGCAAATCAGATTCGGTCTTGGTCTCATCGAATGACTTGAGCAATTCCTTGATGGAGTCGGGTCTTCCCCGAGATGGCACGATTACGACGAGATTTCTCATTCGCTCACCAAGATTCCGAGAACATCTTTGCTGGTCAGGATGATGAGAGCCTTGCCCTCAACTGTGACCTCGGTTGCGCCGTACTTGGAGAAGAGGACTGTGTCTCCGACCTTCACATCCATCGGGATGCGAATGCCGTTCTCGTAGCGACCAGCACCGACGGCGATGACAATGCCCTCTTGTGGCTTCTGTTGTGCCTGATCGGGAATGATGAGACCCGAGACTGTGACTTCCTCTGCTTGCTTTTGCTGGATGACGATGCGGTCATCGATTGGTTGGATTGGCATTGCTTTCCCCCTGTGGATTGACGATTTCCCCTGCGATTGCTAAATAGGCAGCACCATCGATGAATGAATCATCGAGTGGATTGTGAGCAAGGCGAGCAAGTTTCAGCCCTGCCATGCACAATGCGACTTGATATGGCTCGACTGGAATGCCAAGAACGACCGACCAGATGGTCGCAATTCTTTGATGATTCTCCCTCGGGTCGCCATTTTGTTCATTGCGATCGCCCATTGTCAGGTCAATCGCGGTCTGAAGTATTTCCTCGCGATGCATTGATTTCCCCCATTTGTTCGACTGGTTTGAGCTGAAATGGCTCGAGTTGGTAATTGTTCACTTCTCTTCCGACAACACCTGTCATCTTCGGAGTCAATCCCTCGACAACTCCGACTTCACACCATCCTCTGAATTTGACAGAAGGTGTCTCCGATTCACTGT
>Ga0208497_1000803_pt1 | contig 12963 bp, 33 predicted proteins | sample CryBogCBE25Aug07_FD_184555 | JGI IMG/M metagenome (GOLD analysis project Ga0208497, IMG submission 184555) | Freshwater microbial communities from Crystal Bog, Wisconsin, USA - CBE25Aug07 (SPAdes) | ecosystem: Environmental > Aquatic > Freshwater > Lake | place: Crystal Bog, Wisconsin, USA...
CACGCTCGACTGCGGGCCATATCGCCAAAAGAGCTGCATCAAGTCTTTCTTTATGTAGTTCGCGTAATTCGCTTGTTAGCGTTTCATCCTTCGTGCGATTGACATAACGCTTGAACGCGGCTCGCGCACCAGATTCATTTGCATAATCTAACTTGTCGGCGATTTGCTGAAATGTCGCACCAGCAACGCGATATTGCCAAACCTTTAACTCACGCTCAAATGTTTCGTGATCTAGTTTGACGATATTCGTAATGTTTTCACTCATATTCGCATTACGATCTTTGAGCGGTTGGCAAGGATTGCACTTGCCCCTCGATACCGGAAGTATCGCGGCTCACTATTGAGCCTTCAACCGCAGATGGGTAGGGCAAAGATAGCGCACTCACAAGTTTTCGCATATTTCTGTCCAACGGGTATAAATAGCGATGCTTTGACGAGCCTTTGACCTCTTGAGCGTTAGGGTCTAAAACCTGTTGTGCCCAGATCAAGGCGTTTTTAGCATTTGTCTGAATTGGGTGAGATTTACGCTTGGCTCTAAGCGATCTGCCGTGTATGCGCTCGCCGTTAACGATGTATTCGTCAGCTGACTGAGAGCATCCGTTGTAAATCCAGTTTCCCGCTTGATAGATGCCGCCCTTGTGATTCTGCTCAGGGTCAGCAAAACTAATGATCAAGCGAATTCCGGGGTTTTCTTTCTTCAACTGTTTGATACTTTGAGCCACGATTTGGCTGACAGTCGCTTCGTGTTTAGTTAGCGCGACTCGTACAAGTTCGCATATCTCGATTTGCTCTAAGCCGTAAGGTTTGCCTAAGTCTTTATTCGCGCCTCTGCCATAGATTACTGCACCGATGAACTTGTCGTTTTCCCATACGCCATACTTCACAAGTTTGCCAGCGGGCATCGCTTGAGAATAATGCCAATTCATTACGGCATATTTGGCGGCATCAAATGAACAAGGTGCAATAACTAAACTCATACAGGTTCGATCTCGCCTTTTTTGCCTACGCGCCACTCAAATGAGCATTGAGGACACATATTTGATGCGCTTTGATCTAAACGAGGTTGCTCTGCATCTTCTGGCTTGAAATCAGGCAATTCGATCTTGTCAAAGCCCAGTAGATCGATGCTCCAGCCTAAATCGCTCAGTTCGTCTAATTGCTTTGAAAGCGTAATTTGATCCCATTCAGCCAATTCGGAAGATCGGTTATCGGCTAGGGCATAGGCTTTGGCGGTTTCAGCATCCCAATCACTTGGGCATTGGCTTACGGCAATCTCAGTCCAACCAAGCAACTTAGCGGCTTCAAGCGTTCCGTTACCGGCGATAACTACGCCGTTATGCACGACTATCGGTTTGCGTTGTCCAAATTTATTTAGACTTGCGGCGATCGCATCAAGATTACGCTTTGAGTGTTTCCGAGCGTTCTGTGGATCGAGTATCAAACTGTCGATCGTTACTGTTTCCAATTTCATTCAGCGCCTCTAATCTTGCATCAAGTAGTGAATCCATCTCACCCATCAAAAAAACCTTCCTCTGATGAGTGAGTCTATTTCCATAGCGATCCTTCAATAATTCGGCAAGGTGAGCAATTGCTTCATCTATGTCAGCAATCGTAATCTCATCCTTATCAATAATCATAGGTATCATTTTAGCGTTTACGAGCTTGGCGTTTTTCCTTATACGCTCTTACATCATCTGCGCGATAAAAAACGGCTTTGCCTTCACGCTTCACCCAAGCAATTGTTTTGCGAAATTGCAGTTGGCGTAAATTGTTCATCGTAATCTCTAAGTGTTCAATTACTTGTTGAGATGTCCAAAGTTCCTCTACCACGCTGGCACATCCTGAACTGAATCTGTAAATCCTTGAGATCCGCTAGCAGACTTTTTAGGCTTGATATAAAAATCAGTTCCAGCGATTTCAAGGCTTGTCTTAGTTTCGCCATCTTTTGTCTTGTAAGTTGATTGGCTTAAACGACCAACAACGGCAATTCGATCGCCCTTTTTAAGATTGTCAATAACAAGATCTGACTTAGCATTCCAGAACGCTACGCGGAACCAGATTGTTTCGCCATCTTCGTACTGTCCGTTTACTTTCTTGCGAGGTGTATGAGCCAAAGAGAATGATGCGAGAACTTCATCTTTGAGCATTTTAATCTCTGGATCTGAACCTAAATTGCCTTCAATCATAATTTGATTCATTGAGCTGCCTTTCTTGTTTGGATTGCTTACATTACACCGATTCGATGCTTCCGTCATTTTTCAAAAGTACCCAGTTGCCATCAGGTTGCAGGAAGGGTTCAGTTTCCGGATCGCTCCAACTGCTCACCATCCAACCCTTGTCGGTAGCAATAGACGGATTTTTGTGTATTGAGTCAGTACCAAGGTTGTGACATTCGTGATGAATACGAATCAAGTTAGAAACTGAATCTTTCCCGCCTCGGGATTTTAATTTTCTATGATGTAGAGCCATAGAGTCAAAAGCGGGGTTACCGCAGGTTTCGCAGTAATTCCCCGCTCTTGCCTCTACGAGCGCAACAATCTTTTGATCCACTTAATACCAGCCAAATCTCTTTTCGTGTTTCCACGCGGCGCAAGGTGTGCCGTAACGAGCTGAAATATAGCGTAAGCCATAATCAACTTGCAGAATCGAATTGGCAGTTTTGTGAACTTTGTAATTGCCCCAAGTTGTAGGCAAAAACTGAGCAATGCCGTACGCACCCGAAGATTTGTTTAAGGCTTTCGGATTCCAATGCGATTCTTGCTTCCAGAGTTTATCAAGGCAAGAAAATTGACTCGAACTCGGCACTTGCATTTGTGCGTACAGTCGAGGGTGCATTAAAAACGAAATACTTTCTTTCGGTGCAAAAGCGGCTTGCGCTCCTACCGACTGGCAAGATCCCACCAAAAAGGCTACTAAAAGGATCTTACCCCAAGCCCTTATCGGGCTACCTTACCCCGTTCTGAACAGAAGGAGCAGACAGTAGCCACCCAGAGTTGAACACCGCATCCGCGGCAACGCATAACTTGTGAATCGTCCATTTTCATACATCCTTTCGGGAGATAGCGGACAGAATTAGTTTACCTGCTATTTGCTTCCGCCCCAACCGGTGCCCTTGAAAGACACGCCGAAGGGTGAAAATACGCGCTCAACTTTCCCGCAACATTCAGGAGCTTCAGGCGTTTCGTATATCGAAGCAATGACCTCAAAGTGATCTTCGCAATTTGTACATTTGTATTCATAAGTTGGCATTTGGCACCTTCATATGTAGATTTATTTTGTGTTGATACATTAACTGGTTGTCTGGTGCTTTCACAATTACTCCATCGACAATATAACCATCGGTGTTAATTTCGTGAACGATCCGATAGTCGCAATCAAATTCTTCGCACACTTCAATAATTGTCACGCCAACTCCTTCTCAATGGCTTGGATGGTAGGGCAGGGATAAAAAAGTTGATAAGCACCTTCGTTTGTCCATTGTTCGCAAGCATTACAACCTTCTGTCGAATCAGGCTTATGCAATTCCACTACTGCGCGAAGGGCTAAAAGATAAGGAACTACCTCTGTAAACCGTTCTTGATCTTCATACCAATTGCAAACTTCACTAACATCTAACAGCAATTCATCGTGTGTCATTGCAACTCCTTCTCAATAGTTTGAATTGTTAGACACGGGTAAGCGATGTGTTTGTTCAAAGTAGTGCAAGTTTTGCATAGTCCAAAATATGATTTATGCAGCTCTACTACTGCGCGAAGGGCGGGATATACATCAGTTCGTGCAGAAATTTCTGCAACTAGATCTTCAAGTCTGTTTATCTCTGCCAACAATTCATTGTTGTTCATTATCGCTCACAATCATCATCACGACTGCCGTGTTCTTTGCAGAAGTAGTAACGCTTCCCATAATCCGATGAACAATGCGGGCAATTCTCAATACCATCGATCATAACTTTTTGGCTATCTCGATATTCCATTCCGCAATCAAGGCAATAAGCTAGACCTTCTGCCCAAGCATTCACCCAGTAGCGATGAAAAGCGATTTGCGTGTTAGTAAATGCATCTTCTATGAAACTCATATTCCGATACATTTCTCTGAACTGCCCCAGCAATAATCCGTGCCTGTCCACCAGATGTGGTTGACGAGATAGTAAGCGGCAATAAATCCAACAACTGCCAAAGTACCGAATACGATACGGCGGCGAATTACATACTTGCGATCCATTTTCTTAATCATCGATTCCTGCTTTCAATAGTTCAACATCTATTTTTAATGAACACCATTCGCACTCATATATTGCATCTTGCATTTCGATTAGGTGAATGATCAAACGATTAGCGAATCCACCTTTAGATCCGCACCACGCGCACATCATTCTTCGTCCTCGAACCACATTGAATCATCTTCTAAAAATAGAGCTAATGCGAAGATGCCAAAGGCAATTACTAAGCCCACAACAATCATTGACCACATTAGATTTTGCCTCCGTAATTAGTTGTGAGCATATAAGTATTGTCAGCCGTGTCGTAATAAACGCGATATGCGTATCCAAGCGATTCCAGAAAAGCCTTGATGAAAAGAACCGATGGATAATTTTCTGCCCAATATGCGCGAAGGAATGAGTAATCAATCGCTGGCGATTCTTGGATTCTGAAATCAATATCCTCAAAGCGCCCCTCTTGTTTCTGCCAATCTCGAAAAGATTCCGCCCAGTTGGTTGAATTGATTGTCAGTTGTTCAAAGTCTGCGTGTGTGATTTTCATTTTATGCCGCCCAATTCTGCAAAGCGCGAACCTTGCAAGTTTCGCAATCGCAAGGATGGTTCTTGGTGTCCACATCTAGGAAAATGTAGCGAGTTCCATATTGAACCCGTTGTCCGTTCAATTCTTGATAAACCGTGTTCTCGCTATCTGTTTGACCATCGAAATCAGCGCCGCGAAAGTTCTGCGCGATTGCATCAACTTGTTTGCCTGTTGCGTGACTTGCTGCGAAAGAAATCCAAATGCAGTTTGATGAAGATTTGCGAACCGAGAACTTGATATTTGGGAAGTTCTCCTTGAGAGCCTTGCGGATCAACTTGCCTGATTCTGTTGCTGAGATGTAGATCGTTTCCATTTTGCGCCTTCTTTCGTTTGGGAGCTTCTTGCCCTGTTAACGGAAAGATTACACTCATAGATTACGGAGGTCAACCACCTAGAGCAAAAAGTTTGATATCCGCGCCCGGCGTGTCCGAATAGACTTTTTGGGCTTTTATGTCTATTACCTGCGAGTCATCGATATATCCGATGCCCGTCAGAGAGTCTAAAACCGAACGGATGTACTTATCCAAGTCTGGAGCTACTGTCGGGTAGGCTCTTTTGACAGTTTTGGGCTTTTTGACTCGAAAAACGATGTCGATCCCGATTGCTCCATCTACTGGCTTTGCCCCAGCGAACCGAGCAGATAGAGCAACGGTGGAACGCCAAACTGCTAGAGCAGATCCTTGAGAGTGCAGGATATGCCCATTTATGACCTTCATCGAGCCCTGAGGCACGGGTGTGCCGTCACAACTAAACGAGATCATTGAAGAAATACTAGCGAATTAGAGCAACTGTGTCGTTTACGACCTTATGTACGACTTTCTCTCCAGCGGCTAAGTAGAAATCGTAGGTGCCCGTGTGATCAGGTCCCTCGATGTCTTTGACGATCATCTGTTCTCCGTTGATGGAAACGAGATCGCCAAATTGAACCTTGTCTGGCGTAACGATTGTCATAACTCCCCTTTCGGTTTCGTAATGCTTACGATAATCATAACAGATTACTTACGAATTACGCCGAATTTGTCCCAATAGAGCTTTAACTGATTCGGGCATTGGAATCGAATCTGAAGTGTCTAACGGCTCAAACTTAGGTGGAACTATGGTCGGCGTACTGTCCGCCTCTCTAAAACCATTTTGAGGGCGTTTTTGAGGTAGCGGGGAATCGAGCCAACGATCGCCATTGAGCCAAGTCGCGGGATGAGCAGTAAATGACGGATCGCGGTTAGGGTCTTTCGAGTATCGATCGGCACCCTCAATGATGATTTCAGGGGTAGTTTTCTTAATCGCCTTGACCCAAGCCTTCATCGCCGCGCCTTTTCCGACTTTGATCGGGTATGTGTTCCAAAATTTTTCAAACTCGGCGGTATAGATATCTTTTTTTGTATCTGTATCTGTATCTGTATATGTATGCGATTGCTCACCATCCGCTTGGCGATCGCTTAGCGAACGCTTGGCGAATGCTTGTTTTGCGCTAACGGATGCTTTCTCGGACTTCTCTCGAACCTTAGCCAAATCGTTTTCAACTCTGGCGTGAGTCCAGATGTCACCATCGATCCAGAAAAACTCAGCAAGTATTTCGCGGTTATCTTCCCACTCCTCGGGAGTCATTCGAGCTACAAAAGCAAGTCTTTCACGACTGTTATTAAGCGGTTTGCCTTGTTGCCAATAGTTCATAAGCAAAAGAATGTACGCGCCGTGTTGAGTCGCATTCAGATGAGCAGTATCGGCTAAATAATCATTCACATAAAGTTGCATATAAGGTAATGAGTTCATTGCTTCTCCATAAGTTGTTTTCCCAAATGATGTGTATAAGCAGGTGGAATTGCTTCAACCAGTTCTGACCAGATCATCCAATCGATTCCCATCGCCTCCCTAGCCTCTTCAATGCTCGTAGCAGTTCTGCCACCATAAACCATTTTTCCAGTTGTGCGATCAATACCCTTAGGGTTATCTTTCATCGCGCCATACACGCCAACAGGTCTGCCTTGCTTTTTATGACTGCAAATTGAGCCTAGCAAAGAAACATTGGACTCAAAATGACGATGACGGCGAACCTTCAATTCAAACGATGATCCACACAAAACGATCGGGTTGATTAGCGGCGCACCTGGCACATTCTCAATGATGTAAGCCCCCCCCCACGACTCTAACGCTTTTCTAGTTTCTGGAATTAGATCTAGTTTTGTGGTCGTATGACCTTGAGCATCTCTCAAATGTTTCGTGGAGCTGTGAGTTTGGCAAGGTGGCGAAGCGGCTATAACATCGAACTGCTTAAGAAAATCTTTGTCAGCCAAAATCTCTAAAGCATCGGCGTGAATAAACTCAAATGGATATCGTTTTTGCTTTTTGATATCCACGCCAACAACTTTGAAACCCGCTCGATGGTAACCAACGCTTGCGCCACCGGCTTTGCAAAACAAATCTAAAAGTTTCATTGCTTTCCGATCGCTTGCAAAATCATTTGCTTGGTTATGCCTTGCTTTTCAAAATCTTTGAAAACCTTTTGTTTGACGGCAGAATTTTTATGACTCAAAAGCGATTTTCTTTCTTCAGTAGTCATTCCGCCCCAAACACCATAATTTTCGTGATGAGTGCCATAGGCTAGACATTGCGCCCAAATTGGGCAAGGCGCGCATTCAATGCGAAAAACATCAAAATTGAATAACTTTGAAACGCCTCTTTCTTCAATTCGATAGAAGAAATTGACTGGCAGACCTTGACAAGCGGCACGATCCCAGTCCACATCTTTGAACTCTGGATTTGCGTAATTTTCAACGAGGGCATCAAACTGATCACGATTATAAAAACCATCATCAAATCGATGAATCTCGTACTTTTTAATCCAACGAAAGATCGTTCTCTGTGTAACTCCGTAACGAATCGTTGCGGCTTTGACTGAGATCTTGTTTACTTCGTTTTTGCTGGACACCCGTTAACTCCTGTCGCATCGTAGTAATCGCAATATGAGCGACAAAAGTAAACATCTTTTTCGGCTTCAGGCACTTCACCATTAGAAACCATTTCTTGAATCTCAGCAATCCACGCTAAACCTCGTTTAGCCATCTCTGGATCGTAAGGCTCGCTATGCTCTCTGATATCTTCAGACTCACCATCTCGGGAGATCGCAACGAGCGAAACTGTTTCTACTGGATATCCATTTTCGCTCACTAAGTAGCCATAGAGCTGAACCTGCATTCTTTGTTGTTCAGATGGAAAGTAACGCAATGATTTCTTTTTAGTAGTTTTCCAATCCACAACTTGCTTACGATCTTTAATGTACAGATCGATATGACCGCGCAATCCTTCAGTTTTGAATTCTTGCTCAATCATAAAATTATCGCCAAATGGATCTTCGCGCTTAATTGCTTCAGCAATACCGGCGTGAATAAAAGTTCCCATAATCGCGGCAAGTTTGTCAGTTTGATTGACTTTAGGTGCTTGCGTAAGGTTGTAGAAAACCCTGCGTTTGCAATCGCCAACAGATGATGGACCGATATCAACTTGTAACGATCTATCGCGCTGAGCATCGTGACCAGATAAAGCTCCCGCCAGCATCTTTTTGATTTCCATTAAATTTCCATCCCTGTACGAACCGAAGTTCCAATCGAGCGAGCAATATCGACTTGAACACGAAGTCGAGCCACATTCGCACGATTAGCCTTCACAATCGCTTCATCCATCGCAACGATCTTATGCAGTTCAGCATTTTGAACAAGTGCCATATCCTCGCGCTCGCCAACTGTGTAATTCTTTCCAGTTGGAGATGACTTCTGTGAAAGTTCAAGGCGAGTTCGAGCCATAGCAATTTCGTAATCTGCTTTATGTTGCTGATAAAGCGACTCAGTATTTACTAAATCATCGTGCGCTTCATCGATCAACTTGCTCAGATCTTTTAAGCGCGCTTCGACCTGCATAGGCGTTACGACACTCATTTATTTTCACCCAAAACAATCTGCGCGCACATATCTTGTACCTGTAATGCAACATTCTCGATGCCGCTTTTAACGATTTGCTTTTTATTTGTAGTGAAATCTAGAGCGCAAATCTGGTCGTAAATCTCAAGGCGAACTTCTGCCTCTAGGCGAGCCATCATTTTCGTCAATTGCTTGGCAAGTTGTTCATCGGTATCTGCGCCAAGAATAAGTTTGCCGTTTTCAATTTTCCAATGATTCTTGTTACAAAAGAGCTTCATAGCATCATTCCATTCTCAGCGTATCGCCACACGATGCACTGGTTGCCTTTGTCATTGAGTCGTGTTGTGCCTGTATCGATAATAAATCCATCCGTAACTAATGAGCCACGAATAGGTCGAACTGTATTGCCATCAAGATGAAGATACTTCTCAATTTCTTGATCGGTTAGCCCGCTGATCCCTCTGTTGATAAACAGTTCGTACACCTTGCGGCGAAGCGTTCCAACTCTTGGCTCGATTTTTGCTCGAGCATCTATTGAAGTCTGCTTCACGATAACTCCTGCACTCTCTTATTAAGCGCATCCTTAATCGTTGTTCCCCGGACTTTTGAATCCAAAAAATCCTTTTCGTCTGCCCAGATCTTGCGCAGAGCATCCACTTCATTTGTTTCTTGGATGATGTCGAGGATCTTTTCTAATCTTTCAAGTTCCTCTGGTGTAAGAGTTCTTACGGCGTAGAGCGGTGTCTTGCGTGGGTTATTTTCATAGCGTTCGACCTTTTCCATTTCTTCGCGTGAAGGTCGCTTGTTGCCAGAAAAAATAAAGTTTGCTAAAGCTCTACCGATCGCGGAAGTTTCGCACACTTCAAGCGCGGAAGTCTTTGTCACCATAGACGAGCCAACAATTTCTTCAGCCATTCCGCTTGTTACTGAGCGATCATCTTCACGATCTGTGTAAACCCACGCTTGCACAATGAATCGAGATCCATCGTTGTGCATAATCTGAGTATGAATGCGCCCGTTAGGAAATTGTTCCCAAAACTTTTTGATACGGGATTCGACTGTATCGTAATCTTCTAAGTTAAAACGACCTGCCATTTTATTTGCCTTTCGCTACTGGATAGGCTTGTTCAGCCGTCCATTTGTTGTTGTTTTTATTTATCCTTGCTTCTGCCTTCTCTAAAGCATCTTCTTCATCTAGCGCGTTGATTGTGATTATTTTTTCAGTCATCAAAATAACTTGGTATCTAGGCATCTTATGCACCAAACCATTTCAATAACATAACAAAATGCTCCATTGGCATTTCATTATTTTTTATTTCTTTGTACAAGGTTCGACCTCTGCGCTCGTTGATAACGCGAATTGCCCGATGAAACGAATTAATGTGAAGTCCAGATTTTTTGCTCGCTTCAATCATAAAATCTTCTAAATTAACTTGAGTAATCATTTATGCACCAACTTTGTATTCAAATTTGCGCACCCAAAGCTGAGCATTCTTAATTGAAGAATGAAACTGTTTGGTTGATTCATCAATTGCTACTGAACAAAATCCAAACTTTTCAACCATCTCGGGATCAATTTTGGCTGAATACCATTCGTTAGGACCACCGTTGTAAACAAGAAATTGATTATCAATAGTCTTGTATGTCCAACCATTTACGCGGTTAAACTTAATTTCTTTCATTTCTAACCCGCCTTCGCTTGGGATCCGTTCTCTCGGATCTGTTAAGACGGACAGTAATCGATAGATTACGAAAGGTCAAAAACCGACACGCCAAAGCGATTTATGCAAGGATTGACCTATGATTCGAGTCCAGATCAGTCTGTGGAGCCTTGCCGTGATGGTCGAGGCTGATATCAAGTACCCAGATCAGATTGATGATGTCGTAAATAGAGCCAGTACGCTCTTTGTGACTGGTTTAATGGCGGCTAAGAATCAAGATATTGACATCACTCAGCCTACGCTCAATGAGTCGCTTCCAATCGATTTTGACGATCTAGATGAGGATTAGACAAATTGAGTAAAAATGTCTATTTTGCCACCCGAGAAGTTGTCGCAAGCAATCGCCGCTTCAATTGAAAGTTTTATCAGTTTTTTAGCAGATTCCGGTGATTTAGCATTCTCAGCACCTAGAGCAACTAAAGCCCCTAGAGCGTAATCGCCGCCGCTTCCAGCGCGATAGAGATTGCTAATCGAAGTTTCCCAAGAGTAATCATCTGCAATCTTAAATATCCGACCTTTGACGGCAACTAGCAAATCATTATCGTGTCTGACTGTTTCTTCTTCTTTCTTCCATTCTGAGCCAGATTCAATAAGTTTCTTGCGAAGTGACGGGATAAAAAGTCTTGTCATATAGCTCTCGGGAGTTCCACGATAGCGTGGAGCAGTCCACCCATATTCAAGAATGTTAAGCCCTCTAACTGCGCCAGAACCGGCGATCAAAGTTGGTCCATTAGCAAAAATCTTTGAGTCGCGCATATAAATATATGAGCCATCGATGTCACTCGCTTTTGAATCAGCGCCTAATACGCACCAACCATTACCTTGAACACCGACAAGCGTAGTCATTAATCAAGCCAAACCTTGTAAGCGGCAGTTACTCTGCCTTTGGCGGGATCAACGAAATGCAATCGTTGTGATGGTGTTGCGCTGGCTGCCAACATAACTCCCGCGTAACGATTGTCACTTTCCGTACTTCCCGTTTGATAGACAGAGCCTTGACCATTTGCCATTGCCCATTCGGCGTGCGTGTGATAGTGACCGATGTACACATCTCTGAATTCCCAAGGATAAGACCCTGATCTCCATCTGTTTGCGTGTTGAACGATTGCACCGGGGCTTGCAAATCCATTACGACCGACCTCATCTCCGTGAATTAAAAGAGCTTTGTAATTTCCAATCTCAACGCGCTGGATATCTTCTGGACATTCTTGCCAAGTTAAACGCTTTTCCCCTGCGAGAAGTTGTCGCGCTAGTTCGTAACACATTCGATCGAAGTTATCAGAGCGAGGTACATTGTCGCGCTTTGATCCGATACGCCCGTGATTGCCCCACTCAGGTACGACAGTCACTTTAGAATAGTTAGCGAGCGCATAACGCACTACATCTACGCATAAACGACTAACATTTACATATTGCTCAAACAAAGTCGCATCGATTTCAAACGCTTGTGACGGGAAGTTAAAAAGCCCTTCGACCATATCTCCGCCGAACATAATCACGCACTCATTCACAGGGTGATCTGCTCGCATAATGTCGGTGATTGCAACCGCTTTTTCGGCAAACTGCATCACGCGCTTATACATAATTTCAGAGTTGTACGAAGTAGTTTTCTTAGCACCCTGCCAGTCGGTCATATGCCAGAGTGCCACCTCTGCTTTTTTCTTTCCTTTTGGTAAAGGTCGTTCTGGTACTGGTTTAATCTCACCCAATCCCAAAACTGCATCGTACGCGGCTTGGTGTGTGACTTGAACAAGTTGTTCGGTGCGATCTTTTGCTTGCAAAAGTTGTTTTTGAACACGCATAAGAGCTTTACGAAGTTCGACAACATCTTTCGATTCGATCCCTTCTGGTAACTCATTCAAGCGATCGGCGAGGCTCATTCGATGCCCATAATCGTTTTGCCGTGTTTTGTGTAGCCCTCTTTATCAAGCCAAGAATCATCCTTGTACGGGTTGTGAAAAAGTCGCACAGACTTCAGCGCATCCATCATTAGCGCAACTTGATATGCAGGGATGTCATCTTCTAATTTAAGAAAGCCAGCCCACACGCGACCAATAGCGGTGAACTCGGTGAACGCATCGCCGTATTCGCCAAGGCGTTCTTCAAGGATTTCTTCTACTCGGCTGCGGGGCATTTGCACTTTCCGTTTCTGTGATTTTGGAAAGTTGCCTCGGCTATTTGATAACCCTCAGAGCGAAGTGCCGCAACCAAAGTTGTTGTTGGTAAACCCTTAGCGATGGATTCAAGTAAGACAGTCCGGTCATTAGGTTTCAACATTTCAATGATTATCGCCAGCGTACATTTGTTTTCTGATTTGAATGTGTGTTTTTCAATGGAATCGGCTAGTGCCATAGTTTGCCCCCTTTAGAGAGAAGCGTACCGAGAAAAATCTTGAGAAGCCAATAAACACGCCCAACGAAAAGAGCCGCGGCAAGTGATTTTTAGGGTCACAAGAGGCGGCTCTCCGTTTGCATTCTTGATAGCACTCTCGAATGCGATTATTTAGTTGTGTTTGTCTTTCACGCCCTTAGA
>Ga0208497_1000811_pt1 | contig 12820 bp, 15 predicted proteins | sample CryBogCBE25Aug07_FD_184555 | JGI IMG/M metagenome (GOLD analysis project Ga0208497, IMG submission 184555) | Freshwater microbial communities from Crystal Bog, Wisconsin, USA - CBE25Aug07 (SPAdes) | ecosystem: Environmental > Aquatic > Freshwater > Lake | place: Crystal Bog, Wisconsin, USA...
GGCCCTGCCCATGGAGGGATGCGGTCTGCTGCTCGGCACCCCCGATGGGGAAGTGACCGACGTTGTCGCCAGCCCGAACGTCGCGGCCTCGGCCAAGGTCTACGAAATTGACCCGAAGGTGTTGCTTCGTACCTACCGCCGCGCCGACGATGAAGGTGTTGAGGTCATCGGGGTCTTTCACTCACACACCCACTCCGAGGCCTACCCCAGTCCGACCGACCGTCGCCAGGCGCCAGATCCCAGTTGGCACTACGTGCTGATTTCCTTGGCCGACGTGCCGACGGTGACACGCAGTTACTCGATTGTCAACGAAGAAGTGACCGAAGAGGAGTTGGTGGTCACGCCGTAAGCGCCGCCCGCTAATGTTGACTTCGTTAGTCAGGAATTGCCAACGAGAAATGAGATCCCATGGCTGCCACACTTCGAATCCCTACCGTCCTACGTCCCGCCGTCGGTGGTCAGTCAACCCTGAGCGTTGACGGTGCCACGGTTGGTGAAGTACTGACTGCGCTGGCCGCGGCCTACCCGATGGTGCAGGGCCAAGTGCTCGACGCTGACGGCTCGCTGCACCGCTTCTTGAACATCTACGTCAACGACGACGACGTCCGTTACATCGGGGGCCTCGAGGCACCCGTGGCCGACGGCGACGACATTACGTTGCTCCCCGCCGTCGCCGGAGGCGCCGCGTGACGCGTTACGCGTCCGTACTCGACCTCATCGGCAAGACGCCGATTGTTGATGTCTCGGCCCTGTCGCCGAAGCCCAACGTCACCATCCTGGCCAAGCTCGAAGGTCGCAACCCGGCCGGTTCGGTGAAGGACCGCGTCGCTCTGTCGCTCATCGAAGCAGCGGAGGCCGAGGGCCGCCTCATCCCCGGTGCGCCCGATCAAGTGCTGCTCGAACCAAGCTCCGGAAACACGGGCATCGCGCTGGCTATGGTCTGTCGCATGCGTGGTTACCACCTCAAGGTGGTCCTGCCGACTAACGTCTCGCCGGAACGTCGTCAGCTCTTGCTGGCCTGGGGTGCCGAAATCATCGACTCGCCGGGATCAGAAGGATCAAACGGTGGCGTTCGCCTCGCCCGCCAGCTCGCTGAAGAGCACCCCGAGTGGGTCTTCCTCTACCAGTATGCCAACCCCAATAACCCCCTGGCGCACTACCGCACGACCGGTCCGGAAATCTTGGCTGACGTGCCCGAGATTACGCACTTCGTGGCCGGCCTCGGTACGTCGGGCACGCTGATGGGCGTTGGTCGCTACCTCAAAGAACACAAGCCCGGTACGCAGATCTGGGCCATTGAACCGCCGAGCGGTGAGATGGTCGACGGACTGCGCAACCTCGACGATGGGTACATTCCGCCGATCTTCACCGAGAATCACGGGGCCGAACTGCTCGACCGTAAGGTCGTCGTTCGCCCCAAGGAGTCCATTGAGTGGACCCGTCGCCTTACCGAGGTTGGTCTCTTCACTGGCATTAGCTCGGGCGCCATTATGTCCGGTGCCGTAAAGTGTGCGAACTTGGTTCCCGACGACCAGACGGCGACCATCGTGACCATTGTCTGCGATGACGGATGGAAGTATCTCTCGACTGGTGCCTGGAGCGACGACGTCGACGAGGTCGTCGAGCGGGCCAAGAAGATCATCTACTTCTAGCGAGACCAGCGACTACCGTTGGTAGTCGTTTGAATCGCTGAGGAGCCCCTATGACCACACGTGCCGATGGCCGTACCCCCGACGTTACCCGTCCCCTTTCTTTCGAACGTGACTACACGGAAATGGCGCTTGGCTCGGTGCTGGTCTCCTTTGGGCGCACCCGAGTGCTCTGCACCGCGTCGGTGCAAGAGGACGTCCCTCGCTGGTTGAAGAATTCCGGTAAGGGCTGGGTCACGGCGGAATACTCCATGTTGCCGGGTTCCACCCCGGACCGCGCGCCTCGGGAAGCCGCTAAGGGCAAGCAGTCGGGGCGCACGCAGGAGATTCAGCGCCTTATTGGTCGCAGCCTGCGCACCGTTACCTCGCTGCAGCTCATGCCCGAGATTTCGATCACCGTCGACTGTGATGTTCTGCAGGCCGACGGCGGCACCCGCACCGCCTCCATCTGTGGCGGCTTCGTGGCCCTGCACGACGCGTTGACCCGCCTGGTGCAGCGCGGCACGTTGACGACACACCCGCTCACGGACCTCGTCGCGGCCGTGTCGGTCGGGATCATCGACGGTGTGCCGATGCTGGACCTGCCGTACGAAGAAGACTCGCGGGCCGACACTGACATGAATGTCGTGATGACGGGCAGCGGTGGCTTCGTTGAGGTGCAGGGCACGGCCGAGCAGGCAGCCTTCTCGCGGGCCGAACTCGACGCCCTTCTCGACCTGGCCGCTTCCGGCATTACGTCGATCCACGACGCACAGCGGGCGCTGCTCGCCGTGGCACCGACGCCACGATGACGACCTTCGTCCTCGCCACGGCTAATCCCCACAAGACGGGGGAGATGAGCGCCGTTTTGGCCACGCTCGGTATTGCGGTCTTGCCTCGTCCGGCCGACGTGCCCGACGTCGATGAGACCGAAGACACGCTGGAGGGTAACGCCCTTCTCAAGGCCCGGGCCCTCGCTGTGGCCACGGGTCACGCGGCCGTCGCTGACGACACCGGCTTGTTCGTCGATGCGCTCGACGGCGCTCCCGGGGTGTTCAGTGCCCGCTACGCCGGCGAACCGGCTAACGACGCGGCCAATGTCGACAAGTTGCTCGGTGTCTTAGCGGACGTTGTCCCGAGCGCTCGCGGGGCCCAGTTCCGCACGGTGATTGCCGTCGCGTACCCCGACGGCACCTCGCTGTGCGTTGAAGGGGTGCTCGAAGGCGCAATCGGATTCGAGCGACGTGGCGACGGTGGCTTCGGCTACGACCCGATCTTTTTGCCGGCCGACGGTGGCGGTCGAACGCTGGCCGAGTACTCGGCCGACGAAAAGAACGCCGTCTCGCATCGGGCCCTCGCGTTGCACGCGCTCGCCAAGGCGTTGTCGCTTTAACGACGGATAGTCACCTTTAGGCTGTTCCTGTGGCCAGTGACGTTCTTGCAATGTTCCCTTTGGGGATGGTGGTATTTCCTCACCAGACCATTGGCCTATGCGTTTTCGAAGAGCGGTACAAGCAGCTTCTCGCCGAAATTGAGTCGACCAACGTGTTTGGCACGTGCTTGATCGCACGCGGCTCGGAGGTCGGTGGGGGAGACGAGCGAACCAGCGTCGGGACTATCGTTCGCATTGTGGCAACCCAGCCACTTGTGAACGGCCAGATTTTGGTGATGGCCCAGGGTGAATCCTGCGTTCGCGTTTCGACGTGGCTCGAAGACGCGCCCTATCCCCGTGCGCGCATCGAACAGCGGTGCTGCGACGACGTGATGATCGACCCCGACCTCTTGGACTTGGCGATGAGCTCGGTGCGGGCCGTTCGGTCACTGCAGAGTGAAGTCGAACCAGACATGGTCCTTGACACCAAGTGCGAGATGGCCGAGGACCCGTGGGAACGGGCGTGGCAGCTGTGCTCCATGACCCCGATGGCCATTCTCGACCAGTTCAAGGTGTTGAGTCTGAGTGACCCCAACGAGCGTTTGCGACTGCTCGTGGAGATCTGCTGCGAACGCTACGGCGACTTTCAGCGCATGCTGGCCATGGACCAGCCGCCGCTCGAGGACTAGCGCAGTTCGAGCAAGTCGACGACGAAAATAAGGGTTTCGCCTGGGGCGATAACACCGCCGGCCCCCTGACTGCCGTAGCCCAAGTGAGCGGGAATCACGAGACGGCGACGTCCGCCAATCTTCATGCCCTGCACACCCTGGTCCCACCCCTTGATGACGTAGCCGGCACCAAGGGGGAAGGAGAAGGGTTCGTTGCGGTCCCATGAAGCGTCGAACTGCTCACCTGACGTCATCCCGACGCCGACGTAGTGAACGACGGCCAGTTGGCCGGCCTTCGCTACGTCACCGGTGCCCTCAATGAGGTCCACGATGATCAGGTCAGTGGGTGCGTCACCCAGGTGCGGTTCGACTAGTGGCTTCTCAGACATAGTCGTCGATATTAGTAGCGACGCTCGCGGCTACCGCCACGGTCCGGGCCACGGCCACCACCGCCGACGGCGCGAACGTTGCGAGCCTCACGGCCCTTGGGTCCCTGCGCCTCTTCGAAGGTGATCTTCTGGCCCTGGGACAAGGTCTTGAAACCCTCGCCCTGGATGCTTGAGAAGTGAATGAACAGGTCGTCACCCTTGGCGTCGGTCGCGAAACCGAAGCCCTTGGCGTCGTTGAAGAAGCTCACGACGGCCTCACCGGCGCCGACGGGGCCGCGGCTGTTGCCACGGTCCGCGAAGTCGCGCTGCGGACGGTCGTTGAAGGAACGCTCAGGACGAGGACCGCGCTCGGCGAAGTCACGGGGACCACGCTCGGGACGGGCACCGCGCTCAACGAAGTCGCGCTGCGGGCGGTCGTTGAAGGAACGCTCGGGACGCGGACCACGCTCGGCGAAGTCACGGGGACCGCGCTCGGCAAAGTCACGACGGGGGCCACGCTCGGCAAAGCCACGGTCCTCACGAGGACCACGTTCGGCGAAGTCACGACGGGGGCGGTCGCCACCGTCACGGCGTTCGAAGTTGCGGGGACCGCGCTCGCCGAAGTCGCGCTGCGGGCGGGGACGCTCGGAGCGACCACCACGACCACCGCGCTCTTCGAGCTGCTCGGCAGCCGCAACGTCGTCAACCGCGCCGAGGCGAATAGCCGGGGCGTCCTCACGGGGCTCAATGGACGTCGGCACGCCGAGGGCGCGCTGGAGTCGCTTGACCTGGCCCATGGCGTCCTCGCCCACGAGCGAAATTACGACGCCGGTGGCGCCGGCACGGCCGGTGCGACCCGAACGGTGCAAGTAGTCAGTGGCCTGTGCTGGCGGGTCGTAGTGAACGACAACGGGCAGCAGGTCGATGTGAATGCCTCGAGCAGCGACGTCAGTGGCGACGAGCACCTGAATCTGGCCGGCCTTGACGGCCTTGAGGGCGCGCTCGCGTTGGGCCTGCGTGCGGTCACCGTGCAGGGGGACGGCCGAGATGCCGCGCTCTTCGAGCTGGCGGGCCAAGCGGTCCGCGCCGTGCTTGGTGCGGGTAAAGATGATGGCCCGCTCGTACTCGTCGATGATGTCGGCGGCGAAGGACGGGCGCTGGTCGCGGGGCACGCGCCAGAAGAAGTGGTCAACGTCACTGGGGGCTTCTTCGCCAACGACGTCGTGCACGATCGCGTCGTGGGTGAATTCCTTCACAAGCGACTTAACGTCGGGACCCATGGTGGCCGAGAACAGCATGACGTGGCGGTCGGCCGGCGTCTGCGCCATGATGCGGCGGACGGCGGGCAGGAAGCCCATGTCGGCCATGCGGTCGGCCTCGTCAACGATCACCGTGGTGGTCTCGGAAAGGTCGAAGGCACCCTGCTCGAGCATGTCCTCGAGGCGGCCGGGGCAGGCGACGACAATGTCGACGCCCATGTTGAGGGCCTTGCGAGCCACGTTGTAGGACGTACCACCGTAGATGCAGATGATGCGACGACCGCGGTCTTCGGTCAGGTTGGCCAGTTCCTTCTGGACCTGAGCGGCCAGTTCGCGAGTCGGCACCAAGATCAGGCCAACCGGCTTGCGGGGGCGGGCCTTGGTGATGCGGGCCATGAGGGGCAGGCCGAAGGCGAGGGTCTTACCGGAACCGGTCGCGGCCTTGCCGACAACGTCGTGGCCGGCGAGGGCGTCAGGAATAGCAACTTCCTGAATGGGGAAGGCTTCGTGGATTCCACGGGAAGCGAGGCGAGCTACCAGGTTGGCGGGCACGCCGAGGTCGGCAAAGGACATGGACATATTGACTCCTATCAAGTTGGTACGAGCCCAACTCGACGATATGTCAACAGTCGAATAGGCTCCACCGCACAGCGCGGCAAGAACAGCAAAAGGAAACGCTAGCAGCCAAGGGGTGCGAAAGCGAGAAAACTTTTTGGTTAGCGCCCATCCCACTAAGGGATGTCCAGTGAAACACTGTGCTCTCAGGCGCAAAATTCTTTCCCGCGGCGATCGCGCAGCGGCCGGAAAGTGGTGCGGGCGGAGGGACTCGAACCCACACTCCTAGGAACTGGTACCTAAAACCAGCGCGTCTGCCAATTTCGCCACGCCCGCAATTGCCCTCAGTCTAGGTGGTTGCGTAACGGGCGATGTTTTGAAGTGGGCAGGGTAGATTAGAAGCATGATGAATTCCTCCCTGCCCGAGAGCTTTGCCGCCGCCGACCTCAACCAGCGTCTACTTCGCGAGCGCATTGTCTTCCTCGGCACCCAGGTCGACCAGAACTCGGCGAACCGCATTTGCGCCGAACTTCTCCTGCTGGAAGCGGAAGACCCCACCAAGGACATCTCCCTCTACATCAACTCGCCCGGTGGTTCGGTCACCGACGGCCTCGCAATTTACGACACCATGCAGTACGTGGCCTGCGACGTTCGCACGATCTGCATCGGCATGGCCGCCTCGATGGGCCAGTTCCTCCTGTGTGCTGGCGCCCCCGGCAAGCGCTTCTCCCTGCCCCACTCGCGCATCCTGATGCACCAGCCCTCCATGGGCGGCATGCAGGGCCAGGCCTCGGACATCGCGATTCAGGCCGAGCAGATTGTGTACATGAAGGGCATGCTGGCCGAGCGCATTGCGCACCACACCGGCCAGACCGTCGAGCGCATTACGGCTGACTCGGACCGTGACCGCTGGTTCACCGCCCAAGAGGCGCTCTCCTACGGCTTCATCGACGCCGTCATCGAGCGTTCCGCCCTCGCCCCGAGTCTGTAGTGGAAGACGCCATCGCGGCGGCCAACGCATCGCACGATTTGACCGGCGCCCCCGTTCGGGTCGTCAGTGCCCGCATTGGTCTCGGTCGTCGACTCTCGAACTTATGGGGTCGTCGTGAGCTGCTGCGCAACCTGATCACGTCCGACATCCGTATTCAGTACAAGGGATCGGCACTCGGCATCGTCTGGTCGATGCTGTCGCCGGCCTTCACGCTGGGTATCTTCTTCCTGGTCTTCTCAGTCTTTTTGAAGAACGGTATTCCGAACTTCGTGATCTACCTCTTCGCCGGACTCGTGGTCTGGAACATGTTCTTTTCGGGCGTCATGTCGGCCACCAGTGTCATCGTGGACCGGGCCGGTCTGGTGAAGAAGGTCTCGTTCCCGCGTGAGATTTTGCCATTGTCGAACGTTGGTTCGGCAGTGGTCTACTTCCTCATTCAGCTCGGCGTCTTGATTCTCTTTACTGCGGCCCTGCGCCACTCGCCGGACTGGAAGTTCCTGCTCGTCCTGCCGTTGGCCTTCGCCAACCTGTACTTCTTCACCGCCGCGGTGGCCATCGTCATGTCGGCCCTCACGGTGTACCTGCGTGACTTGAAGCACCTCACCGCGGTGGCGCTGCAGCTCTGGTTCTACCTGACACCCGTGGTCTACTCCTACGAGAACTCGTTGGCCCCGGCCCTGCACAAGCACGGTCTGACGGCGCTCTATTTCATGAACCCAATCACCCTGATTGTGTTGACCTTCCAGCGCACCTTCTATGTGTCAACGACGGTCATTTCAACGGTGAGCCACCAGCCGTTGACGTTGCTGCCCACGTGGGGTCTCGCCGCGTTCGCCGAGCGCAACCTCATCTGCCTCGGCTTCATGATTGGCCTCTTCTTGCTGGCCCTGTCGATCTTTGGTCGACTCGAAGGCAACTTTGAATCGGAGCTGTAAATGACCACCGTTATCGGCGTCGAAGGCGTAAACAAGACCTTCAAGATTCACCACGAGCGCAATCAGTCACTGAAGGAACGACTCCTGCACCCGCGGACCGGTCGTACCGAAATCTTCCAAGCACTCCAGGACATCTCCTTCACCGTGGACGCGGGAGAGACGGTCGGCATCCTTGGCCACAATGGATCGGGCAAGTCAACGTTGCTCAAGTGCATCTGTGGCGTGCTGCAGCCGACGTCGGGCGAGATTCGCTTGCGCGGCAATTTAGCGGCGTTGCTCGAGCTCGGTGCCGGTTTCCAGGTTGAGCTCTCGGGGCGCGACAACATCTACCTCTACGGCACGATGCTCGGCTTTTCGAAGAAGCGTATTGACGAGATCTTTGACGAAATCGTCGCCTTCTCCGAGATTGGCCACTTCATCGACACCCAGGTGAAGTTTTACTCCTCGGGCATGTACGTTCGCTTAGCCTTCGCCGTTGCGGTCAACGTCAATCCCGACATCCTCGTCGTCGACGAGGTCCTCGCCGTGGGTGACGAACGCTTCCAGGCCAAGTGCATCGACCGCATCCGCCGATTCCAGCAAGAGGGTCGCGCAATTCTCCTGGTGACTCACTCGGGCGACCAGGTGCGCGCCCTGTGTGACCGGGCCGTGGTGCTCGATAGTGGTCGCATGATCGCCAACGGCGACGTGGCCGATTCGCTCAAGATTTTCCGCGAGGCGCTGATGCGCGACAACGTGGCCCACGAAGACGTTGGCAACACCGGTGAGGTGTCGATTGACGCCGTGACCACAGCCTCGGGCGCCTTCGACGTGAAGACGGGCGCGGCGATGCGCTTTGACGCCCACATCACCTCGGCCACCGCCTACAGCGGCAACTTGGTTATGGAAATCTTCTCCCAGGGCGGTGTGCTCGTGAGTCGCACCGACCGGATGGGCTCACCGGTCAATCTGCGACCGGGCGCCAACGTGGTCAGCATCGAAATTCCCAATCTGCCTCTGCTCGATGGCGTCTTTGACATCAACCTGGGCGTGGTTGATGAGCGTGGCTCGAACGTCATTGCCTGGAGCGAGAAAATCGCGTCGATGCAGGTCTCCTACGGTGGCCGCGAGGGTGGGCTCGTCGAGCTCGGCACCCTTATTCGCCAGCTCTAACGGCGCCGCTCAGCCCTCGCTCGCCATGAGGCGCGGGTACTGGCGAAGTGCGCCCCAGCGGCCCAACTTGCCACAGTCGAAGGGGTGGGTCGCGCCGGCGAGCAGCCGGCGATCACCGCGTGAGTTGCCGTAGGCGTAAATGGTGGGGCTGGCCTCGTAGCCGCGGCCCTCGATCCATTCGCGCAGTCGTCGCATCTTCTCAGTGCCGCGACAGTTCTTCCCGAAGTAGTGACCGGTGAGGCGACCCTCATCGTCGACGGCCAGTCGAGTACCGAGGCCGCCCGTGATGCCGAACTCCCTGGTCAAGATGTCGACGTAGATCTGGGGTGAGGCCGAGACGAGGACCACGTCGTGGCCCTGGGCCACGTGCCAACGAAGGCGGCCGATGACGAGATCGCGGCCCTCGTGCGCGAGATGGTCGAGGATGAATCGACGCGACGCCTCGGTCACGTCGTCAAGTCGACGCCCCTTAAGAACGGAGACGAACAGCCGCTCCTTGGCATCGTCGGCCCAGTGGCCAGAATGAATTGCGCCAATCGTCAAGGGAACAAGCAAGGGAAGAGCGGCCCTCGCGACCGCCCCGTCACCCGCCAAGAAGCGGAGCCAATGAAAGACGCTGCCGCCTTCAGTCAAGGTGCCGTCTAAGTCGAAGGCGGCCACGGTAGGGGAGGAAGTCATGGCTCTAGTTTCCCAGATGAACAGGAGCGATGGTGACTATTCCTACAAATCCACTAGATTTTTGCAACATTCCCTCCCGCTGCGCTACAGTGGACGTTGTCAGTCAAGTGGCTGACCATCTACGTACGAAGGAGCACCAATGGCGATTCGTCTTGGCGACGTGGCCCCGGACTTCACCGCGGACACCACCGAAGGAACTATTAGCTTTCACGAGTGGCTGGGCGACAGCTGGGGTGTGCTGTTCTCGCACCCGAAGGACTTCACGCCGGTGTGCACCACCGAGCTCGGTGGCTTCGCCGCTCGCAAGGCTGAGTTCGACGCTCGCAACACCAAGATCATTGGTCTCTCGGTCGACGACGTCGAGAGCCACAACCAGTGGAAGTCCGACATTGGCGAGACCCAGGGCACGGACCTCAACTTCCCGTTGATTGGTGACGAGAACCGCGTGGTGGCCGACCTCTACGACATGATCCACCCCAACGCCAACGACACCTTGACGGTGCGCAGCGTCTTCATCATCGGCCCGGACAAGAAGGTTAAGTTGACCTTGACCTACCCGGCCTCGACTGGTCGCAACATCGACGAAGTGCTGCGCGTTCTTGACTCGCTGCAGTTGACGGCTGGCTACTCGGTCGCCACGCCGGTAAACTGGAAGAGCGGTGGCGACGTCATCATCGTGAACTCGGTGAGCGACGAAGAAGCCGCGGTCAAGTTCCCGAAGGGATTCACCCGCGTGAAGCCCTACTTGCGCACGACGCCGCAGCCTAACCTGTAACAACTTTCTCCTAGAAGTTTCAGTTCGGCGGTCACCTTCGGGTGGCCGCCGAACTGCATTTAGGGGCGTTGCGTGGAGGGAATAAAGAGCGAGTCGCGGTAGTGGACGAGCTCGGCAATCGACTCACGAATATCGTCGAGGGCGCGGTGGGCGGTGGCCTTTTCGGGCTTGGCGGCAATGATCTCAGGATTCCACCGTTTGGCTAGTTCCTTAATGGTGGACACGTCGACGTTGCGGTAGTGAAAGAAGTTCTCGAGTTCCGGCATGTACTCCTCGAGGAAGCGCCGGTCGGTGCCAATGGAGTTACCGCAGAGGGGCACCGTTCGCGGCTCGGCGATGTGTTCCTTCAGGAAAGCCAGCGTCTGTTCCTGGGCCTCGGCCATCGTGATTGTTGATGCGGTGATGGCCGGCAGCAAGCCCGAGGTCGTGTGCATCGCGGTGACGAAGTCACCCATCTCAGCCAGCTGCTCGGGGGTGGCGTGGAGCACCAGGTCGGGCCCCTCGGCGATGATGTTGAGGTGATCGTCCGTCAACAGTGTGGCAATCTCGACAATCACGTGGCGAGCGGGCTCGAGGCCCGTCATTTCTAAGTCCATCCAAGCAAGCATGGGCAAAGCCTAGTGAGACGAGGTGGCACGAGCCACGACGGTATTCTGCGCGGTATGGAAATTTCGCTCAAGCAGCTCCGCCCCGACGCCGTCTTGCCGAGCTTCGCCCATCCGGGTGATGCCGGCGCTGACTTGGTCGCCGTGGAGGAAGTCGTGTTGAACGCCGGCGGCGGTCGCGGCTTTGTGCCCACCGGCTTCGCCATGGCAATCCCGGAGGGCTTCGGCGGCTTTGTCCTACCTCGGTCGGGGCTTGCCGCACGACACGGCGTGACCTGTATCAACGCGCCGGGACTGATTGACGCAGGCTACCGAGGGGAAGTGAAGGTCGCCCTCGTCAACCACGACCCCGTTAATGACTATGTGGTGCGGCCGGGCGACCGGGTGGCGCAGCTCGTCATTCTGCCGGTTCCAGGAATTTCTTTCGTTTCTGTTGACGAGTTGCCGGTGTCGCAGCGTGACAGCGGGGGATTTGGCTCCTCGGGTCGATGAGGTGTGTTGAGCGGTGTCGCGCCATCCGCTATAGTGGGTATTCCTCGCGGACGTAGCTCAGTTGGTAGAGCGCGACCTTGCCAAGGTCGAGGTCGCCGGTTCGAGCCCGGTCGTCCGCTCCACGAGGTGGAGGGAATCCTCCGCACGCACTACGCCGCCCGAAAGGGCGGCTTAGTGCTTTGTAGCGAGCGTTTGATAAATCTCGACGAGATCGCGAGTGCGAACGTCGTGCGTCATCGAGGTCACCAGTTCAACGCAGGCACGTGAGCGCTCATTCCACCTCTGCGCATCATCAAGGATTTCAACGAGCGCGTCACGGAGACCGTTAATAAGTTCGGTGGGTTCACCGACGGGCGCGAGGGCACCGACATCAGGGCTGATGAGATCGATGGCGCCATGAATTGCGATGGCCGCGACGGGCACGCCGCGCGCCATCGCCTCGAAGAGTTGCGAACCCAAGGTGTCACGAACGCTGGAGAAGAGCAACACGTGAGCGCTGTCCAGCAATCGCAGGACTTCTTCAAATGGAACGAAGCCAGCAACGGTGATCGATTCATCGAGTCCGCGCGCGCGGAGGTCGCTGCCGATGCCTTGTGTCTCGGGCCTCACGCCCAACATCGTCATGGTCGCATTGGGGTGGTCTTCGAGATAACGGGCAAAGGCCTCGATAGCCAACGTGGGCGCCTTGCGGGCGAGTGGTCGCCCAATCCAGATAACGCGGCGCGGTTCACTTGACTCGAGCGACCGTGGTGTGGTTCGCAGCCAGCTGGACGAGATCGGTGAATCGATGAAGGGACGAACGTCACGCCCCCCAAGTTTGCGAGCCAAAGCCAAGGTCTCGCTATTGGACGCGAGCGTCACCGTGGCGGAACGCATGGTTCGCCGAGAGAGGGGATTGATACGCAATGTGCGCACGAAGATGTTGCGAGCTCGTTCACGCCGCCAAATACCGCCGAACCACGGCTTTAAGACTGTGGGGGTTGCCCCGCCGCCGCCGACGGGACCAAACACAAAGGGGATACCCAGTGACCCCAGCGGTGACCCTAGCGCCATCGATCCCCACGACAAGTGGTGGGCGACGTCGTAGGGGGCGTCGCGGTGGTTTCGTTGAATCTCGCGAAGCGCCCGTCGCTGCCAAACGAGGTAGGGCAGTTGCGTTCGAAATACCCCGTGACGTACACCGAGGTACCCTCGGGGCGCCGGTACGAAAAACACCCGACAGTTGGCCGGGAGCCCGACACCCTCAAGGCCCTCCTTGGACAAATCGTCGCAGTAGACGTCGACCGCGACGTTGTAGTCGGCCAACTGTTGCAGGAGGTACCACGTGTGGCGCGCCTCACTG
>Ga0208497_1000813_pt1 | contig 12784 bp, 10 predicted proteins | sample CryBogCBE25Aug07_FD_184555 | JGI IMG/M metagenome (GOLD analysis project Ga0208497, IMG submission 184555) | Freshwater microbial communities from Crystal Bog, Wisconsin, USA - CBE25Aug07 (SPAdes) | ecosystem: Environmental > Aquatic > Freshwater > Lake | place: Crystal Bog, Wisconsin, USA...
GAGGAGCGGAGCCGGGACTCTCGCCCGAGGCCCGTCGTGCCATGGAAACCGCCGATGCTCTTCGCAGTGATCTCGGTGATGATTTCCTCTCGGTTGATCACGTCGTGGTCGCCCTCGCGGAGCTCGTGGGCACCGATCGCGAAAAGCTGCTCACTGCTCTGCGTCAAGTTCGTGGCAGTCAGCGCATTACCACTGAGGATCCCGAGAGCACTTTTCAGTCCCTCGAAAAGTACGGACGCGACCTCACCCAAGTCGCTCGGGCCGGCAAGCTGGACCCGGTTATTGGACGCGATGACGAGATTCGCCGCGTTATTCAGGTGCTCTCGCGTCGCACCAAGAACAACCCCGTGCTCATTGGCGAGCCGGGCGTCGGCAAGACCGCAATTGTGGAGGGTCTCGCCCAGCGCATTGTGGAGGGCGATGTTCCCGAGTCTTTGCGCGACCGCCGCGTGATCGCCCTCGACCTCGCGTCCATGGTGGCGGGTGCCAAGTACCGCGGTGAATTCGAAGAGCGCCTGAAGGCCGTGCTGAAAGAAATCCAGGACTCCAATGGTGAGGTCATCACCTTCATTGACGAACTGCACACCATTGTGGGCGCGGGAGCCTCAGAAGGTGCCATGGACGCCGGCAACATGATCAAGCCGCTGCTGGCACGTGGCGAACTGCGACTCATCGGCGCCACCACCTTGGACGAGTACCGCCAGTACATCGAGAAGGACGCGGCTCTCGAGCGACGCTTCCAACAAGTCTTCGTCGGTGAACCCTCGGTCGAAGACACCATCGCCATCCTCCGTGGCCTTAAGGAGAAGTACGAGGTACACCACGGCGTGCGCATTCAAGATGCGGCCTTGGTCGCCGCCGCCACGATGAGTCACCGCTACGTGCCCAATCGTTTCTTGCCCGATAAGGCCATCGACCTCATTGACGAGGCGGGATCACGACTTCGCATCGAAATCGACTCCATGCCGACTGAGCTCGACGTCGTGCTGCGACGTATTCGTCAATTGGAAATTCAGCGCGTCGCCCTCGCGAAGGAGACCGATGAGGCGTCTATTGAGAACCTCGCGAAACTCGACGAAGAACTCGCCAATCAGCGCGAGCAGGGCGACGCACTGGCGGCTCGCTGGCAGGGTGAAAAGAACGTCATTGATCGCATTCGTAGCGCCAAACTCGAACTTGAAGAACGCCGCGTCGAGGCCGAACGTCTCGAGCGAGATGGCGACTTCGCCGGTGCCTCCGCCCTGCGCTACGGCACTATTCCGGAACTGGACCGCACCGTCAGCATCGCCACCGACGAACTCGCCGCATTGCAAGCCGGCGGCGCCTTCCTCAAGGAAGAGGTCGATGCGGAAGACGTCGCCGAGGTGGTGAGTCGCTGGACGGGCGTGCCCGTCTCCAAGTTGCTTGAAGGTGAGCGGGACAAGCTGCTGCGGATGGAGGAGTTGCTGCACTCGCGAGTGGTGGGTCAAGACGAGGCCGTGACCGCTGTCGCGAATGCCATTCGCCGGTCGCGCGCTGGCCTCGGTGACTCAGGCCGTCCCATTGGATCTTTCCTCTTTCTCGGACCCACGGGCGTCGGCAAGACCGAGCTCGCTCGCGCGCTCGCGGAGTATCTCTTTGACGACGAACACGCGATGATTCGCATCGACATGAGTGAGTACATGGAAAAGCACGCCGTGAGTCGTCTCGTGGGTGCCCCTCCGGGATACGTCGGCTACGAGGAGGGTGGTCAGCTCACTGAAGCGGTGAGGCGTCGGCCGTATTCGGTGATCTTGCTCGACGAGATGGAAAAGGCGCACCCCGACGTCTACAACCTCTTGCTCCAAGTCCTCGACGATGGTCGTCTGACCGATGGCCAAGGCCGCACCGTGGACTTCACCAACACGGTCTTCATCATGACGAGCAACTTGCCCGGAGAGCCGTCGGACTTCTTCCGGCCCGAGTTCATCAACCGCATTGACGACATCATTCGCTTCCGCTCGTTGGACGAAAGGGATCTATCCGTCATCGTCGGTATTCAGTTGCAGCGACTTCGACGGCGCTTGGCGGAGCGGCGTCTGAGCATGGACGTCAGTGCCGAGGCGATGGCCCAGGTGGCTCGTGACGGATACGAACCGGCCTTCGGTGCGCGGCCTTTGAAGCGAGTTATTCAGCGCCAAATTGAAGACCCCATTGCCCTCGCCATCTTGCAAGGGGTCTACCGAGACGGCGACACCATTCACGTGGACGCCGTGGAAAATCACCTGACTTTTTCCTAGGCGAACTACTGTGACGCCATGACGTCGCCACGGTTCGTGACTCGCCTCGCCTCGCTGAGCTACGGCCGTGCCCTCGCTCTCATCACCGTCGTGGCGTTCGTGTGGCGCGAGATCTACGTGACGTTGGAACTGCCGATGCGCAAGGTGACCGACGAGTTTTGGTACATCATGCAGGCGCACCGCTTTTTTGGGCCCCATGCCTGGACCTGCGTGAATTGCTACGCCCCCGCACCGACCGCGTCACACGGACCATTGACCTCCACAGTGATGGCCCCGGTGGCGTGGCTGTTTCCTCATGCCATGCCGTCGCTGCGTTTTGTCATCCCTTTTGTCGGTGCGGCCACCGTGGTGGGCGTCGCGACCCTGGCGAAGCGCGTGCATTCGCCCCGTGCGGGTCTGATCGCCGCCACTTTGGCCGCTCTCTACCCCGGACTATGGATTCGCGACGGTCTCGTGGTGTCGGAACCTTTCGCCATGTGTGCGTTGGCGTGGCTACTGGTGTCGCTCATCAGCTGGCGGCAGCGTCCGTCGTATCGGTGGGCCGTGGCCGTGGGATTGTGCGCGGGTGCTATTGCGCTGACCCGCTCTGAGTTGTTGCTGTGGGCCCTGCTCGCCATCCTCATCGTGTGGCGAGGAACTCGTCAGTGGCGTCTCGTCAGCCAGGTAGTGGTGATGGTGATTCTCGTCGTGGTGTCTATCTCACCCTGGATTGCGTATAACAACGGGCGTTTCGCAAAGCCCGTGTACCTCTCGACGAATTTGGGAATGACTTTGGCGGGGGCTAATTGCCACCTGACTTATTACGACGGGCGATTTCTTGGCTACGACGCCTGGGCCTGTGCGTTGGCCGCCGAGAACTCGGTGGCCAGCATTTCTGACGAGTCAGTCAAGTCCAGTGTGATGACTCACGAAGCAACGACGTATATCTCCGCCCACTTGTCTCGCCTGCCTCTCGTCATTGTGGGCCGCGAATTGTGGTTCTTCGGGCTGTATCGCCCGAATGCCGTCGTTGGTATCTCCCAATTGGCGAGTCAACCGACGTGGGCGACTTGGCTGCAAGCCGCGGGGGCGTGGATTTTGTACCCCATCTTCTTAGTGGTGATGTGGAAGCGTCGACGAATCGCTGACCCACGCTCTCGCCTCTTTGCGCGAATCACGGTGATGACCCTGACCTTTGCTCTTTTTCTCGCGGCTCTGTTCGTCGGGCACTGGCGCTATCGACTGGGCCTCGACGTCGTGGCGTTGGTGACCGTGGCTGTATGGCTGGCCGATCGCTCACGCAGCGCTGAACGGGTGCCATCGCGCTAAGAGCGTTGAAAAGTTACGCCTCCTGACGACTCGCTAGTCCGTCCCGTCCATCATTTAGACTTCAATGGGAGTAGACCTACTCCGGAAAGTGTGGGTTCTCATGCCGGCAACCGTGGTAGTTGGGACGCAGTGGGGCGACGAAGGTAAGGGCAAGCTGACCGACCTTCTAGCCGGTGAGAGTGACTTCGTTGTTCGCTATCAAGGTGGCCATAATGCCGGTCACCGCATCGTCGTCAAGGGTGAAACATTCGCCCTGCAACTCGTTCCCTCCGGCATTTTGTATCCGCACGTCACCCCCGTTATTGGCAATGGTGTCGTGGTGGACCCGGCCGTACTGATCCAAGAACTTGATGGTCTTATTGCCAAGGGCGTGGACGTGTCCAAGCTCATCGTCTCAGGCAACGCGCACCTCATCATGCCCTATCACCAAGAACTTGACCGAGTGACCGAGCGTTACCTCGGCAAGAACGCCTTGGGTACCACCAAGCGTGGCATTGGACCGGCGTACGCCGACAAGGCCAGTCGTGTGGGGCTTCGCGTGCAGGACTTGCTCGACCCGAAGATTTTCCGCGAAAAGCTCGACATGGTGCTGGCGGAGAAAAACCCGCTGCTGACTCGCGTCTACAACCGCATGCCCATGGACGCCCGCGCCATTTCGGCCCGCTACCTGGACGAGTTCGCCGCTCGCCTCACGCCCATGATTGCCGACACCGTCGGCATCTTGCACGACGCTCTCGACGAGGGTAAGAAACTGCTGCTTGAAGGGGCGCAGGCGACCTTTCTCGACCTCGATCATGGCACTTACCCCTTTGTGACGAGTTCGAACCCGGTCGCCGGTGGTGCGGCCGTGGGCTCGGGACTCGGACCTCACGATCTCACTCGCATCTCGGGTGTCGCGAAGGCGTACATCACTCGCGTAGGCGCTGGTCCCTTCCCCACGGAACTGACCGATGACCTCGGTGAAACCTTGGTCGACCGCGGCCACGAATTTGGGACCAACACCGGCCGTCGCCGTCGCGTGGGGTGGTTTGACGCGGTCATGATGCGTCACGCCGCGCGTCTCAACTCGCTCGACGACATGGCGATTACCAAACTCGACGTTCTCGACACCTTTGAGACCATCAAGGTCTGCGTGGGCTACGAGCACGAGGGTCGTCGTTTCAATACGCCCCCGTATCACCAGTCGGTGCTGCACGACGTGGTGCCCATCTACGAGGAGCTGCCGGGTTGGCAGAGTGACATTACGGGTTGCCAGAGCTTTGCGGAGCTGCCACCGCGCGCTCAGCAGTACATCAACTTCTTGCAGGAGACCACCGGCGTGCGCATTTCCGTGGTGGGCACGGGCCCTGGCCGCGAGCAGTTCGTGGTTCCGGAGAACGCGTGATTCCTCGCTACCTCCCCGCCGACATCGCCGCACTTTTTAGTGATGCGCACCGTTTCGACGTGATGTGCGAGGTGGAGGTGTTGGTCGCCGAAGCACTCGCCGCCGCGGGGAAGATCCCGCTTGAGGATGCCCATGAGCTGCGCACTCGCCGGCCCCAGATAGATGCCGCCTTCGTGGCGGACGTGGAAGCACGAGAAGCGATTACCCATCACGACACGGCCGCATTTGTCGACGTGCTGCAAGGTCGAATTGGCCACCCCAGCGCCGCGTGGATTCACTACGGCCTCACCTCGTCCGACGTACTCGACACGGCGATGTGCGTCATTCTTCGTGATGCGTTGGACATAGTGATTGCCCAGGTCCGCGAGCTTCGTGCCATCGTGGCCGCCCGCGCGGTCGACACCATCGACTGGCCACTCGCCGGACGCACTCACGGCATGCATGCTGAACCCACCACCTTCGGAATTAAGTTCTCCCACTTTGCGCGACAATTTGATCGCGACCTCGAGCGCTTAGGCCACGCTCGACACCAGATTGCCGTGGGCAAATTGTCCGGTGCCGTCGGGACGTATTCGAACATTGAGCCGGAAATTGAAACGACAGTCTGCGAGGCTCTCGGTCTCACGGCGGTGCCTGCGACGCAGGTGATTGCCCGCGATCGTCACGCGGAAGTGGTCTACGCGTTAGCGAGTGCGGCCGCCTCCATGGAAGCGCTGGCGCTGGAGATCCGTCATCTCGCCCGAACCGAAGTGGGCGAAGTGGAAGAACCTTTCGCCGCGGGACAAAAGGGTTCGTCGGCGATGCCCCACAAGCGAAACCCCGTGATCTCGGAGAGAATTTGTGGTCTCGCACGCGTGGTGCGTGGATACGCGCACACCGCTCTTGAAGATGTCGCCCTCTGGCACGAGCGTGACATCTCGCACTCGTCGGTGGAACGAGTAATTCTTCCCGATGCGGTGGCTCTGGTCACCTACATGGCCCGTAAAGCCACCACGCTCATGACCGGCCTCGTTATCAACCGGGAGCGTGCTCTGTCCAACCTCGTTGACGGCTCACGAGGTTTGGTGTTCTCCCAGTCGGTGCTTCTTGCTCTCGTTGATCAAGGGTTCGATCGCGACGACGCGTATCGCGTGGTGCAAGATCTTGCCCGCGAGGTCCATGAGGAGAACTCCACGTTGCACGCCGTGTTGGTGCAACACGAGCACGCCTCCGTCGTGAATATCGACGAGGTGTTCTCCCTCGAGCGACTCGTACGCCACCGTCATCGATTTATCGAGAATCTGATCTAAAGGGTCCTTTGTCGCATACCCCTATGGGAGTAAGCGAAGTACAGTTCTGTCACGCCCGCCGGGCGAGATGGTCCAGTGATTCAGAGAGGCACTCGTGCTATGCCGCCTCAGGATCGCCATCCCGACGCCCCCTGGCCACACTTCCGAGTGGCGGCCGTTCGCGAAGGCTTCAGCAGTGTTTACGCCTTGCCTCTGGCCGCTGAAGACACCGTGGTGGGAGCCCTCAATCTCTTCGCCCGGCACCCCTTGTCGGAGCAGGACCTCATAGGTGCGCAGTCGTTGGCTGACGCGGCCACGATGACCTTGCTCCGAGCCGACCCGACGGAGGACGGCCTCGTGGTCGCTCGCCGACTCCACGATGCCGTCGAAACCCGTAATGGTGTCGAGCAGGCCAAGGGCATGATTGCGCAGCGCTACGACCTCGATATTGCCGCCGCCTTTCAGCTCCTCGTGGATGTCGCTGAAGAGGCAGGAAAGAGCGTGAGCGAAGTCGCTCGCTACGTGACACTGCGAGTGAGTGATCCTGTCCTTGACACCCTCTTCCTTCGTCAACGGTCGTAAGGTGAAATAACGAACAGGAAAGGGGGGTTTCACATGAACCTCCGAACCACTCGACTCAGTGCCATCTTTCTCGTGGCCATCCTTATTGCCGTGGCGGCCTCGTTATTGATGTGGCCCAGTACCGAGAAAACGCCGCGTCACGTGTGGCCCGCACCGTCAGCCGCCACCAACTCGGCATCGCAGACGGCGACAGCCTTTGCCCATCGGATCGGATTTACTACGCCCTACGTAACTGCCACCTCCGTGTTTGCGAATTCTGCCGTGGTGGATATTTCTCCGGTAGGTCCCGAGAGCGGCCTTCTGGTTTACGCGACTACGCAAGTGGACGAGACACGAGCGAATGGTAAGTGGTTAGTGACGAGTTGCACATCGTCTCAGTTGGTGGTCTATTCCCCTCGTCCTCACAGCATCATTTCCGGTCTCTTGCCGGTCCGAGCATCCACAACCGCCTACGAGGCAGTGGTGAACGTGCAATTGCGCGCCACCGACAGTTGGGACCTCGAGTGGAAGAGCACCATGATGGGTGGATCGATGGGAGAGATGGGTGCCGCATCAGGAATGTTCCCGCTACGCAGCACCGCATCTCACCCGGTGGCTCTTGTCCTTCTTTCGAGAAGTGCGAGGGATGGCGGCGTTATCGCGGCCACGGTGGTGCCCCTCACGGAACAGTCGTAGAACGAAAAAATGGGGCTGCGGCGAACCGCAGCCCCATTTTTTATTGAGCGAATTAACCGCGAGCGCGGGAAATGCCGGCCTTCTTCAAGACGTCGGCGGGGACGCCCAACGTGCGAAACGCGCCGTAGCTGATGCCGTTACGAGCGGCGTAGCTCTTGGCAACCTTGACGAATTGCTTCTCGACGTCAGTGAGGTCGACACGGGCCGACAGGCGCTCCGACTCGGCCAGCAGGTCGTAACGCTTCTGCGTCAGCTCTAGCTGGCGAATGGCCGGGGCGTTGGCAATTTCGGCGTCGATCTTGGTGATCTGCATCGCGATGGACTCGGGAGTGCGCTTGCGGCCGCGCTTGCCCTTGCCGGCGGTGATGGCCTCGAGGTAACGCGAGACAACGCGGGACTCGTTTCGACCCTGAGCGAGCTTCGCCTTGTGGTCATCAGACATCGCGCGGCCAGCCGACTTCTTTGCGGCCTTGGGGGCGGTCTTCTTTGCTGCCGTCGTGCGGCCGCTCGTCGCGGACTTCTTCGTGATTGCCATAAAAACCTTCTTATCGTTCCAAATGAGTAGAGTCAAAGTCTAGACATTTAATTTATTAAATGACGCACATCTGTCTCAGATGTATAGATTCTTAAAAAATATCTTAGAAAATGTAATCACTAAGAATCGCAAACAATTTGATCCTGTTTATTGGCAAACAATGTTTGTCTAACTCGCAAGTTCGCGAAGTTCATCCAAGACATTGTCGGGAACCGAAAGGTCATTAAATCGACCCTTAGCGAAGTTAACTTCAGGCTTAAATGTCCCATGAAAATCAGAACCACCGGTGGGAACCATTCCCAATCCGCGGGTAATTGCCACCATTTCACGACGAGTGCGGTCATCGAATTGTCCGTACCAGCACTCCACGCCACGCAACCCATCATCGCGAAGTCGCTCGAGAGTCGGCACAATCTCTTTGATCACGGTGCTCGATGACAAGTCACGCGATCCGTAATTAAACAATGGATGGGCAATCGATAGCACCACCTCGGGGCCCGCCGCCGCGGCGACGTCAGCCACGGTGAGATGTGCCTTGGAGATGTACGCACTTCCCGTATCCCCGAGAATCTCGTTGAAGATGGTGCGCGTCTTTTCCTCCGCGGTGCCACCCGCCAGAGCGTCCGCGTAGTTCGCCAAGAGGGCCGCGGCAAAGTGTGGGCGTCCCAAATTCTTGGCGCCGGCGCGCTGCATGAGGTCGTCCCAGGTGAGACGGTCATATCCCAATTCGTGCAATTTGGCCAGGAGGCGAGCGTTACGGGTTTCACGGTCGTCTTGGAGGCCCGCCAGTAATTGCTGCAATGGGTGCGCGGGGTCTTCGGGAACGAAGTACGCCAAGACGTGAATAGAGGGGTGGGATATCGATCCATCGTCGGCCACGATGTCGTGACCCATGTCCTTGAGCGACATTTCACAGCCCACCACGAGTTCGATATTTCGCTCCGCGAAAGCGACTCGTGCTTCGGCAATGCCGGCCGTGGTGTCGTGGTCCGTGAGGGCCATCGCGCTCAGGCCGGCCGCCGCTGCGAGCTCGGCGAGAGCCGTGGGGCTCTCAGAGCCATCAGAGAAACTCGAGTGCACGTGGAGATCAATCACCCTCGAGACAGTAGTAAGGCGTTGCGACCTCATTGTCGTATCGTCAGAGGGACACAAGGAGCACTTATGAGCACTGCCCGCGATCGCGTCCGCGACCACCTTTTAGCCCACTCGGTTCGCCGAGGCGACTTCGTCCTCAAAAGTGGCCGTCGCTCTACCTGGTTCATTGATTCGAAGCAGACAATTTGTGACGGCGCAGTAGCCGCCGACGTTGCCGAACTCATCCTCGAGAACATCCCCGCGTCGGCCACCGCGATTGGCGGGTTGACGATGGGCGCCGACGGGGTGTCCTTTATTGCCGCCGGTGTGGCCGTCGCTCGCGGCCGTCGCCTCAACTCCTTCTCGGTACGCAAGGAGGCCAAGGATCACGGTGCGGGTGGGCGAATTGCCGGCCGCCTCAGTCCCTCCGACAAGGTGGTCATTACCGAAGACACGGTGACCCGGGGCACCAGCCTTATTGAGGCGGCTCGCGTGGTGCGCGACTTTGGAGCCGAGGTCGTGCACATCATTGCGGTGGTGGACCGCGGCGGCACGGCCGCGGCAATGGCCGCCGCCGAAGGCTGGACCTTCACCGCCATCTTCACCGCGCCGGACCTCGGCTTTGATTACGAAGGTGCCGTGTGACAAGACGCGGGAGTTACCTCCTGGGGACGCTGATCCTGATTGCCCTCACGGTGATGGTCGTGCTCACCGTCCCTCATCACAACTGGCTATTTACTGGTCGCTACTCCACAAGCTTCGTGGACATCCGCGCGCGCATCCGTGATGTGCATCTGGTGCAAAAGAACATCACCATCTACGGGCCCGTCACGACTCCCCAATACTTCTCTTACCCGCCCGCGGCACTCTTGCTCTTCTTTCCCTTCGCGTGGATCAAGACCACGTGGGCCATTCGCGTGTGGACCTTCATCAGCCTGTGGGCCGTGGCGGGCGCCATTCACATCGCCCGTCGCGTGGTGGGCCGGCCCGGCACCTGGTGGGTGTCGTGCGCGGCGAGTGCAGTGGCGGTTGCCGTCTTACCGCCACTCTCGATTCTTCTGGCCGATGGTCAACTGGGCACCTTGTTACTCATTGCTCTGATTAGCGACTCACTCGCGGTGCCCGCCCGCTTCCGCGGATATCTCACGGGTCTCATCACCGCCATCAAGATTTACCCGGCCATCTTCGTGGTGGTGTGGCTGTGGCGTCGTCAGTGGGCGGACGTGGCCCGCGCCGTTGGCGCGTGGGCGGTCGTCACGGGTATCGCCGCGGTGTTGTGGCCCTCGTACACCTCGACCTTCATTAGCCGACTTATTGACGGCACGGAAGTCACGCGCTTCACCCACTTCATTCACTGGCGAGCTACGAGTTCGAGCCCGTACACCGTTCTTTTCCGTTGGCCCTTCGGTAATGATGCCTACGCCGCGACGGTGGGATCGCTCGCCTGCGTGGCCGTCGTCGCCCTCGCACTGTGGGCGTCACAACGGGCGCGCCGTGCGAACTGGCCACTCAGTGAGTTCGTCATTATTCTCATGGCCTCCACCCTGGCGGCGCCCGTGGTGTGGGACCACTACTTCGTGTGGTTCGCCCTTCTACCCCTCGTCGCTCTGGAGGTGGGAGTGCGCCGGCCCCTCGGCGTCCTGGTGTTGGCCGCGACCGTCATCGCGATGTTGCCGTGGCAGTTGGGGCGAAATGAGAGCTTCTCGGTCACCGGTTTCTCGGTCACTACGCTCGGCATTTTTGCGTCGCGCACCGCCCTGCTCGCCGCCTCACTGGCGGTGATGATCGCGGTGGGCTTACACCGCGAGCGCGCGCAACACGCCGTCACGCCACTGTCGTAAGTCGGGGTAACGCTCGGCATCGGTGCGTCCGAGGCGCACCAGCACACTGTCGAGTGCCGGGCTGACGACGATCATCTGGCCTTCATAACCGTTACACCAATAGGACCCAAACTCGTCACCGCTCACCCACCACTGCCAGGAGTAGAAGGTGCCGCTCTCCTCGTCCACGCTGAGGGGAATTTGCGCGGTGTCAATCCATCGGCGCGAGACCAGGCGCTGGCCATCCCACTCACCACCGCGTAAGTACAGAAGTCCGAACTTGGCGAAGTCCCGGGCAATGGCGTGCACGTAGCTCGAAGCGACGAAGGTGCCAGCCTCGTCAAAGGTCGCCGTGGCCGTCGACATGCCAATGGCGTCGAACAACTTCTTGTGCAGAAAGTCGCGATAAGCCTCGCCGCGACCCACAAGGTCACCCACGATGCCCGAGATGATGTTGGTGGTGCCCGATGAATAATTAAAAATGCTGCCGGGCTGATGCGCGAGGGGACGATTCGCGGCGTAGGCGGCCATGTCGCTCTGACCCTCGCCAAAGAGCATCTCCACCACGTTGCTCGGCGTGTCGACGCTGTATTCCTCGGCAAAGTTCAATCCGTCGCGCATGGCGAGGAGGTCGCCGAGAGTGATGGCCGCACGCGCATCGTCCGCCCAGGTGGCAATGCCGGCAGGTGCGGAAGGATCGAGTCGACCCTCGTCAACCAAGGTGCCCACCAAGAAGTGGAGCATGGACTTGGCCATAGACCACGACAGCAGCGGGGTGTCCACGGTGACCGCAGTGGGCTCGTGAATAAATGACGGCAGGGCGTTGTCGTAGCGCTCGTAGACGAGACGGCCGTGGTGGATGAGAGCCACGGCGTAGGTGTCACCGAGTGCGGGGTCAGCGAAGCCCGCGTCGAGTGCGGCGCGCGTGACCTCGGAGACCTCGCCGGTCGGCCACGAGGTGGTCGGCCAGGCCAGACCCGGTTCGTGGGGAGAAATGGCAGGGGTAACGACGGGAAGAGTGCTCACGGCACCAGAGGCTAGGACCGCGAGGTGAGTGCGCGCAGGAACAAGCGCAAATTGGCGGGCTTCTCCGCCATTCGGCGCATGAGATAGCCGTACCACTGGTCGCCAAAGGGCACGTAGACGCGCACTACGTGACCGGCCGCGACGAGGCGGGCCTGCTCGTCGGGACGCACCCCGTAGAGCATCTGGAATTCGAAGTGTCGGGGCTGGGTCGCGGCGAGCTGCTCGGTGCGCGCGATGATTTCCGGGTCGTGGGTGGCCACCAGCGGCGTGCCGGCCCCGCGCCACAGCGTCTCCAGCGAGCGCAGATACGCCGCCGTGACCTCGCGGCGATCGCCGAAGGCGACGCTGGCGGGTTCTTGGTAGGCGCCCTTGCAGAGGCGTACGCGAGCAGTGGATGTGGCGAGCGTTCGCGCGTCGTCCTCCGTGCGCGTCAGCATGGCCTGAATCACGGTGGCCGTGGCGGGGTAAGTCTCACGAAGAGTCGTGCCGAGACGCAAGGTCACGTCGGTGAGCGCGGAACCTTCCATGTCGAGAGTGACCGTCATACCCGCTTCGTCGGCGGCCGCCAGAATCTCTCGACTGCGTGAGAGACAGTGGTCCTCGTCAATAAGGAGGCCAAGTGCGGTGAGCTTCAGCGAGAGATCCACCTTCTCGACGCGCGCGGCGCGCAGAGACGCAATCAGCTCCAGGTACGCGTCACGAGTGAGGTCCGCGCCCGCGTCATCAGTGACGTCTTCGCCCAAGAAATCGATGGTCGCGAGCAGCCTCTGGTTCGCCAACGTCTGAACACTGCGAACTACGTCGGCCGTGGTGGTGCCGCCCACAAATCGCGCGACGACCGAGCGGCTAAGGGG
>Ga0208497_1000814_pt1 | contig 12781 bp, 16 predicted proteins | sample CryBogCBE25Aug07_FD_184555 | JGI IMG/M metagenome (GOLD analysis project Ga0208497, IMG submission 184555) | Freshwater microbial communities from Crystal Bog, Wisconsin, USA - CBE25Aug07 (SPAdes) | ecosystem: Environmental > Aquatic > Freshwater > Lake | place: Crystal Bog, Wisconsin, USA...
AGCTGCATCAACAGGGTGGCAATGCACTGGCCAGACTTGGCGTAGGGTACCGAGAGCTTAGCGCAAAGACAACGAGGCTCGATGATTCTCCGGTCACTATGGCTATGGTTGAAACCCTCAAGCGCCGCCTGATCAAACCTGATTATGCCGCGTTTGTTAAAAAGTTTAAGCTGATCATCATCGATGAATGCCATAAAAACACGTTCAATCGGCTGTTTGAGGCGCTTGACGAAGAGCAGCTGGTCATTGGCGCAACTGCCACCCCGATCAGGACAGGAAAAATGAGGGCGCTCAAGGCTGATTATGACGGGATAATCAACGGCCCTGAAATTATCGATCTGGTAGAGCAAGGGTTCCTTTGCCCTGAAAAAGCCTATGGCGTAAGTGTTGACCTGTCAGACGTGAGAATAACGGCCGGAGAGTACAACGAGGGCGATATGGGCAAGGTCTACGGAAAACGCAAGTTGTTTGATGGCGTGATCGAGAACTGGCGAGAGTTTGCCTTGAGGAAAAAGACGCTGGTGTTTTGCGCTACAGTCGAAAACTCCATAAACCTTGCAAAAGGGTTTCTCGAAGCCGGATTCAGAGCGGCCCATCTCGATGCGGAGACTCCCGAAAAAGAGCGCAACGCAATCCTGAGAGATTTCGCCAACGGGACGTATGAGGTGCTCTGCAATTGCGGGATCCTCAACACGGGGTACGATTGCGCATCAATCGAGTGCATCATCCTTTACAGAGCAACAATGAGTCTTCCGCTCTATTTGCAGATGTGCGGGCGCGGAAGCCGGACGTTCCCTGGAAAGGAATTTTTCATCATCCTTGATTTCGGCCAGAATGTCCAGCGCCATGGGTTTTGGAGAAATCCCCGTAAATGGTCACTCGATATAAAGACCAAAAAGAAAAGCAAGAAGGCCGGAGAAATGGTTATGTCGGTTTGCCCGTCATGCAAAGCGCTTCTCCCTGCGAGAGCAAGAAAGTGCCAGTTCTGCGGTTGGGAAAAGGAAATGGAGGCAGATGAGAAGATGATCATCAAGCTTAAGGAGATGACCCCGTCGGAAGTGATGCGTTTTTCTGAAACAGCAAGCGTAGAGGAGCTGGAAGCTATCAGGCGAGCCCGTGAGTGGAAGATCGGGTTCGTATTGCATCGTTTTAGGTCAATGAAAGACTTTGTCGACTACGAGCACCTGAAGGGCTATAAAAAGGGTTGGGCGATGACGAACGGGAACCGGTATCTGGGGATTGAATCAAGTTGGGATAAGTGGTACGGTCGAAAAGGAAAGGAAGCGCAAGAAGCTGGGTATAAATCGGCAAGAGAACAGTTTGGTGACGATGATGCAGTGCCTGGTGTTGTCCATGGTTTTTCAACAGTAAACGTCTTTGAGTGATGGACAAGAACGAGGGAAGAATACACCAAGACTGTTACGTGTGGTTCCATAACAGTTTTCCAGAGCTCAGGGGGCTTTTGTGCTACAATCTCAACAATAGCCGGAACGGGATTGATGGGGCGAGAAACCGATCAAAAGGGGTGCAGGCGGGGAGGGCTGATTTTACATTTTACTATCACGGAGAGGCCGTGATGATTGAGCTTAAGGATGGTGATGGGAGGCAGAGCAAAGAACAGAAGATGTGGCAAAAGACGATCGAGAAGCAAGGGTTCCAGTATTCCCTATGCAGGACTCTTGAAGATTTTAAAGGAGTGGTTCTCGGAATAATCAAAAACTAAAAACAACCATGGCAAAAGGCGTGAACAAGGTAATTCTCTTGGGCAGACTTGGCGGGGATCCGGAGAGTAGGCAGGCAGGAGCAACAACAGTGGCTAACTTTACAATCGCCACGTCAGATAAGTACAAGGATAAGCAAGACCAGTGGCAGGAAAAAACGGAATGGCATCGAGTGGTCGCATGGGGAAAGCTGGCTGATATCTGCGCTCAGTACCTGCGCAAAGGGTCACAGGTATACGTTGAGGGGAAGCTCCAGACTCGAAGCTGGGAAAAAGAAGGAGTAAAGCAGTACACAACAGAGGTCGTTATCAGCGAAATGCAGATGCTTGATGGAAAGCCTAATGGAGGGCAGGAAGATCGCCAGTATGCTCCGCCAGTGGCTCAGGGGTCGCAGTGTGAGAAAGATGATCTTCCTTTCTGATGAGCAATAAGCCGACAAGCAAGCAGGAACACCAGAAACAAGGCTCTGACTGCGAAAATAGAGCGCAGCCGGGCACTTTCACCATTTCATAACCGATCCACATTCAGATCTCGACTATGACCGCACTACACAGGCCCTCGGCAAAGACGGCGACGAAAAAGAAAAGGCGTGATCGGTTATCAAACGCCAAACCAGAGGCAGAACCTGCTGAAGTCGTAAAGATTGATGGTGAAAACGTCATCGTCCAAAAAGTAAACCATCCGTCGTACAAAGAAAAAGGTAAAAAGGTAAAGTGGGTGGCTGATTGGGCGGGATGCGACAAGATCAAGGGGTTTGGCATCGAGGGAGACACGCGGGACGAGGTTGTGTGTAAAGTGTCCGTAGTGATCCAGCGGAAGAAAGAATTCAGAGATCTGTGTGAGGATATCTGGACAAAGAGATACGGAAAATAACACCCTTCCTTGACCGGCGGGGGATTTTGTACAGTAAGGTAAGGAAAAACAAAAACTATGAACGATTTCGACATAGAGTTTGAGAGTATGCCTGACCTGGAGATGGAGGACGTGGATATGGACATGGACTTCAGCGCAGGGTTTCTGGAGGATCACGACAACAGGTACATAAACCCGAAACCCAGAAAGCAGATCCCTGACAGGATGCTAAAGTACGACAATGCCATAAACTTGGCAAAATCAATCGAGATAGGAACAGGCAGCCGTTCGCATGTACTTCTTGCGGGGAACTTCATCATGGGCGACTTCATCGAGGCACTTTTTGTAGAAAAAAATATACATACAAAGCGCCTCTCAGTGTCTACGCTGTCGATGTCCGAGAACAACATCGACAGTTTTAAAAACCTGATCGACGGCGGGTACATCGACAATATAGACTTGATCGTCAGCGGGTACTTTTTCAGTCATGAACGTAACGCGCTCGTCCCGTATATGATCGAGGAGTTAGATAGAGACGACAAGTTTCAGATGGCGGTAGCCGGGACACATACAAAGATTTGTCTATTCGAAACAGACGGGGGGAAGAAGTTTGTGATTCACGGATCCGCGAACCTCCGCAGCTCAGACAACATAGAGCAGATCACCGTAGAGGAAACTCCGGAGCTTTACGATTTTTATAAAGAATTTCATGATAGGATCATCAACGATTACAGCATCATCAACAAGGATAAAAGAGGAAAAGAATTATGGCAAGCGATAGTGACAAAGGAGGAGGGAAAGGAGGAAAGGCCTCAAAATCAGGGCATGTTTCAAGGGCAAAAAGCAGGAACGGCAAGCAAAAGTACACTCCGGTCAAGTCCGCGCAAGGCGAATTACCATTTTAAACAATTTTCCGAATGAAACCGTCGTTGTCATCAATTAAATCCGAATTAATACCGAATGGCTAAGGCAGGAGGAAATCCTAAAAACCTGAAGCCGCCGTTCAAAAAAGGGGAGGTAGCTAACCCTCGCGGGAGACCAAAGGGAAGCCAAAACCGGCAGACGGTTATCCGCGATGTTCTTGGTTGCCTATTTGACGGGAAAAACCCATTCACGAAGGAGACGGGCAAGTATTCGGTAGCTGAGCGAATGATTTTCAGGCAAGCGATTAACGCCATTAAAGACGGCGACCTGAAGGCGGTAGAGTTTTTGTTTGACGGGGCTTACGGAAAGGTAACGGACAGCGCTAAAATTACTCTCGACGCAGAAGTGAAGACAGAAGAGCATCGACCAAGAACACGCGCTGAAATCCGTGAGCATCTAAAGGGCAAAGGTTTTGATGTGGACACAAGGACATTTATAAAATGAGATACCACCAATTTTCAACGGCAGAGATTGATGGGTATTTACGGGATTATGATCTGGCAGGGAAACGCGAGGATTTCTGGCAGTACCGAAAAGCCATGAACCCAGGCATGAAAGAGGGGTGGTTTCAAGAAAGTTTAGCGGGCGAATTGCAGGCGTTCTATAATTCTTTTGTCGATGGAGAACGTCCGCGGCTGCTCATCGCGACACCGCCACAACATGGGAAAAGTCTAACAGCAATCGATTTCCTTTCATGGGTTGCAGGCAATAAGCCAGACTGCAGGAGCATTTTCACAAGCTACTCCGACCGGTTAGGCACAAGGGCCAACCTTCGCCTACAGCGGCACTTTGATAGTGCCAGGTATAAAGAGATTTTTCCAGGCACAAGAATAGCTACGTCTACAAAGGAGGGAATACGGACTCGTGACATGATAGAGTATATCGGCCATGAAGGATATTTCAGGAACACCACTACCGGAGGCCCGATTACAGGTGAAAGCCTCGATCTCAGTGTCGTAGATGATCCGGTAAAGAGCAGAGAGGAAGCAAATAGCCCAACCATGCGCGACAAACTGTGGGCCTGGTTCACAGATGACCTTTTCACACGATTCTCCGAGGATTCAGCGCTCCTGCTCATCATGACAAGGTGGCACATTGACGACATCGCAGGGCGACTGATTGATGCTGATCAAGGTTTCAAGGTCGTGTCATATCCAGCGATTGCAGAAGTTGACGATCCAGACGGCCACCGAAAAGCCGGAGAAGCGCTTTTCCCTGCGCACAAGAGCTTAGAGTTCTTGTACGAGCGGAAAAAGATAATGATCTCGACGTCATGGGAAGCGCTCTACCAGCAGAACCCGGTCGTGCAGGAAGGCGACATGATCAAAGCCGAAAGGCTCGCCATTGTGGACACCATACCGGGCGCAATTAAAGAATCTGTGAGGTATTGGGATAAGGCAGGAACTGACGGCGGGGGATGCTTTACAGCAGGCGTATTGATGCACAAATTAACAGACGGCAAATTCATAATCGCCGATGTTATCCGTGGCCAGTGGAGCGCCGGCAGGAGAGAAGAAACTATAAAGCAGACTGCAAACGCCGATGGAACAGGCGTCTGCGTGTGGATTGAGCAGGAACCCGGCAGTGGAGGAAAAGAATCCGCAGAGAACACGGTCATTAATCTTGCAGGATTCGTTATTAAGGTTGAGAGAGTGACTGGCAGCAAGGAAGTAAGAGCGGAACCATTCGCGGCCCAGGTTGAACAAGGAAACGTGATGATCCTGAAAGCCGCATGGACGAAAGCATTTATCGATGAGGCCCGACTTTTTCCGAATGGAAAGTTTAAAGACCAGATCGATGCATCTGGCGGAGCATTCAATAAAATGACACTCGAAAAAAAGAACACAGGAATGCTTGATTGGATTGAAAAGGAATCAGCAAAGGTAGATGAGGAACGGAAGAAAAGCGGATGGCAATAAAACAACCATAAAAGCAATTAAAACAATAAATCATGCCCGAGCCAATAAAAACACCAATCAGCGAAATCATGCTTCAGACCGTCATAAGAGGCGGGCAATTCGTTGATCCTGCTGATCAATGGATGTCACCGGGTAAGCCGATGGAAGTTGTCGCGCCGACAGAAGTTGCCGGTAGGCAGTTTGATTACAACGTCGGGTACAATATACAGATCAAGCCGAGAGCTTACGAACCCGTATCTTTTGATCAGCTTAGGGCTTTGTCGGATAATCTCGACATACTCCGCCTTGTGATCGAGACGCGAAAGGATTTGGTGTGTGCACTAAAGTTTGAGATCGTACCGAAAGATGCCGGATCAGAACCTGATGAGCGGTGTAAAGCAGTGCAAGAATTTTTAGCACTTCCGGACGGAGAGCATACATGGGAAGCGTGGTTGAGGATGTTGCTTGAAGATTTATTCGTTATCGATGCTCCAACAATTTATCCGAGGAAGACAAAAGGGGGCGGGATTTATGCTCTCGAACCTATTGACGGCGCGACGATAAACAGAAAAATTGGCTTTGATGGAAGAACTCCTTTCCCTCCAAATGCAGCGTATCAGCAGATACTTAAAGGCGTACCTGCCGGAGATTTCACTCGTGACGAGTTGATTTACATGCCTCGTAACCTGAGGACAAACAAGGCTTACGGTTTTTCTCCTGTTGAGCAAATAATAATGACGGTAAACATCGCCCTGCGCCGACAGCTAAGCCAGTTGCAGTTTTACACGGAAGGAAGTACGCCTGATTCGATTTTCTCATTGCCTCCGGAATGGACTGTCGATCAGATCGACAAATGGCAGGCGTGGTGGGATAATGTTCTGTCGGGTAACACGGCAAATAGGCGGAAGGCGCGATTTATCCCGGGGGGAATCACGGCTATCAACACAAAAGAAGGCTTACTTAAAGATGATTTTGATGAGTGGATTGCCCGGATTGTTTGCTATGCGTTTTCAGTGCCAGCTAACGCTTTTATCAAACAGCAAAATCGCGCGACAGCGGCGACTGCGCTCGATCAGGCCGTGAGTGAGGGCTTGATGCCTATACTCGGCTGGGTAAAAAACCTTATCGAGTACATCATTATCAAGTATTTCGGCTATACCGATCTGATGATGAAATTTGTCGACAGCAAAGACCCTGATCTTGCTCAGGAGGCCGCTATCAACCTGCAAAATTCTCAAGCCGATCAGATTGACATCAGCACGGGAGTGCTGGACGTCAACGAGGTCAGGATTAATAGAGGTCTTGACCCATTAACCCCGCAAGAGCTTGAAGAGCGCAAGCCAGCGCCACCTCCACAGCCACAACTTGCAGCCAGCGTTACGGACAGCGGATCGAAACCCGCGCCAGATGAACCATTACCGCCGGACGCAACGGTCAAGGAGCCTACGGCAAAACTTCAAAAAAAAAAGCCCGAACGACAATCGCACCGCTTGACCGTGACCGGCCCGCGATACTGAAACTCGAAGCAAGGCTAAAGCTTTTTGTTGCCAGATACCTGAAGACGAAAGGAAAGGATGTATCGGCGCAAGTCGTGAAGCTCTATGAAGCAATGAGTAAGGCTGAGGAAGATGACCGAGTTAAGGAGCTTCTTGATCAACTTGATCTTGATTGGTCTGATATCGTGCCGGACATCGAAGAGCTTCTTGCAGCGACAGCCGCACAGGGCGTTAAAGATGCGATGAAGCAGATTGCTTTTACCGAAAAAGACGCGACAAAGCTCGCGAATGAGCGTGCTGAGGAGTGGGCGGCAGACCGAGCAGCCGAACTGGTGGGTATGAAATGGCTTGATGGGGAGCTGGTTGTTAATCCTAATGCGGAGTGGAGCATCGCCGAATCTACCCGAGACATGATCTATAAAGACGTTGAGGGGGCAATTTCGGAGGGATGGAGTAACCAGAAATTGAGAGACTCCATCGTGGAGAATACCGGTTTTTCCGAAAGCCGGGCAATGATGATAGCCAGGACAGAAACAGCATTTGCAGACACACAAGGCAACAAGGCCGCGTATCTCGAAGCGAAAGACGCAGGATTAGACGTGAAATGGCGGTGGATGACCGCAGGTGATGATCTGGTTTCTGAAGAGTGCGAAATGAACAATCTCGAAATCAGAGAGATCGGAGATGAGTTTTCAAGCGGGGCGACCGAACCGCCACAGCATCCAAATTGCCGGTGCGTACTTGCTCCCAGTGTAGGAGATGCCGAAGAGTAGCTGCCACTACCAACAATCAGCCCTGCATAGTCAGGGCTTTTTTATTACGCTACTTTTAACAAACTATTTTTCGTTTTGTGCGATTATTTTATATTTATTTATGATTCTATTTGTTTCATAAGTAAATAATGTGCATATTTAATCAGTGGGTATGACAAACAACAATAAACCGGAGAATCAAAATGGCAAAGTATCAAGTAACACACTCCTGCGGACACACTCAGACAGTCCAGCTTTTTGGTCATCACACCGAAAGAGACAAAAAAATAGAATGGTTTGAGCGCACTCTTTGCCCTGATTGCTATCGTGCACAAAAAGAGACAGAGTGCCAGCAGGAAAATGATCGTGCCTTGGATCTGGTTGGTAAGATTGGGTTTACGCCGTTGACTGGTAGTGATAAGCAAGTTGCATGGGCAACATCTATCAGGCAAAAAGCATACGAGACGATTATCGCGCGCAACATCATCGTTGATGCGGGGATTGCTTGCAAAATACTCAATCTTGAAGCATCTGCAAAATGGTGGATTGACAATCGCAGCGGTGAACCAACAACAATATGCAAGGCGATTTTCGCAAACTATCGGGACGAGTGCAAAGCTATTAATGAGGAGTATATATCACAGAATGCAGATTGAAGAACTGGCACATTTATTTAACCGTTAAATAAGGACTACAATGAAAATAAACACGAGTGGATTTGCTCATTGTCAGCGTAGCATGTTTGCTGAAACAGCCGGAGAGCGTTTAGTAAATATTGAATTTTCAGATGGCAAGCAAGCCAACGGCTTTATAGCGGCAAAAACGATATTTGCTGGTAAAAAGAAAGCACGGGAGTTTCGCCGCGCATTAGAAAAAATTGAGGGAAGAACACCACCAGCAATTAAATTAGTAACGTTAGGCCCACTGACAGAAAAATATTTCTCTTACTGAAACGTTCTAAATCTTAAAAACAAAAATGACACAGTTTGAACAAGGAGATAGGGTTGTAATTTTATCCACACCTGAACCAGCATACTTCTTTGATGCAGGCAACGTAGCTATTCTGAAAAGATTCGATGGAGAGGATTGGTGGGGTGAATTTGCAAACAGACAAGAATGGTGTTTACAGACATCAGTTGGTACAACTTTCAAACTTTTAAACGATAAATAAGTTATCCTTAAAGAGTTCGGTAAAGTAATTGTCAATGGCAGACAAAGGTTAAAATTAATTTTTAATAACCAACGCGGGTTTACCCCGCATAACCAAACCGGAGAGATCATCATGAAAAGCAATCGTCTTATAGTTGCAGAAGGAATCATGGACTCAGCAGCAGCAGAGTACAGGTCAGAAAATCTTGCCAGCAGTGATGCTGTGATGGATTACGCTGATGGAATTGAAGTAAACATCTCAGAGGAAGAGGCTGAAGAAATCTTAGATGTCTGTAAAGCAATGCAGGCTCGTCTCGAAGCAGGGGAGATACCGACAACGGACGACTGGTATCACGATTTTAAAAAACCCCTCTCTCAGACGAGAGGGGAGGATAACTGAATAATGGCTTTTACAATCACCGAGGCGGAGGTAATCCGCCTCACTGGATACAGCCGACCGCAGCTCCTACGACTTCGACAAGGGTTTACTCAGGAGCAGGGAGGCAAAGAGTACGTCGCGGAGCCTGTGCTCATGCAGGGAAAGGACTGGCAGCGATACGGACGGGCGGTTTTGTATGCGAGTGAGGCAGTGAGCAAGTTGCAGATGAGAAAAAACTTAAACGGAGGGGAGTGATGGAACGAAAGTGTGAGAATTGCGAGTGGTGGGTATGCACGGAAATAGCCGACGAAGGTACAGACGAAGAGTATCCTCTTTGGGGGCAGTGCCGAAGATTTCCACCTCCTGTAGCTTGGAAAAAAAACGGGGATCGTTACTACTCAGAGGACTGCTGTTTAGAGATCTGTTATAATTGGTGGTGCGGAGAGTTCAAACAAAAGAAAGTAGTCGTAATTGGACATATTGATATGTGTTGCAGTGTGGGAATCTGCCCATGAAAATGGTAAAGCGGTGGACAACGCATTGAGTGCACCTTTTGCGCCCCTGACACAACGGGCTTCCCTCCCGTGATTATAGCTCCCGTAAATGGGGGCTTTTTTATTGCCCAAAATTACCCCACAGAAATAAATATCCTCAACAGAAAAATCACCCTTCTTTGTGCGCCGGAATTTTCAATAGCCTACCACTACACGGTACCAATTAAAGCGGCTATTAAAATTCAGACAAGCACTTATGAGATTATACGGGGAAATCAGCAAGACGGAAGCGCAGGACGATGGAACGCTAAAAGTCGAGGGTTTTGCATCGAGCGAAGCCGTTGATTCCGATGGCGAGATCGTAACCGCCGAGGCGATGAAGGCCGCGCTTCCCGATTACATGAAATTTGGCGCAGTCCGCGAAATGCATCAATCGAAAGCAGCGGGGACAGCAATTGAAGCTGCAGTGCAGGCTGATGGACGCACTTACTTCAAAGCTCACATTGTTGACACCGAAGCGGTCAAGAAGGTGAATGCAGGCGTTTATAAGGGCTTTTCTATCGGTGGCAAAGTTACCAGCCGTGACGAGCTCAATAAATCCACAGTAACAGGCTTAAAGCTTGTTGAAATTTCGCTTGTCGACCGTCCAGCCAACCAGGAAGCAGTCTTTTCTTTAGCAAAGTTTGAGGACGACGAAGATCACGACCTCAAGAAATACGCAGGCGAAAGCATCCGAGATGCAGGATGTGCAATCGACGCACTCGACTCAATCTATTACCTATACAACAAAGAACTGTCAGAGACCGCAGAGAATCCCGATCAAGTTGAGGCTTTGAAATCCGTGATAGATAACCTTAAGGCGTTTATTGCGTCTGAGATCAAAGAGCCGGACAATAGCGCAGGTTCTGACATTTTTACCTACGCCGCTACGACCGACGACCTCCACAAAGCAGGCGCCGAGATCAGCGCGAAGAACAAAGAAAAAATGCAGCAGATACACGACCATGCCGTAAGTATGGGTGCGTCGTGCTCACAGGCCGAGAAGGCTGAAGGAGCCGAAGACTTGCTGAAGATGCAGAGCGAAAACTACGGTCTGAAAAAGCAGTTCCAAGACCTGGACACCAAATACGCAGACCTCAAGAAATCCCTTCACGATACAACGCTGGAACTCGAGCTCATCAAGGCAGAACCAGCTCCGGCAAAAATGTCGCTCAACGACAAGGGCGTGACGGTTACAAAAACCGAAGACGGCGGAGCAGACAGCTCACTTGATGATGAAGTCTTTGTCAAGGATTCAAAAGGCAACATCAACGAAGCGGCCACGCTTATCAAGCTAAGCCACATGAGTGGCGGACTAACTCGGCGCTAATAATTATTTGACCTTAACCAAAACACATTACAAACCATGAGCGCAACAAAAGAAACACTCGAACTCCTCAAGGTCGCACAAGCAACCGGAGATCAGGCATTAGCAAAGTATTTCACTCAGACATCAACAGCAACGCAGGGCTTTCAGGCTTATAACCTTGAAGCGCCATCGAAAAAGCTGTTCCCGATACTAACCCCTTTGCGTAATTCAATCCCTCGCGTGAACGGTGGGTTTTCCGTACAGGCGAACTGGAAGGCTATTACCAATATCAACTCCGGCAACGTTCGCGCAGGCGTGGCTGAAGGCAAAAGAGGTGGCGCGATCAATCAAACGCTTGTAGAGCGTAACGCTGCATTCAAAAGCTTTGGTCTTGAGAACTATACTACGTTTGAAGCAGAGAACGCAGCGAAATCTTTTGAAGACGTGAAAGCGCTTGCTGTACAATCAACACTCACTGGACTAATGATTCAGGAAGAGCGGGTACTGCTTGGCGGAAACAATTCCGTTGCCCTCGGAACGACTCCAACACCGTCACTTGCGGCAGTATCTGGAGGCGCTCTTACCGATGCGTCTACTTACCGCGTTATCTGTGTGGCGCTTGGATTACAGGCTTATCTGGATGCAATCGGCGTCAATAACGGAAGTACAGGGCAGGTATTCAGTGCGGCAACCGCAACTGTTCCAGGATCGATAACAAGAACTAATATCGATGCGACTACCGACACTTTCGGCGGTGGTTCTGCTCAACAGTCTGCCGTAGCTACTCAGGCGACCTCAAGCCCAAACCTGAAGATCACAGCGACCGTTGCGGCTGTTTCTGGCGCAGTTGGGTACGCATGGTATATCGGTATCGGTGCCGGAAATGAAAAGCTTAACCAGGTCACAACGATCAACAGCGCTGTATTTACGGCAAACAGTGATTCTGGCGCACAGGCAGCTTCTACTCTTGCTGCATCTGACAACTCAACCTCCACTCTCGATTATGACGGCTTGATTTATCAGGCAGTAAAATCAGGCTCAAACGCTTATGTCGCTTCGCTTGCGACCGGAACGGCTGGAACAGGTTCTACACTCACATCAAACGGCGCGGGTGGCATCGTTGAGTTTGATACAGCGTTTCAGTATTTCTACGATATCTACCGCCTCAGCCCAACGGTGATTTATGTATCGAGTCAGGAAAGCCGAAATATCAGCAAGAAAATTATTGCTAATGCTGGCGCTCCACTTCTCCGACAGATCGAAGCTGGAGGTAACGCGAACCTTTCTTCTGGATGGAAAGTGTCATCCGTACTCAACACCACAACTGGTGATGAGGTCGCTCTAAAAATACATCCGAACATGCCAGCAGGGACAGTGCTGTTCTTCACAGAAAGCCTGCCGTACCCGCTGAGCAACGTAAGCAACACTGCTCAGGTCTTGCTGCGTGCCGACTACTTCCAGATCGACTGGCCACTGATCACGAGGAAGCATCAGTACGGTGTCTACTGTGACGGTGTCCTTCAGCATTACGCGCCGTTCTCGATGGGAGTTATAAGCAACATTGCGAACGGATAAGAAATAATCTTTCAGGAAAACGCCCTGCTTTAATCGGCAGGGCAAAACCTTTTTATAATCATGGCTGGTCTGAAAATGTATAGCCCAGAAGGATCAAAAAGCGTATCCCTCGGTGGCCAGAATTACGAAGCAAACAAAAAAGGGATTATCGAAGTTCCGGCAGAGTTCGAGGACACGATGTACTCTTTCGGAT
>Ga0208497_1000817_pt1 | contig 12773 bp, 18 predicted proteins | sample CryBogCBE25Aug07_FD_184555 | JGI IMG/M metagenome (GOLD analysis project Ga0208497, IMG submission 184555) | Freshwater microbial communities from Crystal Bog, Wisconsin, USA - CBE25Aug07 (SPAdes) | ecosystem: Environmental > Aquatic > Freshwater > Lake | place: Crystal Bog, Wisconsin, USA...
ATGCAAACTGCCATCCGGTAATACAAGCCCTTGCGGGGGTAGTGCGATGGTGTCACTCATCGTTGTCTTCTTTCATAAGGTCAGCGAGGTCAAGTAAGTGGCGCTCTGCAAATGCTAGGCCTCGAATTACACCGCAGAGCTCTTTGTACTGCTCAAAACTTGTGCACTGCCCGTTTGCCAAATCGTCAGTGTAGTTATTCATATCTGTGCGCAACTTGTCACGCAGTGCGGCTATGAAATCGGCCGTAAGTAAGTCCATCACTCTTTAGTGCCCCCTTTAGGTTTTTGCTGCTGTTGACCTGCATTTGCTGCTGTATCAATAGTGTGATGCTTATCTTGTTGTTGTAGTTGAGCCGCCTGTATAGCAACGTCAGCGGTAGCTTTGTGGCCGCCAACACGCTTATCTTCAGCTTGCAACATAATATTTGCCGTTTTATTAAACGCTTCTTGTTTAATCTTTTGAGCTTCCAAAGCCAACTGTTGCTGTTTAATCTGGGCATCAGTCTTATCTTTGGCAATCTTACGTTGCAACTCACCCTGTTTAACTTGCTGGTCTAAAAGCTCAGCTTGCAGTACTGGGTCTTGCGCATTTTGCTGGGCTTGCTGTTGAGAAGCCATAGCTTGTGATTGAGCCAATACTTGAGGAGCAGCTTGCGCTACCAAACGGGATAACTGAACTTCCAAGTCTGGTGGTAAGTTGTCTTCTGGTGACGGTAATGCCGCGCCCATAGCGTCTTCAATCTTTTTACGGTATGCGTAACCAACGTGTTCAGCAATATGCGCTTGCATCGCGCCCATGATGGCTTGTGCCATTGGGTTTTGGCCAATAAGTTTTTGAACGATTGGGTCTTGCATAGCCATCTGGTGGACTTTAATATGAGCCTCGTGGTCCTGGAACATAAATGCTTTCATTGGTTTGCCTTTGAGGGCCGCCATGTTTTCTGTTACAGGATCTTTTGGCTTCTGATCGTCGTCCAATGGAACTAGCTTGTCAGCGTTTTTAATACCTAGCACATCAAGCATCTGGCGGTGTAGTTCTGGTAAGTTGTAAATCTGAGGTGCAGACTGGGCTAGTTGAATAACCGCTTGGTACTGAACAACACGTTGGGAAAGAGTTGCTGCATTTGGATCTGATACAGGAAGAATATCTACATGGTTGTAGTCTTCTTTTTTAACCTGCATGTCGCCACTCTCGGGCTCATAGTTGTAGTCATCATCTGTGTAGTCACGAATAATGCCAGCAAGCAGTTTTAATTCCTGGCGTAGTGCATAGTGCACACGCGCCTGAACAGCTGACATAACCTTTAGCGTTCTTTCTAAGATTGCCAATGTAGTTCCAACAGGCGCATTAGCGGACATGTCAGAAATCTGCATATCAGAAGTTGCCGCAAAACGACGGCCTTCTTCAATAATCTTATCCATCAAGCCAGCTAAAACTGCAGATGGCTCTTTGTATGGCAACGGCAGGATGTTGTCGCGAATTGTGCCGCTACCAACGTCAACGTCCCTAAACTCACCTGGAGCGATAGGGGTATCGTCACCCTTAATTCTTAAACCACGGCTTTTTAGACCACCCGGCAAATTCGATAAGGTTCCGGCATCGACAAGCTGGCGCAAGATGGAAGTAGCTGACTTAGCAAAACCACCAATAAGATGGAACAAGCCAAAGCCATAAGCACCGTAACCGGGTATGTACTGGTAATGAACGAAATGCTGGCGTTTAAGACAGAGAGGATCTTCTTCTTTCCAATTGCGACGAATCGCCAAAATTTGATTTGTGCCCCGTACCATAGTGACCACATACGGAAGCGCGATACCAGTTTCTTCACCATTTTCATCCTTATCTTCAAAGCCAGGCAAGTCTAAGTCAACGTGAGCTTCATACAACTCAAAGCGGTCGTCATACGTAGCTGTAAAACCTGTTTCTTTATCTTTCTTTTCTTGAATCTCAGTGCGGAACTTTTGTGGTTCGCCAAGTTCAACGTCCATGTAAAAGCCAGCGCGCTGTAACTTAATAATGTCCTGCTTGGTCTTGCGCATCCGGTGTGTTACGCGGTGGCAGGAGGCAATCTCACTAGCGCCATATGGCAAAACAATATCTTCTGCAGGAATAAAAATAGAAACCTGGCGGCCAATACTTGGGTCGTAGTAGACCTTTTTAAACGCAGAACCGGCTGATGGCAAGTTCCACAACATCCGCTCGTGCTCATTACGGAACTCAGGCATCTTCTCTGTGAGCTGGTAGTTCATGTCAGCTTCAACACGCTGAGCCGCTTCCATTTTCTCGCGGGTTTCTTTACCGATAATCTGGGTTCTTACTGGGCCCTTAGCTGGGAAAGTCTCCATAATGGCTTCAGCTTGAAACCGTACAACCGCCTCAGTAATCATTGGGTGGAACACGCCACAAGCGCCGTCCCATGGTTCTACGCGCTCTTCAAACTTTAAACCAAGCAACGTAATACCGTCTTTGTACATCTGTTCCCAGTCTTTGCGGGAACTAATATCGTTATCAATATCACCAGATAGTTCGCTAGCCAAACTTTCAAGGGCGCCGCCATCTATTTCTTCAGCTAGGTTTTGGTTAAACTCTTCGCTGCCGTCTTCTTCATCCATTTTCTCAATGTTAAGATCAAATCCAGCTGTGTGGATGTGCATTGCTTCTGGATCTTCAACTTCAATTTCAATGTCTGGTTCTTGATCTTGAGTTAGGGCTTCTAGTCCCTTGGGTGCTTGGTATAAACCCTTATCTACTGGCATATCTATTTCCTATTTAAAAGCCGGGCCAAGGGCCCAAGTGACTGCTGAATATCTAACGCCGCTAACAACTGGAGCGACTCTATGTTTAATAAAAGACGGAAAAACAACTATATCGCCTTGACTTTTTAGTAAGTTAGCGTCTTCTACACCCTCTAATTGTAATTCACCGCCCTCATATTCTAAAGGGTCGTTTAATAAAATACTAATACTTAGCTTGCGCTGCAAGTTGTTTTGGTCTGGGTGAAACACATCATAGTGCCAATCATAGTGACCATCTTGCCCATACTTACCAATTTGCATCTGCTCAATAAAGGCCACTGAAAAGTTCCATGCGGCTAAGCCATTAGCATAATTTATATAGGTTTGGGCTACGCAAGCGATTGGAGTCTCCAGTGGTACCCACACTATATCAGTTTTGCGCATCGTATCTTTAACTGATGGGGGTTTAGTGGGGTCCATACCTGCGCCAACGCCAGCAGTAACAGCCGTATTCCAGTCTGTTTCTTTCAAGACCAGGTTACAAAACTCGGGGCTTATGGCTTTTTCAAACCGCCAGTACAGGTTTTTAAACATCAGTAGTACGCAGCCTTTCGTCTGTACTTGTACATCATGTCATCTTTTTCATCCGAGTCCAAACTAATAAATCCGCCTCTGCGATAGCGCATCAAGGCCTGGGTTGTCGTATCCACAAAGTCATCGTGCTCGCCAACTGGGAATGACGCTACTTCTTCTATCACGTCCCTAGCCCACCGCCTATCGGGTGCCCATACTTTACCGCTAGTAAACAGATCCGCCACAGCATTCAAACGCACCATCTTATCGTTTCCACGCGACGGACTGAACTCTTCTACGGGAATACCCAGCATCCGCAGTTCTTGAATCAGCGGTGCTCCAGCGGCTTTTTTCTCCACTATGAACGCGTCAGGCTCCCACTCCTTGTAGTGTTTTAGGGCGGTTTGCTTAAGTTCTGGGAACGCCATCCGGTCTTTAAACGCATCTAGGAGAATTATATTTGGTGAGTTACCATCCTCCTCGTTGTACCAAACTCCCCAGGTTGTACATGCCGAATAGTCGGCAGAAGTCTTTGTTTCAAACGCCGTATCCCAAGACTGTATGACGTACTCAACCTGCGGGGGATTCTCGTCTTCCCAAATCTGCCAGTCTTTTCGCCCGATGATAGCGCTCATATCGCTAGTCGGGTTCTGCATATACTGAGCGTTCCAATACCGTGGATCTAGTACTGCCTTAGTAGCCTTTAATGTTTCTAGCGGCCACTGCTCTGGCCAAAGTGACTTCTCTTTTTCTGTATCTTCGTTGAGGATAGCCGGGAGTTCAACTATCTCCCATGGGGTCGTGTGTGGGTTTTTTATGTTGTAGTCGACAATCCGCCCAGTAAGATCGAGCAAAGACCAGCGAGTCATAATTACTATGATCGCACCCCCCGGCATTAAACGTTGTAGCGGACCAGTTTGAAACCAAGACCAAGCACTATCAAATGCTAGCCTTGAGTTTGCCTTCATATCCTGTTCAGAATGAGGGTCGTCAATAACAAAAAGATCAGCGCCCCTACCGGCGAGAGCACCCCCAACACCAGCAGCATAGTACTGACCCCCAGCGCTAGTAGACCATTTTCCCGCTGCTTTTTGGTCGTCAGCAACGACTGTGTTGGGGAACACCGCTTTGTATTCATCCGAATCAATTAAATTCCTCACTCTCCGTCCAAAGTCCTCCGACAAACCAGCAGTATGCGTGGCCATAATGATTTTCTTTTCGGGGTACTGACCTAAGAAGTATGCAGGAAACAAGTAAGAACTAAACTCAGACTTGCCCATCCTTGGTGCAATGTTAATAATTACGCGTTTTTTCTTGCCTTCCACCACGTCCTGGAAGATTTTAGCTAGTTTGCGGTGCTGGGGCCCTATCTTGAACCCCGGATATACCGCTTTTGCAAACTCCAATGGCTGGTTTTGCGCTATATGTAGGTGGTTACGGTGCTCGCGTTCCTCTAAATCCTGCAAAAACAACAGTTTTTCCTCAGTTGTCATATCCTTTAGCGCTAACTGCGCGGCTAAAGCTTCTTCTGGGGTCAACGTATCAATAATCATTCGCTGTCAAACTGTGGTTTTTCTGCAACAACCTTCTCGACTACCTCAATATCATCAACTTCTACGACATCTACCTTGCCCATGTACTTGCTTAGCTTCTCACGTATGCGTTTTTCTAGCTCTTCGTCAGATACATCGGTGTTTTTAACCTCAACCCGGTCTGTAAACAGTGCCACTTCCGTGACTTTTCCAAGTAACTCTAACGCCTTAAGCCGTATCCGGGCATCCGGATGCTCTGTTTCTTTAACTATCTTTGCCACACTCATAGAGCGTAGCTCATTAGCTTGCTTTACAAACTCCCACTGGTATCCGCTGACCATAGCCACAGCATTTACGATTTCTTCTGGAACCTGCAGGTTAAGTAGCTGGTTTTTTGCGTCGGGGGAGTTGGTAGTTAGGGCCGCAAATGCGTTGGCCACTTGTTGTTCTTGAGCGTTAGATAGGATTTCGGCTTCTTCGTCTTCATCGACAAACTGGTTTAGCCAATCCACGGTTTGCTTTTGGGCGCCAAGAGTTTGGGGCGCGTTTAATTCTTCTATTGGGGTAAACCCGCCCTCACCAGATTCTATATCTGGTACATAGTCAGCAGCTTGTGCTGAAACCAAATGCTCTAAAAGCAAACTAATACCTCCTGGGTTGCGCTGGGGTGGGGCGAATGGTTGTGAGTATACACTCTTTTTTTATTTTGTGATATGATTCTTTTGCGTGCGGCTTTTCCTCCTTCGTTTGGGTCGTGCGTGATTGATTAGTACTTGAACCCCGGGCTTAAAACGTCCGGGGTTTTTTTATTGTGGGGGTGTGTATAAAGTTTGACATGAGTCGTTGGAATTTTTTACAAAATTTGACATTTTTTTGTTTTGTGTCTAAGGAATAGTGATCTAGTGACCATGCCACCATCACCCTAAATAGGTCGGATACCCCCCTAGTGGGGTCGCCATACCGCTAAACGCCCTAGCCCAAATACCCTGTATGTTATAATAGAGGTATCGAAACGAAGCTGTTTCGGTGTTCAGAGCCAAGCCTAACCGCTTGGCTTTTTGTTTATCTAAATCAAATGAAAGGCAATACATCATGGCTACAAAAAATAACACCTACGACACATTCGCTCAATCAGTAGGCAAGAGTGACAGGCTATCGTTAGAAACTAGCGAGGTATGGCACAAAGACTACAAAAAGGCGGACAAAGCCGAACAAGCCGAATGGGTCAAAGAGTGGCGAGTGAACTACTTGATTGGCAATCTTGGTATCAATGCTAGTCAAGCGGACAGAATTCTGTCCCAAACTCGTGATGAGCGGAAAGCCGAACATCAGAAGGCTTACAAGCGAGCTAACTCGCAGTTTGTCTATCACATTGTTCGACCCGTTCAATCAGGTGTGTCCAAGCAGTCTAAGGTCACAGTTGATAAGGTTGTCGAGTTGTTCGAGCAGTTGAGTAAAGCGGAACAAGCCAAGTTTCTACGGATCATCAAGTAAGCGAGGCTTTACTGCTGTTTGTTTTTATGTCAAACCAAAGGAGGTAGTTATGTTATCAAAGCAACAAGCAAGCCTACTCAAGCACCAAGCCAAAGGTAGGCGGGACAGAATTCTGTCCGAAGTTAAGCCCAAGCCCGAACCTAAGCCCATCACAATGGGCGAGGCGTTCCGAGGGTTTGATCTCAATGTTTACAAGCAGGAGAAATTTGAATGAGCATATTCAAAAACCGAGCCATTGAAATACTGTGGCTGTATCAAAAAGGCTCACACCCTTTGGCTATCGCAAGAGAACTAAAGATGTCAGTCGTTGAAGTCCTAGATGTAATCAACACAAACCCACTTAAATAAGGAGTAATGTATGAAAACCATCAAACTAACCCCAAACAAAGCCCTCATGCAAGTCATGAAGGAGGGGACACAAGGCAATAGAAGTAATGTGTTCGTGGTCTGTCGCAAGATCAACGGCGAGGTCGGGGAGTTCAAACTCAAGGGCAAGAAACCCCACGCTTTCACCTCACTCAAGGTGGCTACCAACGCATGGCGTAAACTCGTTCAGAGGGACGGCAAGAACTCAAGCTGGGTGATCATTACCTCGAATGAGTTAGCTCGTTCTGAGATGATTTGGCTGTAATGGAAGGCTGTTTCGGACAGGTTTCTGTCCTGATTATCTACGAGTGCCTAAAAAACAGGCAAGTTGACAATAGTCCACTTTAATTTGCTAGTGGACACATAGTTGACGCCCGCAACCCCAATAGGAATAAGCACATACCACATTCCCAGCACACTTATATATATAAATAGAGAATATAGAATATATATATAAAAGGGTAATAAAGTGGGAATGTATAAAAAAGCCTAGTCCTTTCTTAGTCTTTAAATTGCTGGAATTCTGTAGACATCTATGTCAGAATAGTGGCAAGGCTTATTCTATATGGGGAAACAGGTAGACAACTACTGTGGACAACATAGGTTTGCCAAGTGGACATTAGTCTACTTTTTTGGGTAATCGGGACAGAAACCTGTCCGAAAGTGGGTTGTTTGCGAGAGCAAACTGTCCGAGATAGGAGAACACACATGAAGAAACTAGAAAAGCAAGAGCACATAACTTGTGCGAAGTGTGGGGAAACCAAACCCCGAGCTGAGTTTAAAAGACGCATGACTGCGGAAGAATACAGTCGAGTGATAAAGAGGCGTGTAGAAACAGGAACTACGGTCATCAGCTCTTTATGCAAACCATGTCAACCAAAACGCAAGCCCCGCTCAAAGCTCACACTAAAAGAACTACGCAACAAAATCACCGAGAAAAGAATAAACCCCAAGCTGGGCGAGGCATTGATAGAAGAAAAACGCCAAGCAATCAACAAAACAAGAAGTAGGCATATGCGTGAGTATTGGCAAAAGCAAAAAGGCAAGGCACGCGAGGAACTCAAAGCCAAGCTAGATAAAGAGGTGACCAGAGCTAAGAACACCTACCACTCATACTTCAGACGGACAGAAACCTGTCCCATAAAAACGACTCGGCAAACCAAAGCGGATACGCCTGAGCAAATCCAAGCAATTAAGCAAAAACGCCTAGACCACTTGGCGGTTTTGGAAACTCAATATAGATTAACCAAAGAAAGGAGAGCCAATGAACTAGCTAAGTATGATGAAGAAAAAAAGTAAAAAGTAATCGCTCTAACGAGCGAGAAAGTAATCAACCACTAACAAACGAAAGGAAACACATGAAATACGCACAACCTATGCTGTTTGCGTTAGGTGTAATGGTAGGCGGTATCTTATGGGGCTGTGTAAGAGCCTTAGTAGAGAACAACGGCTTGATATACATAGCTGGGCTTGCGTTCAGTTGTGTAGTGATCGGGGCGTTTATGTCTATGGGAGAGGGTCATGACAAGTGAAACCAAACCCTTCAAGCTACCTAAAGCCTACAAGCCACACAACCCGCTTGAGTTTGTAAGAGAACGACCAAACGAATTACCCGAAGGGCTAGACCCTGAGGCTAGGGTTAAAGTTATCTTGCGTGAATACCTTGACCGCGAATCTATTGAGGACGGAGGGGCAAGCATAGCTCGTATGTTTTGGTGGGGTGACTCACAAGGTAATGGCGGGGCAATCGTGGGGTATCGAGTCATCAACCTAAAAAAACCTTGGGTTAATTGGGGTGCTGACTTTAGTCTTGAAGATGTTGGCAGGCGGTTTTATGACTCGCCACCAATTTTAGAAACTAACCCTGACGCTGAGATATTAGTGTGGCTCAGGCATAACAGGCAACCCCAGCCCTTTATTCGCCCAGCCAGCCGTTGGCATTGGGAATTAGATGGCGGGACTAATGACATCATGAAATATAGACTAGCGGGAGCAGAAGATGCAGAAATTACACGCCTTTGATTTATTTAGCCGTCTTGCATTACTTTTTTCAACTGTTTTTATAGGAGGTCAAGTAGTTAGGTATTTAATCGGTCTGTTATTTAAGTAGTAGTTAAGTTCGGACAGGTTTCTGTCCAAGGCAAACTCACAAACGAAAGGAAATAGTATGCCAACAGTATCTTATACACGAGAGCAAATAGCAGTAGTAGCACAACGCTTAGACTCCACACCCATGGACTCGGAGAACTTGTTGCGTAGGTTTTTAGAAGTCAAGATCAACCATATGCGTAGTCCCGAGGTGTGGTCTTTGCAAGATGTTGCCCAACACACTAGACGGGTCATGGAGATGCAACTCAAGTCCAACCATCATAGTCGTTGCGAGTGGCGAGCAAATCAAGGGTATGCCAATCTCATGGCACACAAACGCACCATGTATGCGGTGGGTAAGCAAATCAGCGAGGCGATCAAGGATCAAGACCATAACCAACTAGTCGGCTTGCTCAACGACAACAGCGAGATTCGTGACTCAAGGGGTAGCGGTTATTGGGTAGATATACTCAACGATAGCGACAAGTTCCCTGACGCACCGAATTACGAGTATTGTTCTGACTGCGAGTATATCGAGGAGGAAGACGATGGCTCTTGGGTTTACAATGGCGACCGCTGGGTTTGTTCTGCTTGCCGAGATAATTGCTATCGCTGGTCGGACTACCATGACACAGTCGTGCATGAGGACGATGATGAGCCTGAGGACGAGGAAGATGACTATGACGAGGGCGATCAGCTTATCGGTAGCTATCACAGCAGTCGCAGACAACTCGGTCTCATTCCTACTTCATTCTCACAACGGGCAACTAAGGTCTATCTAGGTCTTGAGCTAGAGATGGAGGTCGATGGCGACCGCCGTAGTAAGGCACAGGAATTGCTTGACGCTATCGGCACAGCACCTAGCGGTCACAAGTATTGTCTGCTCGAGGACGATGGCTCACTCAATCATGGCTTCGAGATGGTCACAGGCTATACAGGTCTTGATGTTCATGCCAAGCAACTAGAGTTCTTCAAGGAACGCTGGGACGGGGTCAAGTCACACGACACCAAGACTTGCGGGCTTCATGTTCACATCTGTAAGAAGGGCATGAGTATGTTCCATGCCGCTAAGCTAATCCTGTTCATGCACGATAGCCACAATCAAAAGCTGTTCCGTGCTATCGCCCGTCGTGATGGCAACCGCTACTCAAAGTTCATGAACAAGACTTCGGATTACTCTTGGCTCAAGCATGGTCGGCGTAGTGGTATGCAGTCATTGAACGAGGACAGATACGAGTCGGTTAACTTCCAGCCCGAACGCACAGTCGAGTTTCGTCTGTTCAAGGGTTCGCTACGCTACGAGACAATCATGGCTTGCTTGGAGTTTACTTACATGGCTTGGTTCTTTGCTCGCGATACAGGCACACAAGACCTGAACATACCTAACTTCTTGCAATACATCAGCAAGCCCGACAACCGCCGTGATACCAAGCATCTACGATCATTCTTGCGGTCTAAGGGATTCAGCCTAGATAAATCAGCCATCGTTAAAGTCAATCCAAGAGCTGAACCAGTCACCAACCAACAAACTGCAGAAGTTTAATCAATCATACAAACGAAAGGAAATAAATTATGTGTTTATTAATTGTTCAACCAGCAACAGCCCCGTCCTTATCCCAAGCATGGCTTGAGGACTTCTATCTATCTAATTCTGACGGCGTAGGCGTTATGCGTGTTGTCAATGGCGAGCTACTCATTGAGAAGATCCTGCCCAAGAATGCCCAAGAGTTTGTTGACTTCTATCTTGACCACATCGACGGCACAGACTGTGCGTTCCACTTGCGTATGCGGACTCATGGTGACACCGATCTTGAGAACTGCCACCCATATGAGGTGTTCAACAAGGAAGAGCATGGCATTGATATGTGGCTCATGCACAACGGTGTGCTATCAACAGGCAACGCAAGCGACACAACCAAGTCCGACACATGGCATTACATTCGTGACTACTTGCGACCCATGCTCAACAACAACTACGAGTTTGCGTATACCGAAGCGTTTGCCGAGCTAGTCGGTGACCATATCGGCGCGTCTAACAAGTTCGTCATCATGGACAATCTAGGTCGTGTTCAGACTGTCAATCAAACCTCAGGTGTGTATTGGGGCGGTCGTTGGTTATCCAATACCTATGCGTGGTCTAGTCCAACAGGCGTGCCTAAGGAGTATGTAGATGACGCTGGTCTTGCACTACAACAAGTCGAGGCTAAGCCATATGTGCCTACCTACAAGACAGGCGGTAGCAAGGGCTACAAATCATTTGCATCAGGTTATGGATATGGGTATGGTTATGGCTCTGACTATGACGACTGGGAATACAACAAGACTACCAAGGTCTACGAGAAGACAACACACCAACAACAATACGATCGCCCTACTTATGTTCCACCTGTTGGTAATTGGATGGACGATGATGATAGCGACTTCGTTGATGTAGATGGTGAAGAGCGTAGCCCTGAGTATGGCGTATCTCAATCCGAGATCGACGATGTGATGGAGGACTTGTTGTTTGAGATTGAGACTCGCTTTGAGATCAAGTATCTCAGTCGTGCCGCGGGTTATGAGTTCATCGAGGAGTTTGGTATCGACAACTTCATGGAGGTCTGTTACATGGCTCTTGACGATGTCATTGATGATGGCTGGTTCATGCGTGTGCTTACTGACCATGCTTCAGCTCGTGAGGCGTTCCCTTGGATGGAGAGAACCAAGCCAGCTAAGATTTCTATTTGCTAAGGAGGGAGTATGACTAAGTATTATGTGATAGCGGGGGCAACCCGATTTGCCATTCAAGAAGTAACTGCTTTAACTAGAATGGAAGCAGAAAGAAAAGCATATGAGAAAGATCCTAGTGAATGGGATAGACATATGCAAAGCGAAACCTATGAGCACTACGAAACCATTGAGGAAGGGCAAGAGAGCGACTATATAGCGGAGAACGAACTAACATGAAAGAGTATCTAATTGCGGAAAACCCTAACCCTGACTTACCGCACAACCAACGCTTGTATAAATTCCCCAATAACTATGGGGCTAGTGTTGTATGGGGTGAAGGGTTATTGGTAAGGGGTAATGATACCCACCCCTATGAGTTGGCGGTGCTTAAGTTTTATAGCGAGGATTCGTATTACCTTGACTACGCAAACCCTATCACCAACGATGTAATCGGGTATCAAAACGAAGAGCAGATCAGGGATTTGCTTATACGAATCAATAACTTAGAAGGAGATGTAAATGAATCTGTATCTTAGTATGTCGGAGTTATTCTTGCTGGTTTGGGCAATTCTAGCCACAGTTGCGGTCGCCTATTTTCATACTAGTTATCAAAGGGCTATGAAGGGTGGGGTTGTGCTATGTGCCATCGTATCGGCATTGGCTGATGGTAAGGCAGAACTCAAGAGACACCCAAACGGCAAGATAACAATCAATACAGACGAGCATGAATTTACATTAAGGGAGACGGACTGATGACAAACACATCAAGGGTAGCCATAGCCCCATACAAGCGGGGCAGTAGAAGTGCCAAGTTGTTGCGTGATGAGCTGACCCGTGAGCTAGGTAGGAATGTGTTGTTTATTGACCCTGAGCGGGTATCCCTGTGCAAGCCTAGTCGGATCGTTGTTAATTGGGGTAGTAGTGGGATCTATAAGGGATCGCTAGCTTGTAGGGTTTTGAACAACCCTATTGCTGTATCTATGGCATCAGATAAGCTGACAACACTCAATGTCTTTACTATCGACAATGTGCCGTGCCCCGAATATACAACGGACAAGGACATGGCTAGGTGTTGGTTGGACAACGGGCACAAGGTTATGTGTCGGCAGTTACTTACCGCTCACTCAGGGCAAGGCATTGTTGTAGCCAAACAACACGAGGACTTAGTAGATGCCCCGCTATATACCAAATACATACGCAAGAAAAAGGAGTTTCGCGTTCATGTTTTTAATAGTAAAATTCTTGACATTCAGGAAAAGCGTAGGAGTTCTGCTG
>Ga0208497_1000818_pt1 | contig 12765 bp, 11 predicted proteins | sample CryBogCBE25Aug07_FD_184555 | JGI IMG/M metagenome (GOLD analysis project Ga0208497, IMG submission 184555) | Freshwater microbial communities from Crystal Bog, Wisconsin, USA - CBE25Aug07 (SPAdes) | ecosystem: Environmental > Aquatic > Freshwater > Lake | place: Crystal Bog, Wisconsin, USA...
TGGTGCTTGTCCATGGGGCAAGCCACCAGATCGAGGAGTTGGCAGCCAAACGCGGCATCAAGGTCACCAACAGTGACGGAACGGGCATCACCAGCGAAACGACCCTTGAACTCGCGATCGACGCCGCCATCAGACTTACCAACAGCATCATGGAGGGACTCTCCGCCGTCGACCTGAGGGCCGCCTACGCGAATGCCATCATCGCACACCCTGCCGGGATCCTCGGCGGGACCGATCAACTCTTCACCGGACGGGTTGAGCGCGTCGACAACCACGCCTTGGAACTCCTGCTGAAAGAGGGGATCATTCCGGTCATCCCTCCACTGGGATTCGATGGAGAGGGCAGGACCTACCGGGTCAATTCAGATGGGATCGCCCTTGAGGTGGCGGAATCCCTGCACGCCGCCAAAATCATCTTTCTCGGTGCCGACGAGGTCGTCGGAGGCACTCACCCCCTGCCCCGCCAACTCTCGATCGACGAATCCGATGAAATGGTCAGGAAGCTGAGGGTCTCCGGCGCCAATGCCGGCCTCATCTCGAAACTGGAGTGCTCCTCGCGTGCCTGTCGGGGAGGGGTGCCGCGAGCTCATCTGCTGGACGGCCGCATCAACGAGGCCCTGCTCACTGAAATCTTCAGCCACGAAGGCTCCGGCACCATGATCTACTCAAACGAGTACCAGCAGATCAGGCGCATCTTCAAAAAGGATGTCAGGTCGGTCATGGCCCTGATCAGGCAGTCCGTGGAGGATGAGGAAATCACCCGGAGGACGAGAGCCGACATCCTTGATCGGATCGAGGATTACTGGATCCTTGAAATCGACCGCACCCCCATCGCTTGCGTGGCGCTACACACCCACCCGGACCAATCACTGGCCGAGATGGCCTGTCTCTACGTGAGCAAGGCGCACGAGAACAAGGGATTTGGTCGAAAGCTCATGGCCTTTGCCGAAAATCTTGCAAAGGAGAAGGGGATGGAGAGGATCTACGCCCTGTCCACCCGGGCCGTAAATTACCTCCAGCAAAAAGGGGGCTTCGTGGAGACGGATGCCGAACTGCTTCCCGATGAGAGACGCTCCCGATACGAGGGAAGCCGAAGGAACTCGAAAATCCTCATGAAAGAACTCCGCTCGCGGAATTCCTGATTCAGGATTGCAAGGCTTGACGCCTCTCGCCATGCCCCTTGCCAATGGATTTCTGAACGGATTCGGGATCGATGCCCTGGTGATCGCGGTCTATTTTACCCTCATCTGCGCCATCGGCATCCGGGCAGGAAGGGGGAGCACGACGCTGCAGGAATTCGCCCTTGGAGGAAGATCAATCCCGTGGTGGGCCGTTCTTGCCTCCATTATTGCCGCGGAAACAAGCGCGGCCACTTTCTTGGGAACCCCGGCCGAGGGTTTCAAGACGCGTGCCTTTTTTTACGGGCAACTGGCCATCGGAACGGTCATCGCCCGTGTGGTGATCGCCTTCACCTTCATCGGCCCCTATTACCGTTACGGCGTCAACAGTATCTATGAGTTCCTGCTGGTCCGATTCGGGCCGCGCACAAAAAACACTGCCAGCGGGATTTTCCTTTTTACACGCGTTCTTGGCATCGGGGTGAGACTCTACCTTGGCGGCCTTATCCTCGTGGTTTTGTGGAGGCACCTTTTCCCCGGTGCATCGGTGACACTGGGCAATTATTTCTGGGGCATTCTGCTCGTGACCCTGATCACGACGGCCTACACGATGGTGGGAGGCATCAAGGCCGTCGTCTGGACGGACCTGATCCAGGCGGCGCTCATGCTCGGATCGGTCTGCTTTGTCCTCTGGTTCCTGATCCATCACCTCGGAGGCATCCGCTCCACGGGCAGGGCCCTGGGGGGATGGAGCCACCTTCACTGGATCCAGTTAGGGTGGGATCGTTCCCTGCCATTCGGTTCAGCCCTCGGGGCAATGCTCTCCGAGCCATACACAATCTTTGCGGCGGTGATCGGATCGACGTTCTTCACCATGGCGACACACGGTACCGATCAGGACATGGTCCAGAGGTTACTGACAGCACCGGATCCTCAAAAATCCCGACTATCGCTAATCCTCAGCGGGTTTGCCGACATCCCGATCGCGGTTGCGTTCCTGGGCGTGGGCGTCCTTCTCTATTTATATTATACGGGCCCAGGGGGCGGCGTTCCCGACATCCCCGATAACGAGATCTTCGCCCATTTCATTGTCCACGATCTTCCAACCGGCCTGAGGGGGCTGATCATCGCGGGGGTTTTTGCCACGATGATGGGCTCCACCTCGGCGGCGCTCAACGCCCTGGCCACCAGTTTCACCTCCGACTTTTATCTTCCCTACATGAACCGGGGCGCAGACGCGCAGGCCTCGGTGCGTGCGGCAAGAATTGCCACATTGATTTTCGGATTGCTGATGGTGCTTGTAGGGACGGCGGCCGCCTACTCGGTCCTCAAAGATCCAAGACTCACGATCATCCCACTCGCCATCGGGGTTCTCGGATATACCTACGGGGCATTGCTCGGCATTTTTCTGCTCGGGATGCTGACGACCACGAGGGGATCGGATCGAACAAATGTGCCGGCGATGTGCGGAGGCATCGTTGCCGTCCTCTTCCTGGGCAAGGTCCATCTTCCCGGATTGGTCGACTTCGGGCGCTTGATGCCCTCCTGGTGGCCCGTGATCGCCTGGCCCTGGTATGTGTTGATCGGTTGCCTCGTGACCATCCTCCTGGCTCTTCCTTTTCAAACCATGAAGGACGTCAAGGGTTTTCGGGAGAGATCAAAAAATTAAAATGATCTTTTCGGGGTTTTTTCTTGAGGGTGCATGGGTGCGGTTTTTATTGTGTCCCTCCCCCAGCCAATTTTTTACGCCTTGAACTTCCCTCACAGACATCACTCCGGACTTTCATCAGTCCCGACTCCCGAAACGAGGGCCCAACTGTGGGATCAACTGGCCGAAGTGATCAGAGGACGTGTCAGCCCCGATAGCTTCGACCGCTGGTTCAGTGGAGTCTCCCTTCTTTCCTTTACGTCGGAAGAAGTCACCCTGGGGGTTCCAAACCCGATCCATCAGTTTTTCATCGAAAGCAACTACTCGACACTTCTCTCTTCGGCACTTGTGGAGGCCTTCGGATCTCCGCGAAAACTGATTCTCGATTCCGTTCAGGAGACACAATCCTCACCGGAAGGAGTGGAAAGCCACGGCGAAGAGATGCCGGTAGAGGCCCAATCTGAATTTAAGCCGCAGGCCGCAACCAATAAGGCTGTGGGAGGTGCCGGAAATCCCACCGGCATGAATCCTTCCTACACTTTTGAAAGTTTTATCGTGGGGGCCAACAATCAGTTTGCCCATGCTGCGTCCCAGGCCGTTGCAAATTCACCTGCGCGTACCTACAATCCTCTTTTCATCTACGGAGGAAGCGGTTTAGGCAAAACCCACCTTCTCCAGTCGATCGGCCATCAGATCCTTGCCGAGAGGAAGGGTTCACGCGTGGTTTATCTGCGAAGCGAACAGTTTACCAACGAGTTTATCGATGCCATCCAGAAGAATGCCTTGGTTGCCTTCCGTAAACGCTATCGTCAGGCCGACATCCTGATGATCGATGATATTCAGTTCTTTGCGGGTAAAGAGCGCTCCCAAGAGGAGTTTTTCCATACTTTTGGGGCGCTTCACGATGGCAACAAGCAGATCATCCTCTCAAGCGACCGCCCGGCCAGTGAAATTTCCAATCTCGAGCAGCGCCTTGTCTCCCGCTTTGAGTGGGGCATGACCGCCGAAATTCAGCCGCCAGACATGGAAACCCGTATTGCGATCCTTCAAGGAAAGGCCTCACGCATGCACATTGAGATCGAGCATTGGGTGCTGGAATTCCTTGCTGACAAGATCCGCAGCGATATCAGGCGACTGGAGGGGGCTCTCATGCGTGTGGCTGCCTACAAATCCCTCAGCGGCCACGCCCTCACCAACGACGCCCTGGAGCACCTCCTTCGTGATGTCCTTCAGGAGCAGGCCCGCAAAGCCGTGACCATCGAGCAGATCCAGAAGAAGGTGGCCGAACATTTTGACATCCGCCTTGCGGACATGACCAGCAAACGGCGGCCGACCAGCATTGCCTACCCCAGGCAGATCGCCATGTACCTTTCCCGGGAAATGACCCCTTCGACCTTGGTTGAAATCGGGGATGCCTTCGGTGGCAAGGATCACGGAACCGTGATTCATGCCTGCAAGCTGATAAAATCGCGTATCGAGGAGGACCCAAAGGCCCGACATCTGGTGCGTCTGCTCGACCAGCAACTCCAGCGGTAGTGGTCCAAGGCGTGATTTCGGCACCTGTGCCGTCAGAATCGCTTTGACACGGGAGGCCCCCGAATCTATCCACATAGGTCATCTTCTGCATTCAGCAGCACACTCCTTATCCATGAAATTCACGGTCACCAAACAGGCGCTCCTAGACGGCCTCCAGCGCATTCAAAACATCGTCTCCAGCAGGGTAACCCTGCCCGTTCTTTCGAATGTCCTGCTGGAAACCACGGAATCGGGCCTCCAACTCACGGCTACCGACCTTGAAGTAAGCGTACGGACGGAAACAGCCGCTACCGTTGAAAAGACCGGATCCACGACTCTGCCGGCCAAGCGTCTCCTCTCGATCATCCGCGAACTTCCCGCCGAGGAGATCCAGTTTGACACGGATTCCAAGAACATCACCTCCATCCGCAGCGGCCCCAGCTTCTTCAAGGTGTTCGGGCTTTCCAAGGATGAATACCCCGCCTTCCCCTCGCTTGAAGAAAAACGGGGCTTCTCCATGAAGCAAAGCGAACTGAGGGAAGGGCTGAAAAAAACTTCTTATGCCATCTCCCTCGACGAGACTAGGTATGTCCTTAATGGCATCCTTTTCTCCTTCCGTGATGGTCATCTGACATTGGTGGCCACCGATGGACGCCGCCTTGCCCTATGCGATGCAGAGCTCGGGGAGATCAAGTACCCGGCTGGTCACGAGCGTGATTTCATTGTTCCCACGAAAGCCATCAGCGAACTCCAGAGACTCCTCGTCGACGACCGGGAAGTTCGCCTACATGTGGGGGATAATCTCGTGGCTTTTGATCTTGGAAGCACCGTCTTGGCAACGAAGCTTGTCGATGGCACCTACCCGAACTACCGCCAAGTCATTCCCGGCGAGGCGAAGGAAAGGGTCTCCCTGGAACGGGAAATGCTTCTTCAGTCCGTTCGCCGTGTCTCCCTCCTCAGCAGCGACAAGAGCGGCTCCGTACGTCTCAACTTCACGAAAAACAATCTCGATATCACCTCGAACACCCCCGAAGTCGGTGAAGCGAAGGAATCCATTGCCGTGCAGTACAAGGGACGTGATCTTTCCATCGCCTTCAATCCGGAATTCGTGATTGATCCACTTCGCAACTTGAGCGACGACACGATCGCCCTTGAACTGATTGATGAAATGAGCCCGGGCGTGATCAAGATCAATTCGGCACAGCGCTTCCTTTACGTTCTCATCACTCGTAGTCCCGAGGATTACACCGCCAGAATTCCCGTATCCGGGAAACATTCACGCATGAAGAGATCACTCCTGCTTCCGTTCCTTCTTATTCTTCTCCTCTCGGGTTGCGAGGCCCCTCTCATTCTTCAGACCACTCAGGATCGGGAAGCCATCGCAGCCACCATCAAGGGAGAGACCCCCGGAGATTACTTTATCGGCCGCAGATTTTATAAGGTCGATTACAAGATGTGGGGGTGGGTCAAGGGCCCAGGCGAGACGTGGAAGCAATCGCGGCTTGTCATGTTCAACGAGCAGAAAAAGCTGGCCCCCGACAGGGAGCGCAACGCTGTTGGAACAGATAACAATTACGAATACCGTCTTACCGGTCGGTTCTCAGGTGAAAAGGTCTACGAGCCGGCAAGCGATACGTTCTACCCCGAGTTTATCCTGACATCAGCCAGCGTCATCTCCACCAATCCCCCCCTGATTTTTCCAGACAAACGCTGGATAGATCCCGCCATTCGCTTGCTTAATCCACCTCAATACTGAAAATATCAACCTTATGAATTCCACTGAAAAAAACCTTTTTGATCTTTCCGGACAAATTGCCGTCGTGATCGGCGCAACAGGCGTTCTTGGCGGAGCCCTTGCCGAGGGATTAGCTGCCGCTGGAGCCACTGTTGCCGTAACTGGTAGGAATGCGGAGCGCGGGGAAGCCTGCGTTAATAGAATCACCAAAGCCGGTGGGAAAGCCGCATTTATCAATGCGGACGCCACCTCCATGGAGAGCGTTACCAAGGCGGCCTCGGTGATCGAAGCGACCCTTGGCGCCCCGACCATCCTCGTAAATGCCGCTGGCGGTAATGACCCCAGCGTGACAGTCACCCCGGACCACCCCTTCGAGCAAATCAAGACCTCGGACTGGCAGGCCAGCTTTGATCTCAATCTTGTCGGCGGAGCCCTGATTCCCTGCCAAGTCTTCGGCCCTAAGATGGCGCAGCACGGAGGCGCCAGCATCATCAATATTGCAAGCGTCTCCGCCCACCTTCCCCTCTCCCGCGTCGTGGCCTACTCCGCCGCTAAAGCCGCCGTCCTGAATCTGACCCAATTCCTTTCTCGTGAATGGGCCACCAAAGGAATTCGCGTGAACTCCGTCACCCCGGGATTCTTCCCTGCCGAACAGAACCGCAAGTTACTCTTCAATGAGGATGGCACACCGACACCCAGGGCGGCATCCATCCTCTCCCACACTCCGATGGCGCGCTTCGGCACTTCCGAAGAACTCATTGGCGCCGTTGTTTTCCTGGCAAGCCACAAGGCCAGTGCATTCGTGACCGGGATTGACCTGCGGGTTGACGGCGGCTTCCTCAGCCAGACCATTTAATTAGCATCATGCACCAGCAGGTCAGCACAGAGGAACTGAGGGAGACTATTGCACGGGGATGTCCCGTTTCAGAACTCAAGGGCAAGAGGGTTCTCCTCATTGTCCCCGACTCCACGCGAAGCTGTCCGCTTGGGATGGTATTCAAGGAGGTCTACCGCCAGATCGGTCACGAGACAGCCGCCCTGGATGTGATGATCGCTCTCGGCACGCATGCCCCCATGAGCGAAGAGGCGATTTGCGAACGGTTGGAAATTTCATCCGAGGAGAGAAAATCCCTCTATGCAGGAGTCTCCCTCATTAATCACGAATGGGACAACCCCGAGGCCCTGAGGCAGGTAGGCAGCCTGACGGCTGATGAGATTTCCGCACTTTCAGGCGGGCTCTTCTCCATGGAAGTCAAAGTAGACATCAACAAGCGTCTTTTTGACTACGATGAACTCCTCATCATCGGCCCTGTTTTCCCACACGAGGTCGTTGGTTTCTCCGGCGGAAACAAGTACCTCTTTCCCGGCGTGGCCGGACCCGAGATCCTGAACTTCTTCCACTGGCTCGGAGCCGTGGTCACCAACCCCATGATCATCGGCCACAAGTGGACCCCTGTCCGCAGAGTCGTTGACCGGGCCGCAGCGCTGATCCCCATTTCCAAGCGCTGTCTCTGCATGGTGGTTGAGAAAGGGGGCTTGGCTGGACTTTTTGCAGGCACCCCGGAGCAGGCATGGGACGAAGCTTCCGAGCTCTCCCGGCAACTCCACATCACCTACAAGAAACATCCTTTCCACACCGTGCTCTCCTGCGCTCCGCAGATGTATGACGAGCTCTGGGTGGGAGGAAAGTGCATGTACAAGCTGGAGCCGGTCGTGGCTGACGGGGGGGAACTGATCATCTATGCACCTCACATCCATGAGGTCTCCGTTGTTCATGGCAAACTGATCGAGGAACTCGGTTACCACTGCCGTGATTATTTCCTGGGGCAATGGGATCGCTTCAAGGACTACCCGTGGGGTGTCATCGCCCACAGCACGCACGTGCGTGGAATCGGAAGTTACGAAAACGGCGTCGAGAAGTGCCGCGTGAAGGTGACGCTGGCTACGGGAATTCCACGTGACGTCTGTGAACGCATCAACATGGGCTACCGGGACCCCGCCACCATCAGGATGGAGGATTACGCCAATCGTGAAGAGGAAGGGATTCTTCTGGTTCCCAAGGCGGGAGAAATGCTCTTTCAACTCGAGACTCCCGCGGCTTGGGCCGCAGGATCCTGACGCCGCCACAAAAGATTCCCTTTTGCTCTTCTAAACGCTCTTGGCAGAGGCTAGGAGAAAGGTTGATGCGTAACAGATCACACAGATTCTCTCGATTCGGATGGGTTGTGCTGATCGGCTTCACGTGGATCCTGGGCATCGGTAAGCTTGAGGCCGAGAGTTCCTCGGACAGGGAATCCTTTGCTCCTCTCACCGTGACCTTGCAACCCCAAGTCTCGACGAGCCCCCTTCCCTCATGGGTCACGGATGATGGGTCTACGGACTCGGGAGCCACCAATGGCATCTCCATTCAACCCGAGTCGGATGCCGTGAGCATTCCTGTGCCGGCGCTGGCTACCCTGAATGAGATCGGAGCCTTTGCTTTGACAGTGATCTTTCAAGACAACGGCGATGGAGGCCCGGTGGTGGAGTGGCAATCAAAGGAGGGAGGGAGAGTCTTGCTAAGTCCCGGACTCGGAACCATGGGGCTTTCCCTTGGGCTCAATGCCCGGACCCTCTTGCTGACTCAGGCTCTGGATCTGGATGGAGGCATCATCAGGGTCTCCTTTGCAGGACGCTTCAATCGCCTCCTCTCTCTTTCACTTCGTCCCGCGAAAGAGCTGGGTATTGCCACCTTGGATGACGAGGTTCAGCCTGCACTCTTCATGGGTAACGATCACGTGATCGGGGCATCGGCAGTTTCCGGAATCGATGAGACAATCAAGCATGGTGACACCCAGCGGGGGAACATGATTCGGGCCGAACTCTCAGCCTCACCCCAACGCCTTGATACAACGCAGGGTAACGGCCCCCTTGAATTCGTCGTTCCTCTTGCCTCAACTCCCCAAGGGAGCTATCTCCACGCTGAAGTAGCTGGTCTCGACCCCTCTTCCTGGATCAAGGTGGAGATCAATGGTGTCCCGTGCGGTGCCCTCGGAATGGCCTCGTTCCCCCTGGATGACCCCCAAGTGGTGATTGCCGATTCCGGACAGCTTCTTTTTGCAGGATGGCGCAACGGCTCCCTTTTCATTCCAAGAGGGCTCTGGAAAGAGGGGGAAAATTCCGTAATGCTCACTTTGGAGCGTGGAACAGGCGATCAAGGGCAGGCGGTCTATCTCCAAAATACTGTCATGGACCTTCTCTTGCCCGCCTCCGGGAGCATGCCCTCGACATCCACCGAGAAAGCGCCATCAGTCCTCCCGCTCCCATCATCACCTTCCGCTGCAGCGCCCTCATCATTATCTCCGGCGGACGCGGAGCCTTCGAGCACCCCTACCCCCACCACCAGCGAAGCCCTTTCCACAGGATCACTCTACGGCAACCCCTCGCCTGCCCTCTTCCACGCGACTCCGGGCACAATCACTCCTTAAGAAGCCCACTTCTCTTCATTCCTTTTCATTTCCTCATGATGCACCGGTGACACTTGACCCGGACGCTACTCTGGAGGAGATCTATCAATATCGGCTTTTTAAGCCTTAGCATAAAATCACCTACGTCCCATGCCACTCCTTACCAACTCCCTCGATCGCCGCTCTCTCCTGCGCCAAGAGTCGGGCTACACCCTCTTCGAAATCATGCTGGTGCTTGGCATTATTGCGGTGCTTGTTGGTTCCGCGATCTACATGCTGGCAGGCAACATCGACGTGGCCAAGGAACAGCGGGTCACGAGCGACATCCAGGCCATCTCGATGCAGTTGCGCACCTATGAGATGCTTAATTACCGCAAACCATCGACAGAACAGGGATTGAAAGCCCTTGTGCAAATGCCATCCAGTGACCCAAAACCCCAGCATTGGAAAAAACTGATGGAATCAGTTCCGTTGGATCCGTGGGGTAATGAGTACATCTACCACAATCCTGGAAAGTTCAAGGCGGACGGATATGACCTCTACTCACTGGGACCAAAAGGGGTCGAGGGGGACGGTAATATCGGCAAATAAGTCGAGGCACCGCCTATCGTGGACTCCCATGATCTCTTCTATTCGGTAACGCGGAAGGGAACTCCTGGAACTCCTGGAAATCCTGATGCCCAGCCAAGGGGAATGGAGGCCTTCACCTTGCTGGAAATCCTGATCGCTCTGGCCTTGGTGGCGATCCTGATCGCTGCCTCACTCCCCTATCTCTATGATGCTCAGGGAAGTTCAGAAGCGGATCGAACATCAGACGCCATGGTTACCCGGGTGCAGGAGATCAGGAAGGAGTCGATGGAGTCAGGAGTCGCGAAGGAGTTGCAACTCTCGTCCAACGGGATCGCAGGACTTCCCCTGCCCGGCGGTTGGAGCCTTCAACTCAAGGGAATCAACGACTCCGCTTTCCATCCTCCGCAGCGTGGAGAGACTTGGACATTCAGCCCGGAGGGAATTTGCCAACCCTTGGAGCTGCGTCTCAGCAACGGCGAAAAGACGATCACGCTCTCCTTCGATGCGCTGACGGGACAGGTGCTCCATGATCACTAGGGTGCAGATAATGAAACCGCATGAACCCTCCTCTTTCGGATCGCGCCTCGATCACACCTCGGGCAAGCAGGGCAGTCGGATCGGTGCCTTCACTCTCTTTGAGGTGCTGATTGCCCTCGGCGTCTTCATGATCGCCGTAACAGGTCTTGTGATCGCCATCGATACGGGACTTCAGGTCATCATTCAGGCACGCCAACGCGCCGCATCCCGTGAACTCCTGGAATCGCGCCTTGCCTACTGTCAGGCAGATCCCCCCCCCGAGGGCACACCCCGCGTGATTGAGGCGCGGGAGAATCATGGCGTAAGGGTCGAGGAGTCACTCACTCCTTTCCTTGCCAAAGACGCCAAGGGGGCCGAGATCCCCGGGCTTAAAAAGCTCACCATTATCACGAAAGCCGCCGACCAGACCGATCGGGCCGAAATCTTGATGTATCAGCAATGATTTTTCCGTTTGCCAGATTAAGAAAAGAACCACGGGGATTCACCCTGATCGAGGTGGTTGTCTCGATGGGTATCCTAGCGCTCCTGGCGGCCTCAGTTTACGCGATCGTCGGATCCTCCATCACAGCTTCCAGAATAGCCATGGATCAGCAGCTTGTTCTCCGACGCGTGAATGCCTTCCTCACGGTGACCCGTAATGCCTTTCTCAATCTCCCCGCTGAGGGATCTGTGAGCTACGAAATAGGAAAGGGAGCTGGAGGACAGGCCGAGCAACGGATCACCCTTGTAAAAGCGAGAAATCTCTTTGGCGTTCCTAGCCTGGGGGGAGGGAAATTGGTCCTCGCAGCACGCCCGCAGTCCGATGGGACCCGCACCATCACCCTGCTGCGTATTCCTCCGAATGCACAACCTCTCGACATCACGCATGCACTCGAGGCTCCTGGCATCCCACTGCTTCCGAGAGTGATCAAACCTCGATGGAGTTTCTATGCCAATGGAAACTGGACTGAGGAATGGCCCGAGGGAAGCCCCAGGCCTTCTCTAGTAAAACTTCAATTTGAACTTAACGACCTTCCCGATCCGATTGAGTCGATCTTCCAAGTGCCGACTGTCACGTCCACGCAAACATCAATACCCTCAACCCAGCCAGCAAACACTAACACGCCCTCAGGATCATGAAGGAAAAGGAATCAGGCATGGCGCTCCCGATGGTGCTCTGGACGATCGCACTCCTTGCCGGGATCGTTGTTCTCTTGGTCGGAGTGTTGGATGGCTGGATCTCTGAAGAGACCCGCTCGGGAAAAATTTTTCAGGCTCGCCAACAGGCCCTTTCAGGTATCGCTGTGGCGATGGTGCCAACGATCAAACCGGGAGATCCGATTCTTCAACACTCTACGGAGGGTGGGGCCGAAGGCTATAGTGTCGTCATCAAGGATGAGTCGGGCCTGATCAATCCCAACGCGTGGCTCGGGGTGACTCCGGATCGCCGAGACCTCTTCCAGAAACTTTTTACCGCTTGGGGCCTCGACATGAACCAGTGTGCCGCCGCTGCCGACGGACTCTATGATTGGCAGAGTCCCAACCCTTTTCGCTCCCTCCATGGAGCGAAGCAACCAGAGTATGAGGCCGCTGGCAAATCCGGGCTTCCTCCAGGAGCCCCCTTCGTCTCCCCGGAGGAGATGTCGCTTGTCCTGGGATTCGAGCCAGTCAAGCACGCAAAGGCAGATTGGATCACCTACTTCACGACTTATAGCGGCACCAACGGGATCAATATTCTCTATGCCCCAAAGGAGATCCTTAAAGACCTCCTGAACATCTCTGATTCACAGGCTGACGCTTGGATCACCCTGCGCAATGGCAAAGACGGGATCGAGGGCACGGAAGATGATTTTAATGGAAAACCGCCAGCGGATATTCCATCCACGATGCGTCTTATGGGGCTCCGTAATATTCCTTCTGACCTCGCTGCTGTGTTTAACGTCGCCCCTTGGGGAAGTATCCGCCGGATCGAAAGCACGGGCTACTGTAACGGCGTCAAACACCGCATCACTATCGTGACGAGCGAAGGAACTCTGCTAGGGTGGAGTGAGCAATGAGCCTCCTTAAGGAACAAGCGAACCATGCCTCCGGGGAAGAAGAACCGGACATCTTATCTGGGGGTAATCAGCCCCCTGACATCGGCGGCAGTTCCCGTGATATCCCCAAGAAGGGCAAAGGCTGCCTTGTTGTGGAACGACCTGGCTCAGAGCCTCTGAC